>Ga0209291_1003301_pt1 | contig 12114 bp, 10 predicted proteins | sample GOMGulsemesocosm_FD_184633 | JGI IMG/M metagenome (GOLD analysis project Ga0209291, IMG submission 184633) | Methane-oxidizing microbial communities from mesocosms in the Gulf of Mexico - GOM9B Gulf of Mexico (SPAdes) (version 2) | ecosystem: Environmental > Aquatic > Marine > Cold seeps... | reverse complement strand
ACATCCATTCACAATTGAGATGTGCCAAAAATTTTTGTACGGAATTAGATCTCAAATCCCCAAAGCGGACATTGAATTATGTAAGTTTCAAATAAATATAGAGTATTAACCCTAAGGCGCTTTCGCCCCCTGATTGCCATAGAAAGTTCATATTGTTAGCTCAATTTTTTTATTTCAGTTGGACCTTATTGGCTGGTTGTCCCAGGAGGATGTTGTAAATACTCACATAGTTTATTAACACCTGGAATATAAAAAATTATGCTTTCGTAATAAATTTATACATGATCATATCTTCCTTGATACCTTGCATTATTCCTATAAATAAAATTAGAAGTCTATCAGTCAGAAAGAGTATTGCAATCTCAATGAAACCGCATTACTTAACTCACTTTCACTACCCACTTCAAACTGCTTGGCTTTGATAAAATCGGCCATAAACTTAAGCTGCTTATTCACAGTATAATTTACCCCAATAGAATATATCTGCGCTTCTCGCGCTTCTTCAATTAACTCAAACTGACTATAGCGACTAGTAAACTCCCAGCCAGGTGTTGTAACTGCGCCTAACTCACCTTTTTTATAGTTTCTATTGCCGCCAGAGAGTTGATAACTAAACTGCACATAACCCCCTTGATAGTCATAATCAGTATTATTAATGTCAGTTACAGTTGCCTGTTGCCATTCAGCCATGGTGGTAAATCCAGAGTGTTGCCATAAAAACTCTATACCTTGTAATGACGTTTTATCTGCCAATAATGTTTCACCTTCAATTAATGAATCAGATAAATGAACTTCCATTTTCTCATTAAGTCGAAAATCACTACCGTTAAGATCTCGCTCGCTAAAAGCTAAGCCTAGATGCACTAATTCATTATCTTGTCGCCAAGGTAACCATGCTAACCTACCCGTAACTGCGGTAGAGCTTTCACTTTCATCTGGTTGGTAATAGCCTAACTGCCAATTATATGAAGAGGCCCCTCCATCAAAATTAATACCTAAAGATCTACCTGGGGCTAATGCTGTAGTCACCAAACTTCTCTCTATCATTATGGCATCACGAGAGTGTGCTAATTTTTCTAAACCAAAACCTTCTTTTTGCTCGCCAATGGTTAAACCAGCCCAGTCCCAGCCTTTATACTTAATATAAGCATCTTTAATTTTGATACCGCTATCAGAGAAGTCTACTTTCAGTTTTGCTTGCCAATTATCAACAACCTTAGTTTTAAAGCTTAAACGCGCACGGCGAAGTTCAGATAAGGACTGTGACTCATCGCCATCTTCAATAAAGCCCGATTCAAAGCTGTCATGATCTAACATTAAATCGCCAGATATTTTAATATCTTTTGCCCAAGTATTAGCACTTAATAATGAACAAGCTAAAACAGAAATAACAGCGACTTTTTTGTCTGAGTTCAACTTAATCATGGCGTTACCTTAACGTCGTTATTGTATTCACTGGCGTAGTGTTTCATACAGTCATTTTGCGGGATAAAACTGATGCTAAGTTGTGCGGTATCACGCAAAAAATCAATGTGCTCAATCGTGACCATTTCCACTTGTAAGCCTGTTCGTTCTCTTAAATCATCAATTAGCTTACTTCGATTAGCTGGGGTAATGTTTTCGATACGCTCATAACAAATACTCTGTACCTGATAACGGCTACCAAAAATACTTGAGTCAATGACAAAAGCCAGTAAACAAATAACACCATTAAGTAGTATCAAATGGACTAGGTTCATTTGCCCTATTGAGGTTAATAAAGCAATGGCGGTTACTAAAAAGAGATAAGTCATTTCTTTAATAGAAATGGACTCTGTGCGATACCTAAGCATGGTAAAAACGGCAAAAAGACCAAATGAAAATTCCATTGACATATCAACGCCATGCAGCAGATAAGTGATGATAAAAATACCAACGCCAAATAACATGAAAGAGCCTGCAATAGTCGCATTTTTACTGACACGAAAATAGCAGCCGTAACACAACAATGATAAAGAAAGTAGGTTCATCACAAAACGGGAAACAAAGGCAATATCTAATTCAGTCATATTAATTACTCTTAAAAAATGAAATAGGTTGGGTTTGATTAAACTTTCCTAGCTGCGATAAAACGGCTTTAAAACGGTTGGTCTTTATTGATGAGTTATACAAAAGTGCACAGCCTATGCAGTATTTACTAAAAGCAGTAGGAAAAATGTTATTGGCACTCATTAATTGATAAAAAGGTGAACGTTTGGACTTTTTAGCCTGCTTTAGCTCTGCGATAAAAAAGCCTGACAAATCTATTTTTTTATTTCCTCTTCTGTTTTGATACCAAAGGTTAAAATCCAGTGTTAACCGCTCTGCTTGTGCTTCATTAGCAAGAGCAATTCGCTGATATCCACTTTGCTGGCTAATAGTTAAATTATTGGCTGAGCTATTCATCTGTTCATTGATAAATTGTGTGCAAGTGGCATATTCGCCTGAACTTTCTGATAGTTTAATACGTGTTTTGATGGTGCGTTTTTTATTATTTTTAAGTTTAACTTCTAAAAATTCTGTATCGGTATCAAGGTATCGTCTACGCCTTACTTTGTAGCGATTTAATTTGCCATTATGGTGATCACGATAAAAGTCCATATCGGGCGTATCAAAGTACTGATTATGATAATTTGAAACCCTGTTACCTTTAATTTCAAGAACACTGTAAAAGCTAGTTAATTGCCTAAGTAAATCAGGTAAAAATGAAATCGGTAATATAAATTTGCTATCGACCCTGTTCATTAAATTAGCGTTGTTAAGATCGGCTAAACCATGACCATTGAATTGATTTAAAACTTTTATTAACGATTGGTCCGTAAACGTTTGTGTTTTCTCTAATAAGTATCTGTCCTCAGAAACTGATGTTTTTAAGATCTGAGTATTTAGTGCATCGGAAAATAACCGATCGATTAGCGCATCATTAGCTAGTTGTGATTGATTCAACATGTTTGTCTCTTTGTATAATGGATAGCGGTAAGCAATTGATTGACAAAATTGAGTCTTTGCCTTTTCTGTCAATCAATTTATCATTTGGCAACTAACGAGGTGGTTGGCCACCAACACCAGTACAAAACCCGCTGCCATTACCTGCGGTAGGTAAATCACCTTGCAATTGCTTAATCATATTAGTTATGCGGTAATCCATGAATTCGGTTAAGCCATAATAGCGATCAACGGTCGAATTCAAATTTTGCTCAAACTGTGCATGGCTGTAAAATCCACTAGGGTCATTAGCAACATGCTCACTGATCACCTCGGCAATATCATCAATACGTGCACTAAATTCAGTACTGGATAAAGAGCCATCAATTAATTGCCACAAATACTCATGATAAGTATCTAAATTTTCTTGGCTAGCAAACGCACTCGCTACCATAGGTCGATCGGCAAGTGGTCCAGTAATTGGCTCATCAATATAAAGCTCTCTTACATCCACACCATCACAGCCCATTGAAAATGAGCCAAATGCCTCATTAAAATCCCATGGTAATAAGCCAAAAACCCCATCTTGTTCATAAATATAATAGTTATGTGCTAATGAACCGTGATAACTATCTAAGTTTGACAATGCAACACTCACCGACATATACCTAAGCAAACTATCAACATCAATGACCTCAGTTGAGCCTGCATCTATTTGTTCGACAAAATTAATAAAAGCACCGTTATCTGTCGTTTCTTCATTGGTTTGTAAATTTATATCGCTATAACTTGAAACATCACCATCTATCCATTTCAAGTCACTACCAACACCATCTGGTTTATAAAGGTCACCATTGGAATTAGCAAAATGCTTTTCTAAAAATTCACCATCGATAACTTCAACCATTAGATAAAACCCAAATAACTCTCCGTTAACATAGAAATTTACATAGGCATGTTCAGGCGTTGCTACGCCCATCTCATCAAGTAAGTCATAGGCAATAACTTCGCGCATGTAAGAGGGATCGTTAAAGGAGTTTTGCAAGGTGAACTTTTTCAAACCAAAGAATTTCTGACCATCAACATACTTATTAATATCAAGTTTAAAGCTGTATCTGTCACTCGTTGAGCGAGCAACACTACTCAAACTTGAGCCGCCTTTAGTTCTAATTGCGACACTGTCTAACGTTACCCCATTAAAGGTAATGCTGGTATCATGGTATTCTTCGTCAAGGGGGTTCGCTAAAATATCTTGCCAGTTTTCAGTGGTGATATTGATTGATAACTTATGAACAACTTTAGGGTTAAAAGCCGTCGCTAATTCATTTTCGCTAGCTTGAGTTGGCGTTAAGAAGTCTTTATCCCAACTATAACCGTCATCTGAACCATAGCTTAGACCATAACTAAAACCTACATAGACATCACTGCCATCCCAATCAATATAATCAACCGTTTCATCATTTAAGATCAAACTCAATTCATCAGTATTACCTAATTTAAAAGGGACATAATACGTATTAGGATCAACATCAGTTGCATAAATAACAATATATTCACCGGGAGCTAATACCGCATCAGGCAAATTAACAGGTGCAATATCATCATTTTTATCAATCACTTGATAATTAGCTAAAGAAATATTTTCGCTAGAGTTATTGTACAACTCAAACCAGTCATTGCCCTCACTAACATCATTTGCGACAATCTCACTAATGATCAATGTACGTCGATTGGCAAGTTGATTACTTGCTTCAGCAGAAGGTGTCAGCACTTGTGTGCCATCACTACCATCTGGAAAACGACCATAGCTGTAACCAATTAACGCTTGACCTTTATTCCACTCAAGTTGGTCAACTAAGTTATCCCCTTGATACAAGCTGACATGATCACTTGCACCGAGTTTAAAACCAACAGTATCTACTTCAGCAGCATCATCAGTGGTTGCATAAATACGATAAAAGTCACCAGCCGATAGTGTTACCTCAGGTAAACTGATTAATTCATCATTTTCATCGGCAAGTGTGTAATCACTTAAATTTACCGAAGACGAACCGCTAACGTATAGCTCAATCCAGTCATAGCCATCAGCACTATCTTTAGCAACAATTTCATTTATACGTAATGGTACATTTTCATCAATAATTAAATCACGTTCTACTGTTTCAGTTGGTGTAGGTGTACTTTCTTGATTTACCGCTCCTGGTGTTGGCGATAAAATTTGCACACTGCCGGTACCATCAGCAAATAAACCATAACTGAAACCTTCTGGAGCATCTCCCTCATCCCAGTCAAGTTGATCAACTTGTTCATCATTTTTAAATAAGGTAACCGCATCATCATTACCCAGTTTAAAGGTAACGTAATAACTATCCTCAGGAGGCGTATCACTTTCATCAATGGCTTGAATGACAATGAATTCACCTTCAGCCAAAGAAATATCAGGCAGAGCTTGAGGTATATGTTCACTGTTATCATCTACTAAACTGTAATTGGCGAGATCTACACTACCCTCTACGGCATAAAGCTCAATCCAATCATTACCACCATCGATAGCATCAGCAACAATTTCATTAATAACAAGCTGCGAAGTTATCGGTGTTGTGATATCACCATCAGTACCTGGTGTGGCATCAGTAGAATCACTTGAGCCTCCACAGCCAGTAATCACACTGCTAGTTACCAGTAGTGTGCATAATAAAAGGGGGGGATATTTCATAAACTCTTCTCAAACTTCAAATCAAGGGAAAAGTTAATTTATAAAAAGACGGTGCAAACAATGTGCACAAAATAAGGAACATTTAATTACAATGTAGAATATTTAGTTACAGCACAAAAAAAGCCACTTTCTGTTAAAAAGTGACTTTCACTGGTAAAACAAATAATCTGAACTTGTTGATGGTGCGCAACGCATTAATACTTAAAATATTATACAGCTAAACTGAAAGGTTTAGCGCAGTCAACCCGCTTTATGCGCTAATATTTATAATCGACTCTCTGTCTTCAATATCAAACTTTTCAAAGACTTGAGCTAATATTGACTGTTTGTCTTCATCTGTTAATGCACTGTTATTGTTGTCTGCTAATTTTTCTTTTAACAGCTCTGCAAGGTAATCAACCATCGAGCCTATTTCTTCTGAACTTTGTTTTGGCGGTGGAGGTCTACGACCACTATCAGAGACATTTGCTAGCTCACCAATACTCTTAGCATTAAAACCAAGTTCAGACATAGACTTTTCAAGTGCCGCTCCTGGCTGAATACTGGCCTGCGAAAATGCCTCAACAATACTCACTGCATCAGCTTCACTCATATTGTCAGCATCAAACTGAGATAAGGTGTCAGAAATTAATTGCTGTTGATCTTCAGATAAATTTTGTTCTGCTCTTGGTCGCTGTGGCGGCATTGACATGCCAGAAGTTACTGAATTAATCATGACGATTACCCCTGCCACTTTTAGGATGTGGTGGTATATGGTTATCAAATTCTTCTTGGCTAATAATGCCATTATTATCAGTATCGATACTGTCAAAAATGGTTTGGTGATCGCCATGGGGAATTTCATGTGATGAAAATTCATCAAAATTAATATCACCATCCGTATTAATATCTATTGATTCAAAACTAGGTCGTTGATGTTTCAGCCCTCTTTCTCGCGATGAATCTTTTGCCTGAGCCTGACTCGATACGGTAATTAACAGCGTAACTAGTATTATTACTTTGCTATGAATACTCATAAAATCTCCTATTGCGTTATATGCAAAACTTACTTTCAAGCAAAGAATAACAATAGAAAATGCAAACAATGTGCACAAATAAAGGAAGTTAAAAAGTAAATGGGCTTATAAAACCAAGTGATAACCTGTGCCATAGACTGACGTTATCCAATCTTTCCCATCACTTATGCCAGCAAGTTTCTTGCGCAATTTTTTTATATGGCTGTCGATGGTGCGATTATTAACAATGCGGTGATCTGAATACATATCTACCATTAGCTGCTCTCGGGTAAAAATACGTTCAGGTTTAGCCGCGAGCGGTTTTAATAATTGAAATTCTACCGATGTTAATTTCACTTCTTGTTGGTTGTAGGCAACCGTAAAACGATGTTCGTCAAGGTGAAGAGTATTTAGGTTACTAGCCACGGTTTGAGCTCGTCGCATTACCGCTTTTACTCTGGCAACAACTTCCCTAAGGCTAAAAGGTTTGCAAATATAATCATCTGCACCTAACTCAAGTCCCAATAACCGATCTATTTCATCAACTTTTGCGGTAATCATGAGAATAGGAACATTTGAAAACTGGCGAATTTCTTTACATAGTTCAATACCGTTTTTACCCGGTAGCATAATATCAAGCAAAATAGCGCTTGGCTCATGCTCTTTCACCCAACTAATAACGTCATCGCCATGATGTATTAAGTGCGCAAGGTAATCAGCACTTCGAAAGTAGTCTGCCAATAAATTAGCAAGCTTCACCTCATCTTCGACAATCAATATTGTTTTTGTCATAGTAACTCTCTAACAATTTATATTTGGTTAAGTAATTGGCAATTTAATCACAATAGCTAAACCGCCTGAACTCGCATGCTCTGCTGAAATTTCACCTTGATGGGCAATCACAATGTGGCGGCAAATTGATAAGCCTAAGCCAGAGCCGCCTGTTTTACGGTTTCGAGAATCATCAACACGATATAAGTGTTCAAATACCTTGTCTAAATGACTATCATCAATGCCAACGCCATTATCTTCAAACCTTATCACGGCTAGAGGCTTAGGCTTATCGTCTTCAACATGCAAAGATATTTTAAGCTCAGTACCACTTGAATACTTAATGACATTATTAATAATATTCTCAAACAGTTGATGTAACCGTGTTTTATCAACGTAAGCACTTATCTTTATTTCAGTAATATCTAAGCTAAGCTGTATTGCCGCATCAGACAAATAACGGCGATATTTAGCCAGTTCATTTGGTAATACAACCGTTAACTCTTCATGTTGTTTTTGATAACGCATACCGCCAATATCTGCAGAAGTCAGTTGTTGTAAATCATCAATAAGTCGTTTTAAATGTTTTAATTCGTCATTAGCAGAAGCGAGGTTACTCTTAGTCAGCGGCCTAATATCATCAAGCATAGCTTCAAGTTCGCCACTTAGAATAGCAATAGGTGTACGTAATTCATGAGATATGTTGGCTAACCAACGCTTTCTATTAGTTTCATTCTCCGACAAAGTCAGGGCTAGTTCATTATAATCTCGACTCAAGTCACCAAGCTCATCCTGTCGCTTTAAATGAATAGCTTGCTGATAGTCACCTTGTGTTAGTTTATGCACGCCACGCGTAATTAATTTAATAGGTTCAACCACATGCCGAGTAAGTGGTAAAGTAACTAAAGCGACTAAACTCATACAAAGTAAGGCAATGATCCACAAATATTTTTGTTGCTGCTCAATAAAATCTAACTCGTAACCTTGGGTGAGTTTATTGCGTTTAGAAACAGCCAAAAATCCAACCACTTTTTTGTTTACCAATATTTTAGTTTTACTGTACTCCAACCTTTTAAGCAGCTTACCAGTAATAAGGTTTTCATTAAAATCAAGTAAGGCATAATGTGCTTCACCCCCAGCAGAATTAGGTGGAGGAGGTCTGCCAGGTGATGAATCACTTCTTGGTTTATGATGCTTTAATGACGAGTGCTTTGGTGGTCGACCACGAAAGTCATTTTGTGATGAAGGCCTTGGTCTTTCTGAAAATTCACTCTCACTAAGCTGGTCTAGAATTAAGTGCCGAAACTTACCATTTTTCCCTTGCATTGTCTGCCAGTTATCGTTTTGTTCATATTCTTTCGCAAGTATTTTTACGATCGGTGTCAGAGTTTCTATTTCTTTAGTATTTACATATTCGATCATGCCTTTGCCGATACTCCACTGCATAAGCAAAACTAACAGCACCACTAATAACAGACTAAAGCAGAAAAATATTAAAAAAAACTTTTTTTGAATATTCATAAAAATCAATAACCTCAATGTGGTTCAAGCAAATATAGAGTTAATTATGGAATAATAACGAAGAAATGTGCAAAGATTGTGCATAAATAAGAAACACTGCGATAAAACATAATATATTAGCATTGCAAAGTTAATGAATATTCGAGTTGAAGTCTACTTTGAACCCCATTAAAAATGGGGTTGCCACAGTACAGGTTAGATATAAATACTGATGATTTTCTGATTTATATTGGATGTCAACAATACGTATTGAGTAAAAAATTGAATTAGCTAGATTGGACTATAATTTGCGGATGTAGACAGATTTTATTTCGACCACTTCTTTTGGCCTGATATAGTGCGAAATCTGCTTTTTTATACATTTCAGTCAGTGTTTCGCTAGGTGGTATGTTCGTATATAAGCCAATACTCAAGGTGCAAGTGATTAACTGCCCTTCATATGCCACACTCGTACTTTCAACGGCTAACCTTAATCGTTCCAGAACTGCTTTTGTATCTTCTAACTCAGTTTCTGCAAATAACAAGGCAAACTCTTCTCCTCCTATTCGGCCAAACATATCAAAGCTTCGTATACTATTGATACAACATTTTGTAATGTTAATAAGAACATCATCACCTACAGGGTGACCAAATTTATCATTAATGGTTTTAAAATGGTCTATATCTAATACGGCAAAACTTAAAGATTTTGAACTCCTTGCGTGTTTATCCCACTCCTTTTCCGCTGCTGTAAAAAAAGCGCCTCGATTAAGTATTCCTGTTAATGTGTCAATACGTGCAATAGTTACCAGCTCTTTTTCTAATTTTTTTCTGTTTTCAATCTCCTCTCTCAGTTTAGCTTGCTCCTTGATCAAATTAGCGCTAATTGCTTTACTCTGCTTAAGGAAGAAATGTCGAGAATATTCAAGCCACATAGATATTACCGTACAAAACAAATAGGTAATAATAAATCGTACCTGAAAACTAGGTGAGTACTTATAAACTTCAATTGAAAATATTGTTGATTGATAGAAAGTGAAAATTGCCATGACCATAACAAAGCTTGACCATATCCCCCCTTCTTTTGTACCAAATAAAAAACAAAAAATTAGGGGGGTGGTATAAGCCCATAGAGCTTTTGAACCATCATCCCCACCAATAATAACCATATAACTAACTAAACAAACATACAAAAGTGCATTGCTACGATAAACCCAATAACCCTTTGTTATTTTTTTAAGTAATGCTAAGCCCACAATTAGACCAAATGCGGCAGTTATTGCAAAAAGAAATATTAAGTTATTCCCTTTCAACAAGTTGAAAACCCCAAAGATACACATGGTAGGAATGCCTAATATCATAAAAATGATATAATGCTGAAGACGAGTTTTTTCCTCTAGTGATACAGGTGCCGATGCGGCAAATGTTTTTATTTTAGAATAAATCCATGTAAACATATCTTTAACCATTTATTTTCTCTTGTTTTTTAGTCATAAAACCTAGGTGAATAAACCACAGTTTGTGTTTACGATAATTTAAGAATGCAGAAAGCTACTGTTAAGTACTTTATCCATTGTGAGACAAGCCTTCTATCTGATAAATATTATTATAAAATAGTGTTTAAAAACAATAGGAACAAAACATATTATTTATTGATCTGTTGCCATTGTTGTCCGTAATACTTATTCATAATATGTTCAAATGTGCCGTCTTGCTGAAGTATTTCCACCGCCTGTTTCAATACTAAAATTTTATTGAGGTGTTTTGATTTCTTTGAAAGTTGTAACCATTGTTCTTTTTCGCCTAAAGCCAACTTGTTTTTAATATCAACTCGATCGAGTACACCATGCTTTTTCAGCTGATAACTTAGTATTAAAGCACTACCCGCAATAGCATCAATACGTCCACGTTTAAGCATTTGAGCTGCCTGTTCATAATTATTCAACTCAATTACATGTAAATTTTTATCACTATCAAATTTTTCACTTAAATGGGTTCCTCGGGTCTTACCAATGACAATGTTATGTAAATCAATATAACGGCTAATACTTAAGCCTTTCACCGGAATAACAACTGTTTTTACCTTTCGAATGAACCCCGCATATTCAACAAGCTTTGAACGAGAATCAGATTTAAACACAATTCCACCATCATGATCGCCCTTTTCAATACTATGCCAAATTCTAGGGTAAGGTAATAACCCTTTATTGATGCACAGACCAGTTAATTTTTCTAACGCCGTTAAATACTCCCAATGCACACCTGTTGAGTTTCCGTCGTCATTTACAAATCCAATTGGAGCATTACTGATGACATGAAATTCGAGGCAGTTTCCTGGTTCGAATGCAAAAAGATAGCCGGTAAAAAAGTAACAAAAGCAAAACAATAAGGTTTTTAACATTGTTTTATACCCTTTATGAAAAAAGAAACAAGATAGCCTCGCCATAATTGCTGTTGATATTACTTTGATCTTAGCTGAACTAATATTTTCAATTCTTACTTTATATTCGCTTGCTTAGAATTCACCAACTAGATTGTAAATCTCTCAAATATTTCTTACCTGATAACAGTATATGTAGGAATTGATATTAAATGAAAAAATTATCATTACTATCCGCTTTAAGATTAATGGCTAGATATTTTTCTTCATCATTAATATAACTCTTCAACCATAACCTAAATATTATTTCATCAATAGCTTCCCAATAACCCAAGTCAAGAGTGTTTTTTAGTGACTAACGTTAAGGTAGACATACCAATTAAGGCATGATTAAAGTTATTATAAACACCAAGAATCTTGAATATTAATGTATATAGCTTCAGTTTTTCTCACGAAGCTGTCTTAAATACTCTAAGGCGCTAAGTGCCCCTTTGCGCCATAGAAGCATAAAAATTTAATACCTCAAATTATATTAATCTAATGTCCGCTTTGGTATTTTTTAATCAAATTAGAATTTTTGACTTTATAGATTCCTGATGAAATTTAGAACAATTCTATTATCTAACGCTGGGCTGATTTGTATCGGGTCAAATGTCGTTAGATAAGCAAAGGCTAAGGTCTTCTCTACGCCCTGAGACCTTTAACAAGCTTTTTCTTTAAAAAGTAATGGCGAATTTCTGTCGCGCAACGCTTTTAAATACTTGGCTTCATTGTATGGCTCTTTAGTTTTCCAGCAACGATATACGATC
>Ga0209291_1003300_pt1 | contig 12117 bp, 9 predicted proteins | sample GOMGulsemesocosm_FD_184633 | JGI IMG/M metagenome (GOLD analysis project Ga0209291, IMG submission 184633) | Methane-oxidizing microbial communities from mesocosms in the Gulf of Mexico - GOM9B Gulf of Mexico (SPAdes) (version 2) | ecosystem: Environmental > Aquatic > Marine > Cold seeps | place... | reverse complement strand
AGTATTAACCGATGACAAACATCAGCAACGAAGGATGGACCTAAGCAATGTCGACAAATGAAATGTATCGCCGTACAAAAATTCTCACCACTCTTGGACCTGCCACCGACACGCCTGAAATTTTAGAACAACTGATTTTGGCTGGCGCCAACGTTGTGCGTCTTAACTTCTCACATGGTAGCGCTAGCGATCATCTCGCCCGTGCAGAAATGGTGCGCAGTGTTGCTAAAAAATTAAATACTTACGTTGGGATCTTGGGCGACCTGCAAGGGCCTAAAATTCGCGTCGCTCGTTTTAAAGATTCAAAAATTGTACTGGCCAATGGCGCGCCATTTATTTTAGATGCCGAGCTAGACAAAGACGCTGGCGACATTGAACGCGTTGGTATTGATTATAAAGAACTGCCCAACGACGTTTATGTTGACGATGTTCTGCTACTTGATGATGGCCGTGTTCAGTTACAAGTCACGGCAATTAAAGGCAGCGAAGTGCATACCAACGTCTTAATCGGTGGTGCCTTGTCGAACAATAAAGGTATTAACAAACAAGGCGGTGGACTAACAGCCGCGGCGTTAACTGAAAAAGACAAAAAAGATATTTTAACCGCAGCCGAAATTGGTGTTGATTATCTGGCCGTCTCATTTCCGCGCAATGGCGACGAAATGCGTTATGCCCGTAACTTGGCAGAAAAAGCAGGTTTAACCACTAAATTAGTGGCTAAAATTGAACGCGCTGAAGTGGTAGCAACCGACGAAGCTCTTGATGATGTAATCCTTGCCTCTGACGCTGTTATGGTTGCTCGTGGCGATTTAGGTGTAGAAATTGGTGACGCTGAATTAGTGGCAGTACAAAAGAATATTATTCAACGTAGCCGTACACACAACCGCATCGTTATTACTGCAACGCAAATGATGGAATCAATGATCGTTAGCCCAATGCCAACACGTGCAGAAGTAATGGATGTAGCTAACGCCGTGCTTGATGGTACCGATGCCGTGATGCTTTCTGCCGAAACCGCCGCAGGTGATTTCCCAGTAGAAACAGTTAAAGCGATGGCTAATGTGTGTTTGGGCGCTGAAAAGCACCCGTCTATTTACACGTCGCGTCACCGGATGCAAGAAGAGTTTACGACCATTGAAGAAACTGTTGCGTTAGCAACTATGTATGCGGCTAACCATTTAAAAGGCATTAAAGCAATTGTGGCATTAAGTGAGTCAGGTAAAACACCTCAGCAAATGTCACGTATCAGCTCACGACTGCCAATTTATTGTTTGTCTCGTCACCAGTCTTGTCTTAACGCTAGCGCGTTATATCGCGGTGTTTACTCAGTGTACTTTGACAGCACTCAGGTCGGCAACAATCAATTAGCATTGTCAGCGTTAGCTGAGCTTAAAATACAGGGCCATGTTCAAGAAGGTGATATGGTGTTGTTTACTTACGGCGATGTGATGGAAACTGTTGGCGGCACTAATACTTGTAAAGTATTGACCGTAAAATAACGACTAGTCTGTAACCTTAATATTAGCTAAAAAGCGCCACATCAACTTGGCGCTTTTTTTTGGTTGCACTTATCGACTGGAAATTTGACAAAAAAATACCGCTCAGTAAGTTACTGAGCGGTATTTTTGATTAAGTATTTATTGAGCTGGCTGACCCGTCTGCGTAGCTTAAAAAGCTAACGCAATATCAACCACAATAATTTACTTTGTTGCTTCTAATAGCTCAACACGGGCCTTTAATTTTTGGCCCGCTTTGAAGGTAACAACCCGACGAGCGACGATTGGAATATCTTCGCCTGTCTTTGGGTTACGCCCTGGACGTTCAGCTTTATCACGAAGATCAAAGTTACCAAATCCTGATAGCTTGATCTGCTCTCCTTGCTCAAGACAACCACGTAATTCCTCAAAAAACAGTTCAACCATCTCCTTGGCTTCTTTTTTGCTAAAATCCAATTTTTCAAATAGGTGTTCTGCCATTTCGGCTTTAGTTAGTGCCATTACTAGTCTCTTAGTTTTGCGCCAAATGAATCAGCAGCTGCAGTAATTGCTTTGTCTACTAGCTGTGATATTTCTTTTTCTTCTAATGTTTGTTTCGTGTCTTGCAAAGTTAAGGCGATTGCTAAGCTCTTAAAGCCGGGCTCAACACCTTGACCTTGGTAAACATCGAATAAGTTAACCGCAACCAATTGTTGCTCATTAATGCCTTTAATAGCGTTAATAACATCATTAGCGTTCACTGATTCTGCAACGACTAGTGCGATATCGCGTCGGTTAGCCGGGAATTTAGACAGGCCAACTGATTCTGGTAATTTACGTGCTAATAGCGATGCCTGAGTCAATTCAAACACTATAGTGCGGCCATTTAAGCCAAGTGCTTTCTCAAACTGCGGGTGAATCGCCCCAATATAACCAACTGATTCACCGTTACGGAAAATTTCAGCTGATTGGCCTGGGTGTAACGCGCTTAAATCGGTTTTTCTAAACTCAAAACTTGCACTGTCGAACGTCAGCTCAAGTAATGCTTCAACGTCACCTTTAAGGTCAAAGAAATCAACGCCACGGTTGTCGATATCCCAATGCTCATCACTGATGTTACCGGCAATAACGCCTGCAATCATCGGTTGTTGCATTACACCGTGTTCGCTGTCTTTGTTTGGATAAAAACGCAAACCAGTTTCAAATAAACGTACCCGTGGTTGCTGACGTTTTTGGTTGTGGCTTACTGCCTGTAAAAGGCCGGTCCACAAACTAACGCGCATCACTGACATGTCGATTGAAATAGGGTGCGGTAATATTTTACCTTCGAGTTGTGGAAACAACAGGCTTTGGATCTTCGGATCAACGAAGCTATACGTTATCGCTTCGTTAAAACCACGACCCACTAACACCTGACGCAAATCTCTTGGGCTTAACTGTGCTTCGTTATGCTTAGTCATTGCCAATGTCGCCACTGGTGACACATTAGGAATGTTGTTGTAACCGTAAACGCGCGCCAGTTCTTCAATCAAGTCTGCTTCAATGCTGATATCGAAACGGTATAGCGGCGCTTTACAAGACCAACCTTGTTCAGTACCGCTAATTTCAACACCTAACAGACTTAAGATAGCCGCAACGTCTTCGTCACTGATCTTAATTCCTAATACTCGTTCTATACGGCTACGACGTAATTCAATCGTCGCTTGCTGTGGTAAATCTTCACTTGATACCGCTTCAACAATTGGGCCAGCTGCGCCGCCCACAATTTCAAGTAACAAGTTAGTTGCACGTTCCATTGCTACAAATTGCAGCTGTGGATCAACGCCACGCTCATAACGATGTGACGCATCAGTATGCAGACCATAACTACGCGCTTTACCTGCAATAGCTAATGGTGCAAAGAATGCACTTTCAAGAAAGATATCTTGAGTTTTATCAGTAACACCACTGTCTTTGCCACCGAAGATGCCAGCAATAGCCAATGCTTTATTGTCGTCGCTAATCACTAAGGTTTGCGATGACAATTTAACTTCTTTACCGTCAAGCAAGGTTAACTTTTCGTTTTCGCTTGCTAAACGTACGTCAATTGCGCCATCGATAGCCGCTAAATCAAACGCGTGCATCGGGTGACCTAGTTCAAGCAACACATAATTGGTGACATCAACCACCGGATCAATAGAGCGAGTACCACAACGACGTAATTTTTCAACCATCCACAGCGGCGTTGCTGCTTCAAGGTTTATGCCTTTAATCACACGACCTAAATAACGCGGGCAAGCTGTTGGTGCGCTAATGTTAATCGCCAGTTTGTCTTCGATTGTAACTTGGGCTGGTGTAATAGCTAACTCGGTCGTTTCCATGCGGTTAAGCACAGCAACTTCGCGGGCCACCCCTTTGATACCTAGACAATCAGCGCGGTTAGCGGTTAAGTCAACCTCGATTGTTACATCATCAAGCGATAAATATTCGCGTAAATCGGTGCCAATCGGCGCATCAAGAGGAAGTTCCATGATGCCTTCAGATTCATCGCTCATGCCAAGTTCGCTAAACGAACATAACATGCCAAATGATGGTTCACCGCGTAACTTGGCTTTCTTAATTTTAAAATCACCAGGTAGTACTGCGCCCACTTGAGCAACAGCAACTTTAATGCCTAAACGACAGTTAGATGCACCACAAACAATATCGATTAACTCGTCGGCGCCAACATTGATCTTGGTTACGCGTAATTTGTCGGCATTAGGATGCTGACCACACTCAACGACTTCACCAACAACAACTTTACTAAACTGTGCGGCAACCGGCGCGATATCGTCTACTTCGAGTCCAGCCATCGTCAGCTGCTCAGAAAGTTGTTCGGTAGTTATGGCTGGGTTAACCCATTCGCGGAGCCATGATTCACTAAATTTCATTCTAACTTGCCTTATTTAAACTGTTGTAGGAAACGAACATCGTTTTCAAAAAACGCACGCAGATCGTCAACGCCATAACGTAACATGGTTAAGCGTTCAACCCCCATGCCAAAGGCAAAGCCGGTATAAACTTCAGGATCAATGCCAACCGAACGTAACACGTTAGGATGGACCATTCCGCAACCTAGTACTTCTAACCAACCATTTTTACCTTTTACATCGACTTCAGCTGAAGGCTCAGTAAACGGAAAGTAAGACGGACGGAATCGAATTTCTAAGTCTTCTTCAAAAAAGTTATTTAAGAAGTCGTGTAAAATGCCTTTAAGTTGAGTAAAACTAACGTTTTTATCAATCATTAAGCCTTCTACTTGATGAAACATTGGGGTGTGCGTTTGATCATAATCGTTACGATAAACACGACCCGGAGAAATTATCCGTAGTGGTGGATTCTCAGTTTCCATGGTTCGAATTTGAACGCCAGACGTTTGAGTACGTAACACAGTTTTAGGATCAAAGAAGAACGTATCATGGTCTTCACGGGCCGGATGGTGAGCAGGAATGTTTAATGCATCAAAATTATGAAAATCATCTTCAATTTCTGGACCCGCTTTAACTTCAAAGCCTAATTCACCAAAAAATGATTCAATGCGTTCAATAGTACGGTTAACCGGATGAATATTACCAATGCTTGTGCGGCGACCAGGTAAAGACACATCAATAGATTCTTGCGCCAGTTTTAGATTAAGCTGCTCGGCACGTAAAAAATCGCCCTTAACAGTCAACAGCTGTTGAACTTGCTGCTTGGCTTTGTTAATCAGTTGGCCAGCTTTTGGACGCTCATCGGCAGATAGTTTGCCTAATGACTTTAATTGTTCTGTTAACTGGCCTTTTTTACCTAAAAAAGATACTCGGATCTGATCTAAGGTATTAATATCGCTGGCCTGAGAAATATCAGCCTCAGCTTGCTCAACGATTTGTTCTAAATGCTGCATTAAGCTATCCCGAATATAACCCGACCATCGACCGAGTCATTAATTAATTGAATGATAATGGGCGATAATTTTACGTGATAGTCCAACTAATTACTAGGCGTAACTGCCTATAATTGGGTGTTTTACGTGGCATTGGTCAAATATAGACACATTTATTCGTTAGCAATTCCAGCAAGTTGGGAATAGTTATCAGCCAAGCTTCGACTGGTCGAACCGCTCACAACAGTCTATTTATTGATCAAAACTATGCAGTACTAATTTTCCGATGGTTAAATTATCACGTATTTTTTGATACGCACACGCCACCTGTTTATAGGTATATTGGCTATCAATCACCGGGTGAAGTTGCCCCGTTGCAAAATAATCCAGAAATTGGTGGCTAAATTGACCGATTAAATCACTTTTATAACGGTCACTTCTATTGCGCAACGTTGAGCCGACAAGGGTTAATCGTTTCGCCAAAACTTTGGCAAAATCAAACGTATCACCATATCGGCCACCGAGCATCGCTAAATTGACCAGCACAGCGTCGTTCGCAGCAGCGTTAATATTTTGGCTTAGGTAATCACCGCCAATAAAATCAACAATAATATCAACGCCAGCGCCACCAGTGGCCTGCTTAATGTATTGGCTAAAACTGGTTTGGTGATAATTAATCAAATGGGTCGCGCCGAGCGCTTTAGCCGCGGCGAGTTTTTGCGCTGAGCTTGCCGTGGTAAATACTTGCGCGCCACTTAAATTTGCCAATTGAATTGCCGCGGTGCCTACCCCGCTTGCCCCAGCGTGAATGAGTACTCGCACGGGGGGCTCGCCATTTTGCGCTATTTTTTCGTGCAGACGACCTAACGTAAACAGCGCTTGATAAGCCGTAATAAAGGCTAAATACTTGCGCGCCACTTAAATTTGCCAATTGAATTGCCGCGGTGCCTACCCCGCTTGCCCCAGCGTGAATGAGTACTCGCACGGGGGGCTCGCCATTTTGCGCTATTTTCTCGTGCAGACGACCTAACGTAAACAGCGCTTGATAAGCCGTAATAAAGGCTTCAGGGATTGCGGCAGCTTGGACATAACTCAAATTAGCCGGCATTGGCATCACACTGCCAACATCGACACAAACCTGCTCGGCATAACCGCCACCGCTAAGCAACGCCATGACTTTGTCACCGACTTGAAAATTACAGCCCGGCGGCGCGCTAAGCACCTGCCCTGCCACTTCAAGACCGATAATGTCACTTGCCCCGACAGGGGGCGGATAGTGACCGTCCAATTGCAACAAGTCAGCACGATTAATGCCACTTGCTTGGGTGGCTATTAGCACTTCATTGCTGTTTGGCCGTAAATCGGCCGTGTCGGCGAGTCTAAGTTGCTGCGACTGCTGGTCATTTAAATATTTCATGGCTTTGCTCGATTGAGGTATAAAACAACTTTAGGCATTAATAACTAACTGACGATTAAGCGACCGTAAAATCATCAGGTACTGTCATTGTCACCGAAGTAACCGTTAAATTATCGACCTGCGCTTGCGCCGGCCCTTGCTTTAAAAACTCAGTCAATTGTTGCAATGCTACTTCGCTGCCAACCGCAAAGACTTCAACGGTGCCATTGGTCAAGTTTTTAGCGTAGCCAGTGATATTAAGTTGCTGCGCCAATTGTTTAGTCGATTGCCTGAACCAAACACCCTGAACTTTACCGCTGACTAAAAAAAGCCGTTGTGGCAATTGACTCTGTGGTGGTTTTGTCATGATAAATCCCTAGTGACTTGTTAAATTTTTTCGCTTTTATACCCTGCAACATACCATAGATTTTTAATGATTCGTTCTGCCAATTGAGATACGTAAAGCCCACGCAATGGAATTTGAAACCAAGGTATTTCAACCAACGGCTTAATCGAGCGCTTTAGATCGCAAAACTATCATCACAGCCCGCCAGTTTGGCGTATTTAGCGATAATCTGTTGCCTAACTCTGGCTGAAACCGTACACTCACGCTTTTCTTTGTTCCGTTGATTTGAGTACTCCTATGCAAGCTTCTGTGATTTTAAAGCCAGGCCGTGAAAAAGCCTTAAAACGTCGTCATCCTTGGATTTTTTCTATGGCGATTAAGAAAGTAAAAGGCCAAGCCGAGCTAGGGGCCACAGTAGACATCCTTGATAGTCAAGGCAATTGGCTTGCTCGAGGTGCTTATTCGCCTGAGTCACAAATTCGGGTACGAGTTTGGACCTTCGACGAAACTGAATTTGTTGATCAAGCTTTCTTCGTTAAACGGATCACCGCGGCTTATCAGGCACGCAAAGCGTTAATCGCGGCGCAAGGCCTGACCGGTTTTAGATTAGTTGCTGCCGAGTCTGATTATTTACCTGGGATCACCATTGACCATTTCGACCAAACCTTGGTTTGTCAATTACTCAGTGCCGGCGCCGAGCATCACCGCGCCGCTATTATTGGGGCGTTAGAGCACCTATTCCCTGAGCATAATATTTATGAGCGTTCAGATGTTGATGTCCGTAAAAAAGAAGGCCTAACCCCGCTTGCTGGCCCAATCAAGGGTGAGCTTGGTGATGATTTAACAGTCATTAAAGAAAATGGTCATCAAATTTTGGTCGATATTAAAGCGGGTCACAAAACCGGTTTTTACCTTGATCAGCGAGATAACCGCGCCATTGCTGGCGATTATTGCAAAGACAAAACCGTGTTAAATTGTTTTAGCTACACCGGCACTTTTGGTATTTACGCGTTAGCAAATGGCGCTAAGCATTTTACCAATGTCGATTTGTCGCAAGGTGCGCTTGATATTGCAAAACAAAATATTGAGCTAAATAATTTAGACATCAGCAAGGTCGACTTTGTTAAAGCCGATGTATTTAAGTTATTGCGCCGTTACCGCGATGAAGGTAAAACTTTTGATGTGATTATTCTTGATCCGCCTAAGTTTGCCGATAACAAAGCCCAATTAAATGGTGCGTGTCGTGGTTATAAAGATATCAATATGGTTGCAATGCAGTTGCTTAACCCGGGTGGTACTTTGTTGACTTATTCGTGTTCCGGTTTAATGCCAGCCGATTTATTTCAAAAAGTCGTTGCGGATGCCGCGTTAGATGCCGGGCGTGATGCTCAAATCATCGCGCGTTTATCACAAGCTTCTGATCACCCGATTGCTAGTACCTTCCCTGAAGGTTTCTACTTAAAAGGTCTAGCGCTAACAATTAGATAGCGTACACTCGAACCAATACTTAACATTTAGCAATTGATGGAAAATCAGCTTTGAAAACAGTCCAAAAACTAGCGCCAACCCAGCTCGGCTTTGATAGCATACGTGCTCAAGAGCTGTTATCGCAATCCCAGTCCATTGACTCACAAGGGTTAGCGACCGGACAGCACCGAGCCCAAAATGCGTTTAAGCTGTTTTCAAAGTCACAATGTCAGGGTCAGAACCTGTTTCTGCTAAGTTATCCGACGATTGATACTAAAGGCTTAATCAAAGAACTGATCACCAGCCACCCGCACAACGATAATGTGGTGTTTGATTTAGTTTACGTTGAAGATCTCAATAATCCTCGACGACCCATTTGCCTGCAATTGCCGAAAGGCCAAGGGCTCAAATTTTCGCGTTTGGTTAGTTCATGGCTAAAACGTAATGACAAGACGCTTGAATTAGCGACCAACACATTAGCAGGATCGGGCAAGGGTGAATCTGACAATGAAGAGCCTAACCGTGAAGAGACTAGCAGTGTAGCACCAACAGCTGCACAACAGCCTGCAAGTGACAGTGCAGCACCTGTTATTGGGCGTTATACCCAAAGCATTGATCATCTATTAAAAGTGTTTAAACGTTTACCAAAAGTTGTCAGTTATTTAACTGATTTGGCGAAACGATTAGACCGAGGCGCCCTGTTGAGTCATCCGGTGTTGGCCAATAGTTTTGTCGCTCACAATGATAATCAGCCGTTACCGATTATTTACTGTGATAATCCTGACAGCATTAAGTTGTTCGGCGATATCGCCATAGTAACCGAGCAAGGCTCGACCGTAGCCAATCACCACCTGTTGCAACCGGGCTTACTCCATCGGGCCAACGGCGGTATTATTGTCTTACCAGCGGAACGATTATTAGAAGCGCCACAGTTGTGGTTTGAATTAAAGTCAGCGCTGCTCGATCAACAAATAAAATGGATCAGTGCCAACGCTTGGCTTGATCCAGAGCCTGTCGATTTAAAACTGCAAATCGTCTTGGTCGGTGACTCGCTGTCATACAAACTGTTCCTTGAGCTTGATCCTGACATTATGCAGTTGTTCCCATTAATTGCTGAAGTGAATCACCAGATAGCGATTGGACAAGATCAAGATCTGTTAGATTACGCCGGTTATTTACAAAACTTAGCACGACGAGCTGATTGCCATGATTTATCCATTGCGGCGATTGTCCGGTTAATGGAGCTGTCATCAACCATGGTTGAGCATCAACACAAGTTTTCGTTAGACAGCGCGTCGTTTACCCAGTTAATTCAGCAAGCACAAACGCATATCGATGATGGCACTCAGACCGAGCGTCAACATATTGAAACCGCGATTAACGATTATAACAGCCGTAAAGACCGGATCGCTTGTTACAGTTTTGATGCGATTAAACAACAACAATTAATCATTGAAACGCAAGGAAAAAAAATAGGCCAAATCAATGGTTTGTCAGTGCTAGAGACAGACTTAGATGCCTTTGGTGAACCATCACGGATCACCGCCGCGGTCTATGTTGGTGACGGTGATGTTGACGATGTCGAGCGTAAAGTCGACTTAGCCGGCAATATCCACGCTAAAGGCGTGGCTATTTTAACCTCGTATTTACACCAGAAGTTTGCGCTCGAGGAAGAAATTCCGTTGTCTGCCAACCTCGTGTTCGAGCAATCTTACCAAGGCATAGATGGCGATAGTGCGGCATTAGCGAGTTTAATCTGTTTACTGTCCGCATTTTCGAAACAACCACTGCTGCAAGGCATTGCATTAACGGGCGCTATCGATCAGTTCGGTAATGTGTTAGCCGTTGGCGGCATTAATGAAAAGATTGATGGCTACTTTAAGACCTGTGCCCTTAATCCACTAGACGGCAACCAAGGCGTAATTATTCCGGCCAGCAATTGCTTTAATCTTAATTTAGGTCAGCCGGTTATTGATGCTGTCGCTGCTGGTAACTTCACGATTTATGCCATTGATCACGTTGATCAAGCGATTCAATTGTGTTTTGAGCTGCCTGCTGGCGTATTAGATAAAGACGGTAATTTTGATCCAAAATCATTGTATGGCTTAATTCAGCAACGCATTGAACAAATTCATAATCCTGACCTTGGCGAGCATTCTTGGTTTGAAAAAGTTAAAAATTGGTTAAATTAAGTCGATAAAAGAGACAAATCGTCGCATTTAATTAATAATAAGCACTCTAGTAAGCTCATCGGAGTTGTTTGGCGTACAAGTGTTCGCTAACCTATCCGAAATTTTAATAATGGTCGATACAATGTCTAAACAATCTAGTTTTTCAAAAGAAGATTTACAAGCAAGCAGCCGTGGCGAATTGTTCGGACCGGGTAACCCACAGCTACCTGCAGATAACATGTTAATGATGGATCGCATCATCAGCATGACTGAAGATGGCGGCGAATTTGGTAAAGGCCAAATTATTGCCGAATTAGATATTAATGCTGATTTATGGTTTTTTGATTGCCACTTTAAAGGTGATCCGGTAATGCCGGGCTGTCTTGGTCTTGATGCAATGTGGCAACTCGTCGGTTTCTATCTTGGTTGGGTCGGCGGCAAGGGACGTGGCCGTGCGCTGGGAGTGGGCGAAGTTAAGTTTACTGGCCAAGTCCTGCCAGACGCCAAAAAAGTCACTTATAAAATCAGCATGAAGCGCGTTATCAATCGCCGCTTGGTGATGGGCGTTGCTGATGCTGTAATGGAAGTTGATGGCCGCGCTATCTACAGTGCTAAAGATTTAAAAGTTGGCTTATTTACTGATACTACTGCTTTTTAAGCTCGGTTCAATATCTCAAAAAATGGTGCTTAGGCGCCATTTTTTTTGCGCTAAATTCAGCTGATACAAGCTCAGTGATTATCCGACCAATTCCTGTAATTAAATGATCACATGTGCCTGCTAACAACCATGTAGTCGTAAAATACTCACCGATTACCTTACTATTGCCCCCATGTTGAACCTCATGTCGTACCTCATGTCGAAATCAATTAGCGGCTTGCTTAAATTAATTATCTCCGGCTACAACACGATTATAAATTTAAGGTAATTGGTATTCTCTAATAATAAAATCATTGACATGATTAAAAAATAATCATAAGTTAACCTCCTATGTTGCAACGCAGCAATTGCCCCGTATATCGAGTAGCCGAGATAATTTTAAATAAGGATATGTCATGACCGCAGCTAAAACGACTCAAAACCAGCCATTTTTAGACCCACTTTTACAAGTGAGTGAGATAACTCAAACCCTTTTTACTGATATCTTAAATAGCCAGAGTCAATTATTGTTAAATTCGATTGAAAAAGCGTCTGCTCAGTCAGGTGAATTATTTAGCGCTGGTGATCCCCAGACAATTTTTGAATTACAACAAAATAATATGCGCGATTATCAGCAGCAACTCAGCCAATATTCGACGGCCATTACTAACAGCTTTGCTAAAGCCCAAAGTAATTATCAAAATACCTTTACTAGTTCGTTACTTGCAACCAGCTTATTTGA
>Ga0209291_1003299_pt1 | contig 12117 bp, 11 predicted proteins | sample GOMGulsemesocosm_FD_184633 | JGI IMG/M metagenome (GOLD analysis project Ga0209291, IMG submission 184633) | Methane-oxidizing microbial communities from mesocosms in the Gulf of Mexico - GOM9B Gulf of Mexico (SPAdes) (version 2) | ecosystem: Environmental > Aquatic > Marine > Cold seeps... | reverse complement strand
GGCAATTTCAAAGTGGCACTTTTGTTGGTGCTCACCAGAAAACACATTAGCGATAACTTCGCTTGAGCGTTTTTCATGGTCGATAACCACTAAGGTTTCTGCAAGGTAATAAACAAAGTCAGGGCAGGTATTGTCACTATCTTTTACTGCGGGTAGTTCTTCACTCATGGCGATCATATCAAAAGCAAAGGCACCACCAAGAAAAACCGCAAAGGGGTGATAACTTTCATTTTTTAGCCGTTGAAATACCCGTAAAGCATGAAAAGCATTAGTGGCTAATAAACGTGATTTTTCATCCTGTGTTTGTTCAACTTCAGGAAAAGTAGCTACTAAGTTTTTATTTTCAACATGTAAAGTCGCGTGTTCAGCAAGTTGTTGTTTGGCAAAGGCGATGGCTGCTTCACCATTAACCGTCAGCGCAGTAAAAGTAACCTCATTACCTCGACAGACTATTTTTACTGCCGCATCAATCAGCAAGAGACTTTTTAGTTGATGTTTTTTATCAATTTCAGCCGATTCTAATAATAAATTATTACTTTTATTGCCACATAACTTTTTAAATAGCGTTAGAGGATCAGACTGATAACGTGCCTTACTAGATAAGGTATTAACTGAGCCTATTTTTGTGTATGCGTTAGGGTTGTAAATTGCCTTCATAATGTTTTACCTGCGGCGGCAACAAAGGGTTTTATATCAGCCATGAGTGTAGCAAAATCCTCAGCGGTTAATGCTTGATGACCGTCAGATAACGCTTCTTTGGGATTTAAATGGGCTTCAACAATAATACCATCAGCGCCAACGGCAACGGCGGCACGTGATAAAGGATTAATTAATGATTTAACACCAGTGCCATGTGAAGGATCAACAAATACCGGTAAGTGTGATTTTTCTTTTAAATAGGCGACAGCATTTAAATCTAAGGTATTACGAGTCGCTGTTTCAAACGTGCGGATACCACGTTCACATAAAATAACATTAGGATTTCCGGCATTAATGATGTATTCGGCGGCGAGTAATAACTCTTCAATGGTAGCGCTCATGCCGCGTTTTAATAATACCGCTTTATCTGATTGTTCACCGACCGCTTCAAGTAAACGAAAGTTTTGCATATTACGCGCGCCAATTTGGTAACAATCTACATATTCATGCATTAAGTGCGCATCGCTGGGATCAATGATCTCGGAAACCACAGGCAAGTTGTATTTTTCTCTGGCGGCTTTGAGTAACTCTAAGCCTTCAACGCCCAGGCCTTGGAAACTGTAGGGGCTCGTACGTGGTTTAAAAGCTCCGCCCCTTAATAATGGCACACCCTGTGCCTTGATCATCTCACTAACACCAAACAGTTGAATTTGACTTTCTACAGAACAAGGACCCGCAATGACGGTAAAATTACCACCGCCTACTTTCACACCGCCAATAGAGACGATTGAGTCATGGGCTTGTAACTCACGGCTGACGAGTTTGTATGGGCTTAACACCAGTTTAATTTCTTCGACCATGGGGTAACTGTCGAAATGCAGTTGACGTAATACTCGTTCATCGCCTAAAGCGCCTAAAACGGTACGTTCAATGCCGGGCATATAGAGTGGTTTTAAGCCAAGGCTGGCTATTTTATCTAGTATTTCATTGGCATCTTGTTCAGAGGCCTGTGGTTTTAATATGATGATCATTTTTAGATTCCTAATTATTTAAGTGATGAGTTCGGTCAACCAGCGTAAATAGGCTGAAGCCACCATATAAACCAACTTTTTACTCGTGTTGTTAACATTGTTGTTCTCGACTTTTATTTTACTTTAAAAAAGAAAAACCCGCTTAAGTGACTAAGCGGGTTTTCAGAATTTTTTTGCACTTTCTTTCGATAAAAGCAAACATCACAACCCACTTATGTAGAGTTATGCCACCACCAAATTAATGTTTGTGTTTGTTTTGCTTGTTTCATTTTTTTATTCTCTAAATATTAGCTGTTGGCTATTGAGCCAAGCTTGCGTAAAATGAGCGTGTTTTAATTATGTATAGAAGAACTTATTATGTCTTTGATGTCAACCGAAAATTTATCAGAGTTACAAAATCGTCGTGTTGATTTACATAGCCACACTAAATGCTCTGATGGCGGCTTAACACCGCAAGAGTTGATAGAACGTGCAGTCAACTTTCAAATTGATGTTTTAGCCATCACAGATCACGATACAACTGCCGGCCTTGATATTGCTAAACAATATATTGTAGAAAAAAATCATCCAATCACCCTCATTAATGGCATTGAAATTTCTACGCTATGGCAAGGGTTTGAAATTCATATTGTTGGTTTAAATATCGACCCCAACAGTGAGCACTTGCAGCAGTTAGTGGATGAACAACAACAAGCACGAGAATCCAGAGCATTAGCTATTGGTGAAAAACTCACCAAGGCGGGGTTTGAGGGCATTTATCAACAAGCGAAAGAATTAGCGGGTGATGGTTCTATCACTCGTGCTCATTTTGCCAAAGTTCTTTATCAACAAGGTGATGTCTCAACGATGCAATCAGCTTTTGATAAATATATCGGTAAAGGCAAGCGCGCGTATGTTAAACCTAATTGGTGTTCAATAGAGCAAGCCATTGAGGTTATCCATCAAGCTGGTGGCAACGCAGTAATGGCTCATCCTGTTCGTTATGGTCTATCAACCAAGTGGTTACGTCGTTTGGTGGTACAGTTTAAAGCCGCTGGTGGTGATGGTTTAGAAGCGGTTTTACCACAAATGAATAACGATCAACGCCGTTTAATGCTAAGCTTTTGTTTAGAATATGAATTACATGCTTCAATGGGATCTGATTTTCATTATCCAAGCAAATGGTCAGATTTAGGGCGTAATCTGAGAATGCCGGAAGGCGTTAACCCTATCTGGCAACTATGGCATTAATACCGTGATGGCATAAGTGCCGCTAAGTCTCTTTTACCGGTAAAGGAATTATTTATGAGTCAGTTTTTCTATGTTCATCCTGATAATCCACAGGGACGTTTAATGAAGCAAGCGGCTGAAATTATTCGTAAAGGTGGCGTTATAGTTTACCCAACCGATTCAGGTTATGCTTTAGGTTGTCATATCGGTGATAAAAAAGCGCTCGATAAAATTTGTCGTATCCGTGATATCGACAAAGATCATAACTTTACTTTGGTGTGTAAAGACCTATCTGAGTTGTCGGAATATACCCGTGTTGATAACAGCGCTTTTCGTTTACTGAAAAACAATACACCCGGCCCTTACACCTTTATTTTTAAAGCAAGTAAAGAAGTGCCAAAACGTTTATTGAATCCTAAAAAACGCACCATTGGTATTCGAGTCCCTGACAATGCGATTGTCCATGGTTTATTGGAAGCATTAGCTGAGCCCATTATGTCAACTACCTTGATTATGCCCGGAGAACAAATGGCGGAATATGATCCAGAACATATTCGCGATATGTTGGAGCATCAAGTTGATTTGATCATCAATGGTGGGCATTTAGGTGAGCATCCAACCACTGTGATTGATTTCTCTGAAGGTGATGCGGTTATTATACGGGTGGGTGAGGGTGACCCATCACCATTTGAATGAGTAAATAAATGTCGGCAGAGCTAGCAAATCAGTTTTTAAAGAATGATGAAGGAAAAATGCAGCAGCAAGTATTGCCGTTTGCCCTCATTCGTGGTGAAGCCATTATTGAGAAACCACAAGACTTATTTATTCCCCCCGATGCCTTAGAAGTTATTTTAGAATCATTTGAAGGGCCACTTGATTTATTGCTTTACCTGATTAAAAGGCAAAAATTCGATATTGTTGACTTACCTATTGCACCTATTACCACACAGTACATGTCATATGTCGAACTGATGAAAGGTGGTAAATTGGAACTCGCTGCAGAATACTTAGTTATGGCGGCAATTTTAGCGGAAATTAAATCGCGATTATTGTTGCCTAAACAACAGGTTGAAGAAGAAGATAGTGATCCCCGTGCTGAATTGGTTCGCCGATTACAAGAATATGAGGTCATTAAAAAGGCGGCTCAAGATCTTGATGACTTACCCCGCATGGAACGTGATATTTCAGCTGCACAAGCAAAATTTTCTGAAAGCTTTTCTTATAAAATTCGTGAGGCTGATGTTGATCTAGCGGATTTAGTTGGGGCTTTACAAGCCGTATTAAAACGTACTAAAGCCTTCGAACATCATCATATCACTAGAGAGGGTTTGTCGACACGCCAGCGTATGTCTGAAATATTAGCGACTTTGCAGCAGGTAGAAAATCAAAACTTCACTGCTTTTGAGTCACTCTTTGAGCTATCTGAAGGTCGCGATGGCGTGGTGGTGAGCTTTTTAGCTATTTTGGAATTACTGAAAGAAAACCTTATTGAATGCCAACAAGCAGAAGAGTTAGGGCAAATTCACCTGCGATTATATAGAGGTAGTATCAGTGATTAGTGATAAACATTTAGCACAGTTAATTGAAGCCGCGATTTTTTCGTCTTCGACACCTTTATCTATTAAAAAACTAAAAGAGAAATTACTGGCGCAATACCTGGTGCCAAGTATAAAAATTAAACAGACACTTGCCAGTATTCAAACTGACTATCAAAACCGTGGTGTGAATTTAGTCGAAGTAGCTTCGGGTTATCAGTTTCAAATAAAAGCAGAACATAATGACGATATCGCTTTATTGTCGGAAGAAAAGCCACAAAAATATTCACGGGCACTGTTAGAAACCATGGCACTTATTGCCTATAAACAGCCGATCACCCGTGGTGAAATTGAAGATGTACGAGGTGTTGCAGTTAGCAGTCACATTATTAAAACCTTAGTTGAGCGACAATGGGTTAAAGTGGTTGGTCATAAAGAAGTACCAGGTAGGCCTTCTATGTATGCAACAACTAAAGAGTTTTTGGATTATTTTTCACTTAAATCATTAGAGCAATTACCAGAATTAATGCCAATCGCAAAATCTGCTATCACTGATAGCACGATGCAAGATATAATGTCTAAATCAACGCAAGTTAGCCAATCAATTGAGACAGAAACTAAGCAATAAAATTGTGATGTTACTGACGTGAGAGAAATTAGATCAATGTCTGAGAAACTACAGAAAGTATTAGCCCGAGCTGGTAAAGGTTCACGCAGGGAAATGGAAACGGTGATCAGTGCTGGACGCATTACTGTTAATGGTAAAGTGGCCTATTTAGGTGACCGTGTAGAAGGCAATGAACAGATCAAATTAGATGGTCATCTGGTGAGTTTGAAATCAAAAGACGATGAATTGTGTCGTGTATTGATGTACAACAAGCCTGAAGGCGAAATGTGTACCCGTAAAGACCCTGAAGGACGCCCTACAGTATTTGACCGTTTGCCAAAGTTAGAGTCAGAACGGTGGGTAGCGGTTGGCCGATTAGATATCAATACCTCAGGCATGTTACTTTTTACCACCGATGGTGAATTAGCGAGTCGTTTAATGCACCCTTCACGGAAAGTTGAACGTGAATATGCGGTGCGTGTTTTTGGTGAAGTGAATGAAGCAATGCTGCAAACTTTACGCGCTGGTGTGAAGTTAGAAGATGGCTTAGCCAAATTTCAAAAAATCACTTATCGTGGTGGTGAAGGCCGAAATCATTGGTTTCATGTGGTGCTTTCGGAAGGTCGAAATCGCGAAGTTCGCCGTTTATGGGAAAGCCAAGATGTTCAAGTGAGTCGTCTTATTCGTGTTCGTTACGGCGATATCGAATTAAAACGCCAACTGCCTAACGGCGGCTGGACTGAACTGCCATTAAAAGAAGTGAATTATTACCGTAAGTTAGTTGATTTAGAGCCTGAAACACAAAGTAAAGTAAAGGTAGATGAAAAGGCAATGGATAACGCTAAAAGCCGCCGTATTCGTCGTTCAGTGAAGAAGCATCAACATCGCCATCAACAACAGTCTACCCGAAGACGTAGAACATAATCGTACTATTTAAAGTTTGATTTGCAGTCTCACAGAATAAGGGAATTTAGTGGAAAATCAATATATTGAAGATGACCAAAGCTTGGTTGAATTGTGTCAACGTATGGCTAAGGCTCAAATATTAGCGATAGATACTGAGTTTGTTCGTACTCGTACCCTTTACCCTATTCTAGGGCTATTACAGATTTGTGATGGTGAAACGGTGGCGCTAATTGATCCTATCGCCATTGATGACTTAAGCCCTTTTTGGCAATTGCTTACCGAGCCAAAGATAGAAAAAGTGCTTCATGCTTGTTCAGAAGACTTGGAGGTTTTCTTAACCCAAGCGAATTGTCGTCCGGTAAATTTAATTGATAGCCAGGTGATGATGTCATTTTTAGGACATGGTTTATCACTGGGTTATGCGGCAACGGTAAAACATTATTTAGACATTGAATTAGACAAGTCAGATTCTCGCACTGATTGGACTAAACGACCTTTAAGCGACAGCCAAATAAGTTATGCTGGTGCTGATGTTGAATATTTATATCTGTTGTTTCCCAAACTTAAAAGTGAATTAATAGCAACTCCTTGGTTTGAAGCCGCTCAACAAGAAACGGCTTTAATGATCGAGCGTAAATTCACCCCGATTGACGATAGCCAGCTATATCGTCAGGTCAAAATGAATTGGCGATTAAATGCTAAGCAACTCAATAGTCTGAAGTTTCTTACGCAGTGGCGTTATCAGCAAGCAAAAAAACGAGACCTACCTATTAGCTTTATTGCTAAAGACCACACGTTAATTGGTCTTGCACAATCATTGCCTAAGAGTTTAGGGGATATGGCGAATATTGAAGGTATAGATGTTTTAGATGTGCGCCATAAGGGCAAAACCATGCTGGCTGTTTTGAAGCAAGCTGAGCAGGTCAGTACAACGCAATACCCTGAAAAAATTAAACGTTTGGATGAATACCCAGGTTACAAACAAACCTTTAAAAAGGTCAAAGCATTTATTGCTAATATTGCCATTGAACATCAGCAACAAGTAGAAAACCTTGCTTCTAAAAAACAAATAAATCAGTTTTTAACTTGGCATTATCAGTTAAATGAACAACAACTTGCGGCGAATAAAATTGATATACTCAGAGATTGGCGAGCAATGCTTTTTGGTGAGCAATTATTAGCACAAGCTAAAGCCAACTTTACGCAACTAAAGTGATCTCCTGTTAGTTGCTACATTTTTCATCTAGCTTCTATTAAAAGGCGCTAACAATCTATTAGGTCCACCTTATGCTTTGTGCAATTTATAAAAGTCCGAAAAAAAAGCAAACCTATTTGTTTATCAAACAACGTGATAAATTTGAAGATGTCCCCAAAGCCTTAATGGCGATGTTTGGTACACCCACGTTAGTGACCATAGTTAACTTGGCAAACAAAGATAAACTCGGCTTAGCGGATATTAATAAAGTAAAAACAAACCTTATTGATCCAGGATATTATTTACAGTTACCACCACCAGAAGAAGATCTGCTCAAAACACACAAAGAACAGAACCAGCAAATAAAAAATCAAGCGGAAAGTGAATAATATTTAAGGCTAATACATTTTATGAAATTAATTTATACCGTCATTGTTATTACACTTTTTGGCTTATTTGCTAGCCCTTCATCAATGGTTTACGCCGCTGGAAAAAAAGTATTGTCTCCACAAGGTTTTAAAAATTACCTTGTTGATCTAAAAGCTGAAGCGTTAACTAAAGGCTATAGTGCAGAATTTATTGAGCAGAGTTTCTCTTTGGTTAAGTTTCATCAAAGAGCCGTTATAGCGGATCGTAATCAACCTGAAAAAGTTGAAACCTTAGATACTTATCTACCCAAAAGAGTGCCAAAATGGAAAGTTGATAAAGCGCGGGAAAAATTTAAAACCCATCAACTGGTCCTCGAAGAAGTTGCCGAGCAATACGATGTTCAACCGCGTTTTATTGTTGCTTTATGGGGGCTTGAAACCAACTTTGGTAAAATCATGGGCAGTTATAATGTTGTTTCAGCATTAACAACCTTGTCTTATGAAGGAAGAAGAGAAGCCTTTTTTAAAAAACAATTGTGGGCAGCATTAACAATCTTGCAAGAAGGCCATATTGATATTGAAAGCATGAAAGGTTCATGGGCAGGAGCAATGGGGCAAAATCAATTTATGCCAACCTCATTTTTAGCTTACGCCGTTGACGGTGATGGTGATGGTAAAAAGGACATCTGGACTAATCAAGCTGATGTTTTTGCCTCAATGGCGAATTATTTGCAAAAAGAAGGGTGGAATGGTGATTTAACTTGGGGCAGACAAGTGCAGTTACCACAGGGTTTCGACCATTCGCTAGCAATACCTAAAAATACCGGTGGTAGAAAAAATTGGTTAAAAGCTTGGGCTCAGCAAGAAAAAACTTTAAGCCAATGGCAAGCGCTTGGTGTAAGGCGTGCTGATGGTACAGATTTACCTAAAGTAAATATCAAAGCGGCTTTAGTTTTTCCTGATGATAAAAATGGCCGTGTATATTTAGCTTATGATAACTATAAAAGCTTAATGCATTGGAACTTGTCATATTACTTTGTTAGTTCGGTTGGCCATTTGTCTGACCGTATTAAATTTCCACCTATTCAATAACGTATTATTTAGTCATCATTTATTAAGAGAATACTTGTGTTAAAAAAAAATGAAACTGCGCCATTTTGGGAAACCAAATCATTGAAAGAAATGACACGCCCTGAATGGGAGTCATTGTGTGATGGTTGTGCCAAATGTTGCTTACATAAGTTTATTGATGATGAAGATACTACCGACGAAACTGAGTTAATGCCAACGGACCACCTATCCGAAGGTGAGCAGATGAGCTATTCAAATATCGCTTGTTATTTATTAAACGATAAAAGTTGTCAATGCACTCAATATGCGAAGAGAACAAAGTTAGTCCCTGATTGTGTACAACTTACTCAAGATAATTTAGATGACGTGTTTTTTATGCCGCCAAGTTGCACTTATCGTCGTTTAAAAGAAGGCAGAGGTATCCCTTCATGGCACCCGCTTTTACATAAGGGTAAAACATCAGCAATGCATAAAGCAGGGATGTCAGTGCGTGGTAAAATAGTTAAAGATAACGATGTTGATATCGAATTTTTCGAAGACTACATTGTCACTTGGCCGTTAAATGATCTTGATTAAAGCCATTTATTGTTAATTAAATTTAAAAAACATATTCTCTTTTTTGTAAACCAAAGAATTCATACCTTTGGCCTTTCTTGTGATTACTCTTATAACATATTCCTATTTATATGATTTAAATCATCCTTTTAAGTGATTTTTCTGTTTGATTATTGTGCTAATAATGGTAAAACATTCATCAGGCAATAAAACACTATTGGTATTATCTAAACAGTTAAGGTGGCTTATGAACATTGGAATACCCAAAGAAACACTTCGTGGTGAAAACCGCATCGCCAGTTCACCTACCGCAGTAAAAGCATTAATTAAACTCGGCTTTACTGTTTTGGTACAAAAAGGCGCAGGCATTAAAGCAAGCTTTACCGACAAAGAGTTTATTGAAGCGGGTGCTGAAATTGTCGCAAAGAAGAAATGCTGGCAGTGTGATCTTGTTTTTAAAGTGAATGCTCCAACACTAGATGAGGCAGCTCAACTGAATGATGGTGCAACGTTAATTAGTTTTATTGCCCCAGCGCAATCGCCAGAATTATTATCTTTATTAGAATCGAAATCAGTAAATACTTTAGCAATGGAAATGGTACCGAGAATGACGCGCTCTCAGTCATTAGATGCCTTGAGCTCAATGGCCAATATTGCCGGTTATCGTGCCGTAATAGAAGCAACCAGTGCTTTTGGCCGCTTTTTAACCGGGCAGATCACTGCTGCGGGTAACTTACCACCAGCTAAGGTGATGATTATTGGTGCTGGTGTTGCTGGTTTAGCTGCATTAGGTACTGCGGGAAGTTTAGGCGCTATTGTTCGTGCATTTGATACTCGACCTGAAGTAAAAGAGCAAATTGAAAGCATGGGGGCCGAATTTCTCGAGCTTGATTACGAAGAAGAAGACACGGGCTCGGGTGATGGTTATGCAAAAGAAATGAGCCAAGCATTTATCGATGCAGAAATGGCCTTGTTTTCTGAGCAAGCCAAAGAAGTCGATATCATCATCACCACAGCGATGATCCCTGGAAAACCTGCGCCAAAATTGATCACTGAAGAAATGGTGCGCTCGATGAAAACGGGCAGTGTTATTGTTGATCTAGCTGCTGCAGGCGGTGGTAACTGTGAATTAACAGTAGCAGGGAAGGTAACCGACGTAGAGGGTGTAAAAATTATTGGCTACACTGATTTAGTGTCTCGCCTACCGAATCAATCTTCAATGCTTTATGCCAATAACTTAGTTAATTTGATGAAGTTATTATCAAAAGAAGGTAATGGCGAGATTGTTATCGACCTTGATGATGTTGTTATTCGCAATATGACGGTTGTTCATCAAGGAGAAATTACTTTTCCACCACCACCTATACAAGTCAGTGCAGCTCCTGCTCCAGTTAAAGTTGCCGTTGAAAAGGTTGCTGATAAAGTTGAACCAGAACAGTCAACGAGTCAAAGTAAAAAACATATTTTTATGGGCATAGGCGCGGCATTATTTGCTTGGGTTGCCAGTGTTGCCCCTGCGGATTTCCTCGCTCACTTTACTGTTTTTGTCCTCGCATGTGTGATTGGCTATAACGTGGTTTGGAATGTTAGTCATTCATTGCATACTCCCTTAATGAGCGTAACCAATGCGATCTCAGGCATTATTGTGGTGGGGGCCTTGCTGCAGGTAGGGCAAGACAATACCGTCATCCAAATATTGGCGGCGATTGCGATATTAATCGCAACAATCAATATTGTTGGTGGTTTTGTTGTGACCAAACGCATGTTAAAAATGTTTAGACGATAAGGAAGGCATTGATGGAATTTTCAAGTGGTTTAATTAGTGCAGCGTATATTGTTGCAGCATTATTATTTATTTTTAGTTTATCTGGCTTAAGTAAACAAGAAACAGCAGAAACGGGTAATTGGTACGGTATTGTCGGTATGGCAATCGCGCTGATCGCTACAATAGCAGATCAACGTGTCTCCAATGTACTGGTCATTTTTGTCACTATGGCGGTTGGGGCGTTTATTGGTTTTAGGTTGGCAAAGAAAGTTGAAATGACCGAAATGCCAGAGCTTGTCGCGATACTGCATAGCTTTGTTGGTTTAGCGGCGGTAATGGTCGGCTTTAACAGTTATTTTGAAATGGACCATAGCGTATCGTTTAGCTTAACGGACGAACAACAAATGGCAACCAATATTCATTTAGTTGAAGTGTTTTTAGGGGTATTTATTGGTGGCGTAACATTTACCGGTTCTATAGTTGCTTTTGCTAAACTTCGTGGGGTAATCAGCTCTTCAGCATTGATGTTACCTCATCGACATAAATTAAATTTGGCGGCTGGTGTTGTCTCATTTGCTTTAATGATTAGTTTTGTTCAACAAGGTGGCGCAGACTCTGCCTTATATCTTATGACTGTGATTGCTTTTGTTTTTGGTTGGCATATGGTGGCGTCCATTGGTGGCGCTGATATGCCGGTCGTAGTTTCAATGCTTAACTCTTATTCTGGTTGGGCAGCGGCTGCGGCAGGCTTTATGTTGAGTAATGACCTATTGATTGTTACCGGCGCGTTAGTTGGCTCTTCAGGTGCGATACTTTCCTACATTATGTGTAAAGCGATGAATCGTTCCTTTATCAGTGTTATTGCAGGTGGCTTTGGTACTGATGTAGTTGTCAATAACGATACTGATTATGGCGATCATATTGAAGTGCATGCTGAAGCCGTTGCCGATATTTTACGGGGCGCAAAATCAGTGGTAATTACTCCGGGTTATGGCATGGCGGTGGCACAGGCTCAATATCCTGTTTATGAAATGACCCAAGCTTTAAAAGATAAAGGCATAGAGGTGCGCTTTGCAATTCACCCTGTTGCCGGGCGTTTACCGGGTCATATGAATGTATTGCTGGCAGAAGCAAAAGTCCCTTATGACATTGTTTTAGGCATGGATGAGATCAATGATGACTTTCCTCAAACCGATGTGGTTTTGGTAATTGGTGCTAATGATACTGTTAACCCTG
>Ga0209291_1003297_pt1 | contig 12120 bp, 2 predicted proteins | sample GOMGulsemesocosm_FD_184633 | JGI IMG/M metagenome (GOLD analysis project Ga0209291, IMG submission 184633) | Methane-oxidizing microbial communities from mesocosms in the Gulf of Mexico - GOM9B Gulf of Mexico (SPAdes) (version 2) | ecosystem: Environmental > Aquatic > Marine > Cold seeps | place... | reverse complement strand
CGTGTCCTACAGGTACATATTGTCCTGGACGTATTATACCAGTTCCGTTTGAAGAAACATCAACATCCGGATTAGCTACTACTCCTCCTATTAAATTATAGGTTGCATAACCTCCTTGATACTCAGCAAAAACATGACTGCTATTTCCTGTAAAATGCTCCCAAAAATACAACGCTCCTCTTGTTGTTCCATTACCGATAATATTTCCGCCATCTTCTACACTTGCAATATTATCGTTTATAAATTTATTAGCATCTAAGGCACTTGAATACGGATTACCTACCAAATACACGTGGTTCGCACCAATCGCATGTTGTATAACTCCATTATTTGGCTTTCCTGTAAACACATAGTTTTGTGTTCCTCCTCCAGCTCCTTTCATGGTATATCCTTGACCTACCTTAATATCACCAGTTGAACGTACATGACCATTAAACCAATTTCCGTATACATCTGGTTGATTTACAAACTTAAACATCCAGTAATCTGCTAAAGTAACTGTAGATCCAGCGGTAGATCCGTCATATCCAGACGTAGCAAACGTAATATTTTGTGGTGTATTGGCATTGATACCACTTTTTAAAATTTCAGCTATAGAATAATCTGAATTATTCGTCCCATCAACAGTAGGATATACTGGACTTGACCAAAAATTATAACTGTATATATTTGATTTCCCTTGCTGATCACGTTCTAAGTACCCTGTACTTGCTGCTTCAAACGTAGATCCTACGGTTTGAATTAATTGAGATTCTCCTACTAAATCTAAATGACCATCTAATTTAAAATAGCTCGTAGTAGTTAATAACTGATCATTTTCTATAGATAATTCTGATCCTGAATCAACCAAAGTTCCTAAATGTGTGTGACTTGCAGTTGTAATTAACTTAGTATTATTAGTTACCTGAACTATTGCCCAATCCTTATTAGGTAAATTGGTGATATCCCATTCAGAACCGTTTGTCCAAGCATTGTTATTTATCCAGTTTCGGTTTCCTCCACCGTTAGCTATGTAAGGAATTGGAGCTGTTTTATTCTGTACAGTTGCTACATTATAAACGGTTGCTAAAATCCCTGCCCCAGAAGTATCTGTAGTTACTCCAGCCGCTACAGTGTTCATTTCTAAATACAAAACTAAGTTACTCCATGATAATGATCCGTTATCAATGTCTTTTGGAACAATGCTACCGTGGACATTCCCACCATTATTCTGAATAGCTTGATATATTTGTTCTCTCAATTGAACTTCTGTTAAAGCAACATCATATACTCTAGATTCTTGAATAAATCCATTAAAAAAATTATTATCATTTTCAGCATCTCTACCAATAGCATAACGATATGTATCTACATCTAAATTAGCACCTCCAGTTGCAACACTTGCTTCTTCAACTCCATTAATATAAAGCTTTAGATTAGCTCCATCATATATAGAAGTAACATGTGCCCACAAATCATTAGAAATAGTAGTAGTTGTAGTAGTTGTAAAAGTTCCTGTATTGGTAACTACAGAGCCACTTAAGGTTCCTGCAGCATCTACCCATAATTTATTATTCGGTTGCCCCATTACCATAGCATCACCTCCAGACATATAACTATAACTTACACCATCTATCCATACTCTATTGTTATTATCTGTATTATTTCTTGTAAATGTTAAAGTATTTGTTGCTTGACCAGTTAAAAAGTTTATACGCTGTAAAACATCATTAGGTCCTGCGGAAAAATTTACTGTATTTGTCCCATCAGTTATTGCAATATTACCCTGATTTCTATCTCTTGCTAAAGACACTACTATTGTTGTTCCTAAAGGCACTGTATGATCTAAAGTAATCGTCATATTAGTATTACCCCCATTCAATTTAGCCGACACACCACCTGTTGTAGCATTTGCTCCATTAGCACTTATAGCACCGACTGCATTAATACTGTTTAAACCTCCTACAGTACTACTACCGTTGCCGTTTACAGCTACAGGCACACCAAAATTAGTGTCTAAATACACCCATGACATCTGTGTAGCAGCTCCGTAACCTCCCATAAAAGAAGAGGCATCAATAAAATCGTTATTTCCATCAAAATCGATATCAGTAGTGCAACTTTCAATAGCTACTGTTGTAGACTCTGTATCCGTAATAACCGAACCATCACATAATGTATAAGTAACTTCAGCTGTATAAGTTGTTGTTGAAGCCGGACAAACATTCATAGTAGCAGATGTTCCTATAACAGGACCAGTTGCTGTAGGTCCTTCATACCAAACTAAAGAAGTAATAGAAGTTCCATCTGGCACAAAACGCCAAGCCTCATTAGTAACTGTCCAATTTGCATCTAAACTGTTTCTATTTGGTGCCACTACTGCTTGTGTTGCCCCTACATTTTGAACTCCTATTACAGCATTTCCACCATTAAAAGGAGTACCATCAGTATCATCTACATTTTTTTCTTCCACATAAACTTCAATAATATTAGTGTTTTCATATAATACCATCATACTCGTATATAGCAAATTATTATCTTCAAACATAGGCACATCATGCCATGACACCACCAAAGCCCTACAACCAGTATTTAAGGTTATTAACTCATAACCAACCTCACCTCCTTTCGAAGGGTCTATATCATTATATACACCAAATATAGCATTGCCCACTAATGAATTATTTGTGCTTGGTAAATTATCTGAAAATAAATATCCTGATGAACCTCCTGGTGTATTTGTAGTTGTATCAAAAGTAATTACACCATTAGAACCTATTAAACATTGATTATAAGTATTTCCATAAAAACAAAAATCAAAAGGTAAATTTACTGGTGGCGACCAAACATCATCAGTACCGACACTTACAGGTACCTTTAAACAATCAAACTGATAAGGTGGTACATATGGAATAGTTTCTACCCTATAATCAGATGTATCTCCTAAATCTAAAAAAGTAGCTTCAATATCGGTACATGTTGAAGCGGCTACACAACTTATAGGCGTTACATCTACATTTCCTAGACCTAAACCTCCAGAAACAACCGCTGCACAACCCGCAGTAGACACTCCGTTTCCAGAACCTTGACATACAGGTGGTACCACTGGAGCTACACAACTAATATCTGCCAACCAACCCGCATCTTCAAAAGAGTTATTATTAGAATAAAAAGTTACCGTTAAGCAACCACTTACATTATTTGCTGTAGCAGTAACCGTAAATGGTGTTGTAACACTACTTCCATTATAAGTACCTAAAACGGTATTATAATCTACTACATTATCATCATAAATAACCATATAATCTTCTCTATCAGTAGTAAAATTGGTAAAATCTAATTGCATAACTTGTCCAGGTGTATCAGGGCAAAACGTCATGGTATAATTTTCATTAGCGCTATAATTACCTAAATATCCTGAATCCGAAAATTGCCCCGTACAGGTATTTATGATTGTATTTTGCATTAAATAAGGTGGTATTACTGGAGCAACACAATTTATAGTAGCCAACCAACCATCAGACTGCGTTGTAGCATCAGACACAAACGCTATCGTTAAACAGCCAGTTGCATTAGCTGTTGTACCCGTTATAACAATGTTATTTAACCCCCATACACCACTAAAAGTAGCCAAAACAGAAGCTCCTGTTGAATTCCCATCATAAATAGTCATCGTATCTGTAGTATCAATAGATATACTTGAGAAGTCCAATTCTACAGCTTGACCTGCAACTGTTGGACAAATAGTCATTACATTATTTTCGTTAGCACTATAAGTCCCAAAGTATCCAGAATCTGCAAAAGTACCCGAGCATGTACTCACACTGGTTGTTTGCATTAAATATGGTGGTGTTACTGGAGCAACACAATCAATAGATGCATTCCATCCAGTGGATTCAGTAGTACCATCCGAAACAAATTCTATCGTTAGGCAACCTGTAGCATTTGCAGTTGTTCCAGTCAAAACAATATTATTGAGCCCCCATACACCACTAAAAACTGATAATATAGGAGCAGCTATTGAATTTCCATCATAAATTGTTATCGTATCAGTATTATCAATTGTAATATCTGAAAAATCAAGTTCAATTGCTTGACCTGGAGTTGATGGACACAAAGTATACACTAAATTTTCATTGGCTCCATAATCACCAAAACCTCCAGAATCCATAAAAGTTCCTGTACAAACTGAACTAATACCGTTACTCATAATTATTGGGGGAGCTACTGGGACAACACAACTTATTGCTGCAACCCACCCTTCTTTAATTACAGAGCTATCTGAAGTAAACTGTATTGTAATACAATCGCTTGTATTTACTGTAGTTCCTATAATTGAAGTTGGTATAGTGGTTCCACTATATGTCCCCAAAACTGGTGCCGCTGTGGAGTTACCATCATATATTGTCATTACATCAGAAAAATCTTCAATATTAAAGACACTAAAATCTAATTGTATCGTTTGACCAGCTGTAGTTGAACAAAATGTAACCGTGTATGTTTCATTATCTGTATAATCTCCTCCTGCCCCTCCAGAATCAACAAAAGTTCCTGAACAGGTATTAATTGTATTTCCGTTTTCTGTTGCAATATTATATTGAGAAAAACTAATATAACTTGATAACAGTACTAATAAAAGTAAAATTTTCTTCATTTTCAATTGAATTGATTTATTAACAATTTTAAATAAAAGAAAAAGGCATCCCTGTGCACCTATTATTATATAGACACATTTATCTCAAACCACTGAAAATAAATAGGATTATGTATTAAGCTTAATTTGTATAATTTTTTATGTTTTGAATAAAAAATTAAAAAAGCTTAAATGTGAAGACTGTAAATTTATGCAAAGCAAAAATTGCTCAACTACATAAATATAGTTTGTTTTAATCGGGTTCATAATTTAAATTAAAATACGGGTTAATAATAATTTCGACCAATTAACACATGTTTGTTTTAACATCCTAATGTTATTCTTTATTTTGGACGAAATGATAAATATAATCGTTTAAAAACAAGGTTTAATCCTTTCTAAAACACACAGATAAATCCCATTAAACCCATAGGAAATAACATGTTACAAACTCCTTAGAGTATTATAAATAAAATGATTTTATTTATAAAAACAACTAAATATGCTTTTACACCAATTATATAAAAACGAAAAGGTCAGCTCCCCAGCTGACCTTTTCTCCCGAATTAATATACTTTAAAACCCAAATTAAAGCATGAAAAAAATCTTAATATCATAATGAATCAGTTATTTTTCTACAAAAACAACTTCTTTTAATTTACACTTATAATTTTGTACACTGCAAAAATACACCTGAAACAAGACTCAACAACAAACAAAACCTCACAAACAACTCATATAGACAAAAAAAAAACTCATTTACTTCTAACAATACATGCTAACATACTAATAATCAGCAACAAAAACTTATTTTTCCAGATAGCAACTTATTGTATATATTCACATTAAATACACATTATACAGTAAATGATATTGTTTTAACAAAACCACCTACCTTCCTTATCTATTATATTATTCATTTCGAACCACATTATTAACATCCACTACCCCATCAATTACAACTGTTTTAGTAAATACTGAACTAACATCACTATATAAACACAAAACAACTATCATTAATCTATCGCACCTAAAATGGATTTCCCTATACAAGCACTTACCTAATAGAATCCACAGCACAGAATAACTCCCTCACTTCAACTCCATTTGTGACGCTTCAGTACTAAGTACAATAAATACGCTTATTTAATATTTTAAACAAAAAAAGATCAGCTCAAGAGCTGACCTTTAATTTCTAATTTATATATTTTAAATCCCAAATATAGTTAGGACAAAGTATTAGTACTATTTAATAATTAACTTTTTAGTTATTTGTTTACTATCATTATAATCAAATCTTACCAAGTAAGTTCCTGATGCAACATTTACTGGAACCTCTACTTTACTCACTCCTGTAAATACGTTGTTTACCCTTGTAATTTGCTGTCCTGTTACCGCGTATAAAGTAATATTTTTAGCTGTAAACTCTGTCGGATTACTAATCTCTATGTTTTTAGTATTTCCATTATAGAACACAACTAAGTCATCTGCTACAACTGTATTATCTTCAACAGATAATATCTCAGCTTGTTTAAACACTACATAAAAACGATCGGAATATATTCCTGCAGCTAAATTAAATTCTGTAGCTACTCCCGCTTCTAAACGCACACGTGTACCTAATTCTTTATCTAAGAAATAAACTTCTACTGAAGGCTCTAAATCAGCAAATGACTCTGCTTCAAAGGTACAAACTCCATCCTTACTTGCTTTTATATGTAATGGCAATTCTAAATCGTTATAAATAGCTCCGATTCCTTGAATCACTAACTTTTCATCTCCTTCAGCTGTTTTTAACAACCAACCGCAATCGGAACTTAAGTTTTCTAACAATCGTGCATCATATCCAAAATTTGGCCCATCAGCCAATCCTGATTTCACTCCTAATAACAATTCTCGTTGTGATCCTTCTGGCCTTGTGAATTTAAAATATACACGTTGAACATCTGATACAGAAGTTTCTTCGTTAATTCCAAGCTCTGATTGACTAACACCTTCTGGCGCAGCTGTTTTTGCAAATATTGAATAATCAACACCAGCTCCTGGAGAACTTGCTACTTCTTTTTTAAATACTCGTTGACTGTTATTAAATTCAACTAATCCTCCTGAAGGACTTCCTTCTATAAAGAATCCTTGCCCTACAGGCACATATTGTCCTGGACGTATTGTACCGGTTCCATTTGATGAAACATCAACGTCCGGATTTGCCATTACTCCCCCTACTAAGTTATACGTAGCATAACCTCCTTGATACTCAGCAAAAATATGACTACTATTACCTGTAAAATGCTCCCAGAAATATAACGCTCCTCTTGTTGTCCCATTACCAATAATGTTTCCTTGATTTTCTACACTAGCAATGTTATCATTTATAAACTTATTAGCATCTAAAGCACTTGAATACGGATTCCCCATCAAATAAACATGGTTTGAACCAATATTATGTTGAATTACACCATTATTAGGTTTCCCTGTAAATACATAGTTTTGTGTTACAGCTCCTGCCCCCTTCATAGTATACCCTTCACCTACTTTTATATCACCAGTAGAACGTACATGACCACTAAACCAATTTCCATACACATCTGGTTGGTTTACAAATTTAAACATCCAATAATCAGCTAAAGTAACCGTTGTACCAACTGTAGCTCCATCATATCCAGCTGCAATAAACTTAATGTTTTTCGATGTATCAGAACTCAAAATATCACTTTTTAATATTTCAGTTATTGAATAATCAGCATTATTTACTCCATCAGCAGTAGGATACACTGGACTTGACCAGAAATTATAACTATAAATAGTTGATTTCCCTTGTTGATCACGCTCTAAATACCCTGTACTTGCTGCTTCAAATGTAGATCCCACCGTTTGAATTAATTGAGACTCTCCTACTAAATCTAAATGACCATCTAATTTTAAATAACTTGTAGTAGTTAATAATTGATCATTTTCAATAGAAAATTCTGAACCAGAATCAACTAAAGTCCCTAAATGTGTATGACTTGCTGTTGTCGTAACTTTTGAATTATTAGCTACCTGCACTATTGTCCAATTTTTGTTTGGTAAATTCTCTATATCCCAAACATTTCCGTGCTGCCAAGTTCCAGTTACCGTCCAATTCCCTGTAGCATTAGCTACATAAGGCATTGGAGCTGTTTGATCCAAGACAGAAGTAATATTATTAAGATACCCATTTTTCAGATAAGCTGAATTATCTACCAAAGTAACATCAGCAATTAAATCTAAATTAAAGTATAATCTTAATGCAGACCAATCTATTGGACTTGCCGAATCACCAATTGCTTTTGGTATTGTGGCTCCAAAAACCTTACCCCCTACATTTTCTATTTCTTGATATACTTGTTCTTGAATTTGCCTATCCGTAAGTGCTATATTATAAACACGTACATCATCAAGAGATCCATCAAGATGATTAACAGCTCCTTTAGTATTCTTCCCTAAGTTAAAACCAAACAAATCTCCATCTTTACTAAGTTTTGAACCTAATGCTGTTTCTTTAGAAATAAACTCCCCGTTTACATACAATTTCAATTCTGAGCCATTAAAAACAGAAGTCACATGACACCATTCACCAATACTCATTTTAGGACCTACAACTGTTTTTTCAACAATAGGATCACAAGTAGCGCAACTAACTGGATTTTCTACCCAAGTTTGATTATCTGCCATTGACACTCCACTTCCATTACTAAAAGCAACAGCAGCATCCTCTCTAATTAACTTAAACCCCTCATTTAAAGATGGGTCACCAGCAGCACCATTTCTAAAATATTTTACAGTCACCACGTCTCCTACAGCCGCAGAAAAAGAATACGTAGTTTTAGCATCACCAAATTTGGTTGCTAACTGATCTAAGGTAAAAGCAGTAGGATCAGTAACTAAACTTAAAGCTGCCCCTCCATTAATAAATACCTGAAAATAACCATTCATACCATCTGCAGGAGTAAAATCTTCGACCTCTAATTTGTAATCATAATATATATCTCCAGTTTGCGCTAAAACTTTTATTTTGTCATCCGTGCCAACAGAAATATTATAATTTTCTTGCCCACAAATAAATTGCTCCTTTGAACCTGCATCAAGCTTCACCCAAGACATCATTGTAGTTCCCGTAAAGTCACCTAACACCCCCTTAGTATTTACATAATCATCTATTCCATCAAAATCAATATCTGATTTAGCCGGCAAAGGTTTAATTTGTATCGGAGCAACAAATACTCCAGAATCATACCTCCTATCATCTACATCAGAAATTGCCATTTTCATATGATATGAAATTCCAGGTCTTAAAATTGTATACGCTCTTAAAACCTTCGTTAAACCATTATAAATCAAGGTGTGATCCCCATCCAAAATAGGATCATAAAACCCTCCTGACTCTTTATAGTTTTTAACAAAAGAACTCGACCTTGTCAAATCACAAGGAGCTTTAACTGCAGACAAACCTGACTTCCCTCCATTTATAAAATTTACAGCAGTATCATTACCACCAACTGAAGCTAAATTTGCTGTTCCCGGCAAATCTCCTCCTGAGATAAAAAAACCAAAAACATCATTCTTGTCTGAACATACAAAATCAGGATACTCTTCAGATGCAAATTGATAATCTAATGCGAAAATTTTAGGTTCAGAACCATTTATTACAAAATCAAACTCATATACTACTTGATCATGTTTAGCTGCTGGATCTAAACCAATTAAATCAGAATCTGGTGTTGGTATTACTGGGTGCTTTACATTACTCCTTAAAGTTGCTGAACCACTAACATCTAAATCCTTACTTGTATTGGTTACATTTGAAGTACTACCAGTAGTTAAAAATATACCTGAATCAATAGACAAAGCCTCTACAGCTCCAGCTTTTGTTCCTGCTATACCATTAGAAAAGACACCTGACTGACTTAAACCGTCACCTATAGTTATCTTTTCACCAGAAATAGTAAAACCAGCACCATTAATTTTTGTAGTCAATTGGGTAGCATTTGCATTTGCATTATCTACTGTTATTTGTGAATAACTAATATTCAACAAAAAAATTAGTACCATAAATGATACTTTTTTCAAAACTTTTTTACTCATCGCATGTAGGTTATTAAATAGATTAAGGACCTAATCATATTTTAGCGTGCGAAATTAACCTTATACAAGCAAAATCAAGGTTATGATCATCTCATTCTGATCTCATGTTTATCACAAAAGAAACTCATTTTTTAAATGAATAAACAAAAAAAGATCAGCTTCCCAGCTGACCTTTTTTGTTTATTCACATATTAATTTACCCAAAAACATGAGTGATTTTGAACATTAACTCCTCCCCATTACTCCACAATAGCAAAGTATTTACCCCTTCTTTTTAAATTAATTATAGAGGTCAGTAGTTAGGTTCATATGCAGATTTAGAGCAATTACTGTCTGTTCGAGCGCAGTCGAGAACTATTGAGGTCAAAAAAGTTCTCGACTGCGCTCGAACAGACAAATGACAAGTTTATCATTTCAGTAAAAACAGTAGATTAAACCTATTAGTACTATGTAGTTATCTACTGACCTCTATAAATTAGATAGCCATAATATTCTATCAAGTATCTTTTTTCTAAAAAATCACAATAATTATTTTTCGAAATACGTTAATTATATATAATTAAAGAGAATGGGAGAAAAAGAAAAAAGAGAAGAGGCAATAAAATCTTTAAGTGTTTATACCAAAATAGAATACGCTTTAGATAATTTATTAGGGAAATTAAATCCGCATGAATTATTAATAATACTTGAGTTAATAAGAAAAAATGACTTATATAATCATGATAGACCAAAATATGATGAAATGTTAATTAACTATATTATTCTTACTGCTATTCAAGAGTTTAAACTTGACTTTCAAAAATTTTATACTTCAAAAGAGCACAAGTATATATACGCTAGAATGATCTGTTTTCATATCATTAAAAAAATAATAGAATTAAGTTTTACCAAATTATCAAAAACATTAAAACAAACAAGAAGAACTGCTCAGTACCAACATGATAAATGTAAACGTATTATAGCTAAACCTAATAACGATTTAGAACGCTATATAAAAAAAAAGTATACTAAAGTAGATGAAATGGTAATTATTTTTATTTCGAGAACTTTTCCTGAAGAATGAAATTAGAAATTATTTTAATACATAGTATCATTTATTTATTCGTCAATTTTTAGTTCCTCTCATACATCCGTTCTTTGTGGGTTTTTCAATGAATATTATTTTAGTTTCACTATTTACGATTCCATGATTTTGAACTTGAATGCCATATTTAGATTTTATTGCCCCCTTGCTAGCGTACCAAGTTCTATTTCTTTAACTGATTAAAGTTTAAAAGAAAGTGAGTAGTCTTTTTTGGTACGTTTAACATAATCATTGTTTACTGTTGTTTTTATCACACTAATTTTTAAGTGCAACACTGATTTCAGGGCGGACAGTATTATAAAGTATTTTTGATATTCATTATTTCTAATTCTAGTATAAATTAATATCTAAACTTGGGCTGTAGCGTTTTAGTATTATGCTAATTTCCTATCTAACTTAAGGATAATAATTGTGTTTGGTCTTTTAGTTTTATTTTACACAAGTGAAATTGTTAAAAAAGGGGCTGGGTGCAGTTGATTGTTATTGAGTTAGTTGGTGTTTTTAAGTAGTTAGTTTTAGTGACTCTGCATACCCAAGTATAGTGATGTGTAAAATACCTATATATTGGTATTTTACACCATCATTTATTATTGTAAGTTTATTAGCTCAAAATTTTGTGCATGTATTTTGTTAATTGAAAGAGTTTAGCATGATGTGCATATATAAAAATTATGAGAAGTTTAACGCTTAAGTACATACGAAAATGAAAAGAGCAAGCGTTAGTAGTTAAAACCAAATTAAAGTAGATAAAGCAAATGGCAGATTTTTTCTTTTTTACAGAGCCTTCTAAGTTAAATGATCAGATAGAAACTCAATCTTTTGGGGCAATTGATGAAAATAATTATAGATTAAATAATTTATTTTCTTCTACTTCAAATGCAAAAGCTTTTGCTGTAACTAATGGAAATGTTATGGTGCAACCTATAGCAGGTAGTACAAGCTTGGTTAACTTGATACTTAAACCAAGTAATCAACCGGATTTAAATTTACCCAAGATAGATTACATTATTTATAAAGGTATTATAAAAAACTCGTTAATAAATACAGATCAAGTTGCGGTATCTACAAGTAATGATTTAACTAAAAAAGTTTGGGATTCCCATGCTAAAAACACAACTGAGTTGACCGACCCAGTTCCAGCACCATTAGCAAAAGATGCAATAGGGTTTGGTTATAGTAATTCTGGTGTAGGAAGTTTTTTGATTTTGGATGAAGATAGTTTAGATAAGGTTTTTTACGATAATAATAATGTGCTGCCCTTTGTAGATCAAGGAAATCATATAGGGGAGTTTGATGCAAGTTTATTTGGAATAACAATAGT
>Ga0209291_1003294_pt1 | contig 12129 bp, 7 predicted proteins | sample GOMGulsemesocosm_FD_184633 | JGI IMG/M metagenome (GOLD analysis project Ga0209291, IMG submission 184633) | Methane-oxidizing microbial communities from mesocosms in the Gulf of Mexico - GOM9B Gulf of Mexico (SPAdes) (version 2) | ecosystem: Environmental > Aquatic > Marine > Cold seeps | place... | reverse complement strand
TTAATCAAGTTTCGAAAGAATTAAAAATAACTGAGTCCACCGATTTAAACGCTAACAAAAATAATTTAGTAAAGGAAGAACAACAATGGAATAGCTTTAAGCAATATTCAGAATTGTATCTAAAGCTAGATATAAGTTTAATTCAAAATAAAATAGATTTAGAAAAGACTGTTGTTGAATTAGAAAAATCGACTCATCAAATTGTTGCCTTAACAAGCCAAACAGAAACGCAAGAATTACTTGTGAAAGATGGAGATAAAATTTTGAATTTAGAGAAAAGTATTAAGAACTATGAAGCAGATCGTGCCAAGTTAATTCCTGGAGATGAATGTGGATTGTGTGGCTCAACTGAACATCCTTTTGTAAATGCTAATCGAGTAACACGTATTTCAGAATCTGAACAAGAACTGGAGTCTAGAAAAACAAAATTGAAAAGTTTAACTCAAAGTTTAAATTTAGAATCACAAACCAGGGTAGGTTTAGAAACTAAGAAAACTGGTTTACTTAAATCTAAAATTGAACTTGAATCTCAACTATTGGAGACTACTGAAAAGGCTAAACTACTAGGGGTTGATTGTGAGATTAGTAATTCATCTAAAATTCAAATCCAGTTAAATTTATTAAAAACGGACCGTGTTAAATTAGATGCTGATATTAAAATTCAAAATCAATTACAAGTCAAAAAAGAAGAATTATTGGTTAATACCTCAACCCAAAAAGAGGTGATTAATTCAATAAATCGTCATGCGGCCACTTTAACTGAAAAGTTAAAAAATAACAGGGAAGTACAAACTATAACGCAAAAATCGATTAAAGAGTTCATTCAAAATTGTAAGGATTTAGAAGCTGATTTAATTCCAAGATTAAGCCAATTCAATTACATTTTACCGTCAATTGAACAAACAGATTTGTTTATTAATGACATTAAAGAAGGTATATCTAACTATCGTTTAAAATTAAAAGAACTAGAAAGTAAAAAAGGAGAATTAGTAGTTTTAGAAACTGAACTAGCTAATGATGATAAACAGCTTAAGGAAAAATTAAAAGTACAAGAAGACCTTCAACAGTTAATCAAAACGAATGAAGAAGTGATTAAAACAGCGGCAGAAAAACGTCAATTAATCTTACCCGCTAATTTGTCTGTAGAGGACAAGCGTTTGAGTTTACAAACTCAGAAAAATGAGATTGAAACGCGATTGCAGTTAAACAAAACAGTATTACAAAATGAATTGGAGTTTAAGACAAAAAAAGAGACCTTAAAAACTCAAATTACATCAGATAATACTAAACTAAATCAGGAGATTGAAAGGTTAACTAAACAATTAAACGAACATTTAGTTAAAAGTGATTTTAATTCAAAACAAGAGATAGAAAACGTACTATTAACACCTACTGAAAAAGAGGACTTTACTAAAAATAAAAATTACATTACCGAAGAAGGGATTAAAATAAAAACGTTAACAGCTGAATTGACTAAGGATAGAGAAGCTCTAAATCAAACAAAAAACTTCACCACCGCTGAGGAAGATATTACTGAACGATTGGAGAAATTAAGTCAAGAACAAAAAGAACATATTTCTGTATTAGGTGAAATTAAAGAAGCGTACAGGAAAGACCAAGAAATCAGAGACAGAAATAAAGGTGTTTATGTTAAAATTGATGCACAATTTGAAATTGTAAAAGTTTGGAAACAATTGTTTCACATTATTGGAAATTCTAAAGAAGCCTTTAACATATATGTTCAACGTTTAACCTTGAAGAACTTATTAAAACTAGCTAATTCCCACTTGTACCAATTAAACAAGCGTTATTCGTTGCAAATGAATGAGAGTTATAAGTCAGGTGAAGAACTTAACTTTAATTTAATTGACCATTACCAAACGGATCAATCTAGATTAGTAGACACCTCAAGTGGCGGAGAGAAATTTATTATCAGCTTAGCCTTAGCTTTAGGTTTGTCAGATTTAGCGAGTAAAAATGTGAAAATTGATTCTTTATTTATTGATGAAGGCTTTGGAACGTTAGACAATAATACCTTAGAAACGGTCATTTCAACTTTAGAGACGCTACAATCTCAAGGTAAAAAAATTGGAATTATTTCTCACGTAGAAAATCTAAAAGAGCGAATTCCTACCCAAATTCAAGTCACTAAAAAAAGCAATGGAGTGAGTAGCATTGATGTTGTTTATTAGTAAGTGCTCATATTAATAAGGTTAATAGTGTAAATTAGCTTAAAATTCACTATATTACTGAAAAGGCAATAACTATTTTCATTAAGTGAACCTGTGACTTATGAAAAGAATGAGGATTGCGAAATTGATACTTTTAAGGAATGAAAACATCTATGATAAATAGTCTTACTGAAAATTTTGAATCTCATACCAATCAAACATCTGAAGGTGTGGAATTTTGGATGGCTAGGGATTTGCAACTTCTCCTAGAATATAAGGAATGGAGAAATTTTAATGTAGTAATTACCAAAGCAAAAACAGCTTGTGAGGTTTCTGAACAACAAGTTGACGACCATTTTGTTGAGGTCAACAAAAAGGTGACTATTGGTTCTGGAAGTGTACGTGAAATTAAAGATATCATGCTAACTAGGTTTGCATGTTATTTAATCACTCAAAACGGAGATCCACGAAAAGCAGAACTTATTGAGAAAAAAATGCTGGAACATGAAAGAGTTTTGGCTAGAGAAAAATTGAAATCTACTGAAAAAGAATTATCTCATGTTATATATCAACAAACTGGTAATATTGAAAATTTTGCATTAATAAGAAGTAAAGGAGACCATGCTTTGTTTGGTAAAACTACGCGAGAAATGAAGGATAAGTGGGAGGTGAAAAATAAACCTTTAGCTGATTTTATGCCAACGCTTCTTTTAAAAGCAAAAGATTTTGCCACTGAAATCACAATTTTTAATGCAAAAGCAAATAATATGGAAACTGAAAGTCAAATTTCAAATGAACATATTACAAATAACTCTTCTGTTAGAGATACCTTAATATCACGTGGAATTAAACCTGAAAACATTTCTCCAGAAGAAGATATTAGTAAAATTAACAGACGTTTGAAAAGTGATGATAAGAATAGTTTGAAAAATCCAAAAAAATTAAAATAACACATCTCAGCTAAAATTCAAGTCATCAAAAAAGTAATGGGTGAGTGTGGTGTATTGATAATGTTACAATAATTTATCTATATTAGTCGTTCGTAATTAAAATCAAAACACCTATGAAAATTGTATTATTGACCTTCTGTATTTCGTTAAGTACTATTGTTTTTTCACAAGATGTACAAACAAATACCGATACACCTTCAAAGTTTCGAGTTGGAATTATTGCACAACCTAATCTTACTTACCGTAGATTGTTTAAAATAGAGAATGATGATTTTCTTGATTTAATTATTAATGATAGAAATGAAAGAGAAATTCCAAAATTGGGTTATAATTTTGGATTGAATACTGAATTCAAAATAGCTGATCATTTTAAACTGGAAACAGGTCTAAATTATTCTAACAAAGGATATAGAACTAAAAAAATTGTTGCTATCACCCCTGAACCTGGATTATCACATTTTCAAATTAGTTATGCCCATCATTATATAGAAGTGCCTTTAGTGTTAAATTACGTTGCAGGTAAAAACAAATTAAAATTGATTTCAAGTATTGGAGTTTCAATGAATGTATTAGTATCGTCTAAAAGAAAAAGTATTTTGTATTATGAAAATAGTTCAAATAAAACAACGTATTCTGATATGGATAATGATTTCGAACAATATAATAAATTCAATTTAACACCATTAGTTAGTATTGGAGCTGAATATCAGATTAACACTAAAACAAGTATCAAAGTTCAACCAACATTTAATTATAGTATTTTAAAAATTATAAATTCACCAATTAGTGCTCATTTGTGGAGTTCTGGAATACAATTTGGGTATTATGTTGGGTTTTAGTTTTAACAATAATTAGAAAAAAATACTAATGACTAAAAACAAACTATTCTACACCTCAGGTTATCAAAAAGACAATATTGATATAGCTGGTATTTCAAAAGCAATTCACGACATTCAATATATGGATGATGAACACGGAGCCTTTTGGGTTTCAGTTGTAATAGATGATTATGAAAATGTAATTGAGGCGAGTAAAAGTTTAACTATCTGGGTGCAAATAGAAGATGAATCCTATGATTTTCAAGCGCCTAATTGGGATGAAGTTCAAACGTTATATGAAATGCTGTTGAATGGTCAGTTTGATGAGATTAAAGAGAAGGTGAATTGATGTTTAAACTCCTTTCTTAATCATCTTAGTTAATTTAATCACTAAATCGGTGAATAGTATTTTTGGGTTGGCGTTTCGTTCAATATGGTAGTATGATTCATTAAACTCGTTAGAAATTTCAGTAATGTTTTGGTTGTTAATGAAACGCGCGAATTTCACTAAAAATGCTTTTTCATCAGGACGTAAATTCGTTAAGTCATCACCTGTGTAGTTTGAAATTAAACACTCTCTAAAAATATGTAAACCATATTTAAAAAAGTTCTTTTGATTCTCTCTACCTAAACCAGCTAATTCATCCGCAACGTCCATTAGTTTTAAAGCGTCAATCGCATAAGCCGCACGCATTAATTTGACAAATATGTCGAAATAAATGTTGTGTGACTCGTCACCCTGAATCATATTAATAGCCTCAGCAATATTTCCTTCCGATAAATTAGCTATTGACAACGCATTGTCGTCATTGGTGTTGTAAGCCTTCTTTAAATATTTTACAACTGATTCATTATCTAAACGGGGTACTTTTACAATTTGAGTTCTTGAAATTATAGTTGGTAAAATCGTTTCAATCGAATCACATAATAATAAAAATAATGTTTGTTCTGGTGGCTCTTCTAGTATTTTTAATAATTTATTTGCCGACTGATTATTCATCTTTTCGGGCAACCAAATGATCATTATTTTATATTTATTACTGTACGACTTGATAGACAGTTTACGTAAAATCTTTTCACTTTCTTTGACACCAATTTGAGCATTTTTAGTAGCTTCATCCGTGTAATTTTGCCAGTTATTCAAATTAAAATAAATGGACTTGTCCAAAAATGAATTCCATTCTTTTCTATAATCATCTGACACTTCTACATGCTTAGATTTAACTACCGGATACACAAAATGAACATCAGGATGCGCATTATGTTCTACCTTTGTACAAGAGGGACATGTTCCACAAGAATCTGTTTTAGTTGGATTGTCACACAATAAAAATTGAGAAAATGCAATAGCTAAAGGTAATTTTCCATTTCCTTCTGGTCCTAAAAACAATTGCGCATGACTGACTCTATTGTGTTTAACCTCATTGATTAAAAACTGTTTTGTTTTGTCCTGCCCAACTACTTTTGAAAACTGCATAATTATTTGTTGCCTCAAATATAATTATGAATAATGGAAATATGTGTTCAATGAACGATTTTATTAAAAACTAACTATATATTTACCTTTGGATTCAAAATTGTAGTAACCAAATTACCTAAAACACAGTTATAGTACATATGAAATTAATCTACCTTATAGCCTTCATGGCATCTTTTGGAAGTATTGCCCAATTAGAGACATCAAAATTAACACATGATTTTGGTGATTTGTATGACAATGCACCAAGTTATTATGATTTTAAATTCAAAAATAATAGTGGTGCGGTAGTCTTTTTGTTAACCTTGGATAAGCCAAGAGAGGTAAACTATATTCACACCAAAAAAATTATTCAACCTGATAGTACTATGGTGTTGAGGTTAAAAATTGACGACAGAATTAGAGGTAAGTTCAAATATAAAGTAGACTTGTTTTTTAGCGATTCTAATGAACCAATTACGGTTACCTTAATGGGGAATGTCAAACAAAAAAGTACGAATCAATTAACCGATTGTCCTGATTTTAATGCACCACGTCCTTCAAGTGGATTAGCTGAATTTGAAGTCACCATAAAAGTGATTGACAGTTTAACAGGTCAGCCCATAAAAAAAAGTAAGGTATATTTAGTAAATGGTAATACAGTGGTTGGTGAATTTTATACAAATGGGTATGGTATAATTCACAAAAAAATTCCACTTGGTTATTACTTTATTTCAGCACACAAAAGGCGTTATTTTTCAAACAATTATGAAGGATACATTAACTATGAAAACAATTATGTTGAAATTGAATTAGGGCAACCTGTGAAGAATGATCCAATCATAACACCACCGCATAACCCAGTATTAGTTGTAAACGAACCAGTTCAAAACGTTGAGATTGAAGATTCTATTCAAACCATTACTGAACCAGAAGTGGTTGATGTTGTTCAACCTGTGGAAGATAAGGTAACACAGCCTGAAATAGAACAAGCACCGCCAGGTGATTTTGACGATAATTACTATTTACCAAATAACATTGTATTCATTGTAGATGTGAGTACATCAATGAAATATAAGGGTAGAATTGAACTCTTAAAAAAATCAATGATTGAATTAACAAAAGTGTTAAGGCCACAAGATCATGTGTCTTTAATATCTTATTCAAGTGATTATACAATTTTATTGGAAGATGTGTCTGGAAAAGAAAAAACAACAATTATTGACAAAGTGAACAGTGTAACCGTTAGCGGGTTTACAGATGGAGGTGAGGCGATTAAGCAAGCCTATATCTTAGTCAATAAATCTTATATTGAAGGTGGAAATAATCAAATTTTTATGGTGACGGATGGTGCCTTTAATAGAGGGCAAACTAGATACAAGCGGGTGATTAAGCGAAACTATAGAAAAAGAGATGTGAAATTCACAATGGTAGGAATTAAAACGACTAAAAGTTTGGATGAAAGTATGACCAAAATGGCCAACTATGGTGGAGGAATGTATGTTAAAATAATGACAGAAAAAGATACAGAGCGTAAATTATTGGAAGAAATAAAACGTACGTCTGCGATTGAATTTGAAAATTAAGACTTAATTTTAAATGTAATTTGGGATTAGATTTAGCTTTTGTCAGTTCGAGTATTTCGATTTTTTTATCGAAATGTATCGAGAACAAAAAAGCTTATTCTTTACGTTATTGTAGCTAAAACCACTCGAACTGGTCGATTTTAACTTTAATAAATAGAAATATTGGCATTCCAATATCGCGTATTTTTATCTGTAATGTCTTGATTTAAAGTTTACGAAAATCACTATTTTTACTATTGAATAGGAATCATTGTTTAAACGTCAGTTCGAATGTTTATAATAAAAACGCTAGTTTTTAATATAAATGTATCGAGAACAAAGTGGAATTTATTGATGAGAGATAGAGGTGTAGCACTAAATTACATAACATTTACATTAATTTACACTGTTTTAAAGTAGTTTAAATGGGTAGGACATACATTTACTAAAACATTTAAAAATTATAGATTATGAAAAATAAAGCGATTAAAGTACTCGTTGCCGTATTGTTAACTTCATTTGTGTCTTGTTCACAAAACAATACAGTGGTAAACACTGCAGATGCAGAAGTTGTAACTGTAAAGCAAGACGTAAAAAAAGCTGAACCACATAGATATGGTGGTTGGTATTGCCCAGATAACTTAAATGGATTTCCGGCAGTAGACATTTCAAATTGGAAAGATGTTCCAGTTGTAAATGGAAGAATGGCTACCAAAGAAGAAACACAAAACGGAACTTCATTAATTTTTGTGGATACTGAAAAGTACCCGAATGCAAAACCGTTAGATATGACTATGCCTAAATTGGCAAAATACTATAATAAATATTCAAAACGAGAAGATTTTATTATTATCATTCAAGCCGTAAACATTGACAATGATTCCATAGTAGGATTTAGATTTGTAAATGGTGGAAATGGAAGCGCACGATTAAGTGAAGTTAATTTATTGACCAAAAATGAAATTACGGCTATTCCAGAAACAAAATTTGTGTCTATTACAATTGATATTAAAGGAACACAAGAAGAAGTTTGGGAAGTGTTAACCAAAGCAGAAAGCACAACAGAATTACAGTCTATTTTTGATAAAAACAATGCGCTTAAAGCAGATTGGAAAAGTACATCAAATGTAAACTTCAAATATTCAAACTCTGGAATGTTAACGTCAGCTTATGCTGATGTTTTATGGGGTAACCATTACATTCAAAATGATTATGAGTATTTAAAGTATAGCGAAAAGTTTTTCCTTTCTACACATGAAGAGACTAAAACAACAGAGTTGAAAATTGTATGTGGACCGTTTGTAAATGACTATGAAGCACAAAAAGAAATTCTAAATGTCTGGGCTCAAAAAGTAAAGCTATTGACTGAAAAGTAATCAGTTTGTTGGTATTTAGATCACATTACTAAAACCACAGATCGCTATGCTATTGCAAAGTGTTCTGTGGTTTTTTGATTTAATGCTAATATCTTTTATTGAAAAATAATAGACAAAAATTCAACGCTATTATATATGAAGAGTTTAGGTTGAACTTTATATGAATATCTTTAGTGAAATAATTTTATGTCTTAATAAAAAGAGGTCGCCCAATTTGGACGACCTCTTAAAGAAGTAATAGTTCTCACTTTTGTCAGTGAAAATATGTATTATTCAATAATTTGAAGCTTATCAATATGTGTTTCTTTATCTGTAATAAACTTATAGATATACACACCGTTAGAAAACTTATCAGTCACTAAATTTTGATTGTAAAGTTGACCATCTTCAGCTAATCCTCCATCAATCACTTCCATAAGTGTACCTGACATATTATAAATCTCAAGTCTAACTTTTGAATCATACTTTAAACGATAAGATAATTCAACTGATTGTTCAACTCTGTTGAGTCCAGCTTTAATGAATGAATTATTACCCTTATCTGATTCATCTAGAACAACCATTGAATGTGTAGAAGATATACATGGTCCACAATAATCTCCACCATGTAAATTCCAAAGATCTGATAAGTGTGGAGATAATGCATTCGGACTAATACAGATTGTCTGAGGATTGCCATTGTTTCCATGTGGTACATGACAAATAATTACCTTTTGATTATTATTTCCACAACGATCAGTAACAGTAATAGTTGTTTCATTTGCAGATAGGTTAACAGTACATCCGTTTGCATCTGTAACTTCAACGCTATAAGATGTCGTTTCATTTGGATTAACTTCAACAGATGCTGTAGTTTCTCCTGTTGACCATAAATAAGTATAAGGTCCACCAGTACCACCAGTTGGGGTAGCAGTTAATGTAACAGGAATTGGAACACAATCAATAATATGATTTTGTGGTGTAATGTTAGCTTCAATTTGAGCTGGTTCAGTCACAGTAATTGTTACATCACTCGAACATCCATTTGCATCAGTTACAGTATAAGTATATGTCCCAGCAGATTCAGTATATGTTACGTTTCCAGTATATGGAGCTGTTCCACCAGTAGCTGTTACATTAACATCAGACGATTGATCATTACAAAGAATTTGAGAAGCAGAAGCAGAAGCAATTAATAGAGTTGGTTCAGCAACAGTAATTGTTACATCACTAGAACATCCATTTGCATCAGTTACAGTATATGTATATGTTCCAGCAGATTCAGTGTATGTTCCATTTCCAGTATAAGGCGCCGTTCCACCAGTAGCTGTTACATTAATATCAGATGACTGACCGTTACAAAGAATTTGAGAAGCAGAAGCAGTAGCAACTAATTCAGTAGGTTCAGTAACAGTAATTGTTACATCACTAGAACATCCATTTGCATCAGTTACTGTGTATGTATATGTTCCAGCAGATTCAGTATGCGTTACATTTCCAGTGTATGGAGCCGTTCCACCAGTAGCTGTTACATTAATATCAGATGACTGACCGTTACAAAGAATTTGAGATGCAGAAGCAGCAGCAACTAATTGCGAAGGCCCTTCTATTGTAATTGTCTCAATACTAGTTTCACATCCATTTGCATCACGTGCTAAAACAGAATAAACACCTACAGCTAATCCATTAATAGTTGAACTAAAAGCATAAGTAGAACCACCATCAATAGAATATTCTATTGGTGCTGTACCTCCTGTTGTTGAAACTGTAATTGATGCATCAGTAGAGTTTGCACAAGATTCATCAGTAGAATTTACAGATGAAGTAATATCACAACAAGACTCTACTATAACATTAAGAGTTACAGTGGTCGACTCATTAGGAGCTCCATTATCTGTACCAGTAAATGTAATTGTATTAAGTCCTTCATTACATGTTTGACCTAAAAGAGTGAAATTGATATTAGATATTGCTCCTGATGTAGAAGTGAAAGTTGTTCCACAAGTACCATTCGTATTAACAGTTGTTGAAATCGATTGATTTACTTCAGGTGGAATAAAAGAAAAATCTAAACTAAACGTGTCTCCACAAGGGATAGTAACCGTATCAGTTGGGAAATTACTTGCAATAGGATTAACGTTTTGTTGAGATGATGTTTGAGAACAAAGACATTGATTGTCTAAGTAATTAATTCCATCATTGTTTAACCCTGGTCCATCATAAGAAGTTGAATTAAGATTGAAACGACCAATTTGGAAAAAATCTACGTTGTTACCTTTATTGGCACCAACTGTAGCAGGTACCCCGCCAAATCCGTTAATTCCATTTGATGCAGAACCAGTTGTCCATTGCATATCTCCATAATTGAAACATACATTTTGCCCAATTCCAGCAATAGGATCTAATCCATCACTAATTACAGCTTGAAATGTATTTAATTTATCCACTGCCTGATTATAGTGACCAACACCATCCCAAACAACTATTAAATTTGTTGCAGATAATTTATAGTGAATTTGTCCACCACCTGTATTTCTAGTATCTACATCTCCCCAAAAAGGAGCTACCATTGGTACAGAGAATGGGAATCCTGAAGCAGAAAATGGTGCATACGGCTGTGTAAAAGTCAAGTTACCATTTGTATTAATCCAAACCTGATTGTATGATGTACCATATAAATCAAATGTAAATGGTAAAGCAAGTGGTCCAAAACTGCCGTCATCATTTCTTGGAATAGCAGTAAAGCTATTATCAATAGGAATAAAACAAGAACTATTTGATTTTATTATTGCTTGATTACGTGTTTTCTGATCTAATTTTGGTTTTAGAGCTGGATTAACTTTAAAGTTCTGAATTTCTTTAGCGTTGCTAATTAAACTTTTTTTCTGATTGTCATAATTAGGATTGTCATTGGACGGATCCGTTACTTGGGCGTTCATTCCATTACTAAAAAGTAAGGTACCCATTAACAAGACTGCTTTAAAGGCAGATTTATTAATTATTTTTTTTTTCATAGTATATATTTTGTTTCTTGCTAAACTAGTAAAAGTTTATCTAACTGAATGATTATAGGTTGTTATTTTTCATAAAATATGACGATAAGAAGTGTTATTGTATCGTTTAACTCAATTTTTCAGCCTTTTAGTAAAATACTTCTTATGTCAGAAAATTAAGTTGTAAAATTACAGCTTTGTTAAAAATGAAAGGGGGTGGATAAAGATGAAATTCTAAATATCTGGGCTCAAAAAGTAAAGATATTGACTGAGGAGTAATCAGTTTGTTGGTATTTATATCACATTACTAAAACCACAGAACACATTGGTAATCTGTGGTTTTTTCGTTTAAATGAGTATATTTGTTTGAACCTATGATACTTTATATGAAAACACTTTTTCTTTTATTTTTATCAATTTCGCTTTGCGCTTCAGCTCAAGAGGATATTGAACTCAAATTTGATTCCAAAATTCTTTCTGAATCCAGAGTGATCAACATTCACATTCCAGCTTCTTACAATTCATCAAATAAAACCTATCCTGTTATTTATGCTATGGATGGGGAGTATACCAAGTTGGCTTTAAATGGAAGTATTGATTATTACAGTTTTTGGGACAAAATTCCAGAATGTATCATAGTGAGTATTAATCAAAACTATAAAGATACAGTTGAAAGCGGTTCTAAACGTTGGAGAGATTGTTCATACAGTTGGAAAACAGGAATGCCAGATAATAAGGGTGTTAAATTTAAAGATTTTGTATCAAAAGAGCTTGTCCCTTCAATTGACAGTATATATCGAACTTCTAATTTCAAAGTAATT
>Ga0209291_1003293_pt1 | contig 12141 bp, 7 predicted proteins | sample GOMGulsemesocosm_FD_184633 | JGI IMG/M metagenome (GOLD analysis project Ga0209291, IMG submission 184633) | Methane-oxidizing microbial communities from mesocosms in the Gulf of Mexico - GOM9B Gulf of Mexico (SPAdes) (version 2) | ecosystem: Environmental > Aquatic > Marine > Cold seeps | place... | reverse complement strand
AACTCAGGACGGTTATTAAAATCTTCTTCACTATAAAGTCGAATACAAATACCCGCACTAACACGACCACAACGGCCCATACGCTGATTTGCACTGGCCTGTGAGACAGCTTCAATCGGTAAGCGCTGTACCTTGGTACGATAGCTATAACGGCTAATACGCGCAGTACCTGGGTCAATCACATATTTGATACCCGGTACAGTTAACGATGTTTCTGCCACGTTTGTCGCTAATACCACTCGACGACCAACATGACTTTGGAAAATACGGTTCTGCTCGGCATTCGTTAAGCGCGCATACAAAGGCAGTACTTCGGTATTTCGAAGTTTTAACTTGTTTAACGCATCTGCAGTATCCCGGATCTCACGTTCACCGTTAAGGAATACCAAGATATCCCCAAGGCCTTCGCTCTGCAGTTCATCGACAGCATCAACAATGCCTTGGATTTGATCACGTTCGTGCCCATCTTCTTGCTCAGCTAACGCGTTATAACGCACTTCAACAGGATAAGTACGGCCAGACACTTCGATCATAGGCGCATTATTAAAGTGTTTAGAAAAACGTTCTGGATCAATCGTCGCAGACGTAATAATCACTTTTAAATCGGGGCGACGGTTAAGTAATTGCTTTAAATAACCGAGGATAAAATCAATATTTAAACTACGTTCATGGGCTTCATCAATAATGATCACGTCATATCTACTTAAGAAGCGATCTTGTTGGATCTCAGCCAGTAAAATACCGTCGGTCATCAGTTTTATATAACTTTTCTTGCTGACATTATCGTTAAAGCGGATCTTATAACCAACATGTTCACCAAGCTCTGAATCAAGCTCTTCAGCAATACGATTCGCAACCGTACGAGCCGCAAGTCGTCTTGGCTGCGTATGACCAATCATGCCATCAATGCCTAAGCCGAGGTCGAGGCATATTTTAGGGATCTGAGTGGTTTTACCCGAACCTGTTTCACCTGCAATAATAACCACTTGGTTATTTAAAATAGCATTAGCGATATCATCACGCTTTTGACTAATAGGCAGATCTTCAGGATAAGAGACTACTGGTAAGTTATCAATACGCAACTGACGCAGGCTCGACGATGCGGCAATATCCAGCTGCAGTTTATCGATAGCTTTTTCTTGCTTTTCAGAAGGTAATTTTTGCGCTGTTTGCAAACGACGTTTAAAACGAAAACGATCGGAATGCATACAGTTAGCTAGTTCAGCCGTCAGGGATTTTAAGATACTCAGCATAATAGTTAGAAAGCGCCCATTAACTCTAGTTTTAAAAGCGAAATACTATGCCAGTATCTATAGAATTTCAAATGATTATTGGATTTCAAATGAAAAGCACTTCAGTCACCTCCCTATAATCTCGATTGGTCATCGTTATGGCACATTTTTTAGGCTATTAGTTCAACACTCAACAAATATAAACTTAAGTACATATGGCACAAATTATTTACACTCGTTGACTTAATAATACGTACAAACCATTAAATACCACCAAACAGGTAGTAACCATATAGCTTTACAAGCTGTCACAATTTATTTACAGACACAATGACGATTAACTCATTCACATATGTTTATCCACATACCTCAGCTATTTGATTTTAAACAGATATTTATTCGATCTGAATCACATAAAAAGTACGCGAAAGAAAATAAAATGCACTCGATTTTCGCTCGAACGAACTTCAAACCCTAAAAAGTGGTTATTTAAAACCACCTACATGATGAAACTCGAGGTTATAAATGTTTGGTATTTTCAAACCGAAAGAGCACATTGCTCGTTTACCCGCAGACCAGATTGACTCCACCTATAAATATTTAAGATGGCAGTTATTTTTTGGTATTTTCTTTGGCTATGCTGGCTATTACCTAGTCCGTAAAAACTTCAGTTTGGCCATGCCATATCTGATTGAGCAAGGCTTTAGCCGTGGCGATCTGGGTGTTGCTTTATCTGCAGTATCTATTTCTTATGGACTCTCTAAATTTTTGATGGGCAGTGTCTCTGACCGCTCTAACCCTCGCTATTTCTTAACTGCAGGTTTATTAATGTCAGCTGCCGTTATGTTTACTTTTGGCTACATGCCTTGGGCAACCAGCAGTATTACTGCGATGTTCGTTTTGCTATTTTTAAATGGTTGGTTCCAAGGTATGGGCTGGCCTGCTTGTGGCAGAACCATGGTTCACTGGTGGTCTAAAAAAGAACGTGGTGAATTAGTCTCAGTTTGGAACGTCGCACATAATGTCGGTGGCGGTTTAATCGGCCCTATGTTCCTACTTGGCTTGTGGGCATTTAATGACGATTGGCATGCAGCGTTTTATGTACCTGCTTTCTTTGCTGTTATTGTTGCCTTCTTTGTCTGGGTCACTATGCGTGACACCCCTCAATCTTGCGGTTTACCATCAATCGAAGAATATAAAGATGATTACCCAGATGACTATAATAAAGACCATGAACAAGAAATGACTGCAAAAGAAATTTTCTTCAAGTATGTTCTTAATAATAAGCTGTTATGGTCTATCGCAATTGCTAACGCCTTTGTTTATTTAATCCGTTATGGTGTTTTAGATTGGGCTCCTGTCTATCTAAAAGAAGCAAAAGGCTTCACAGTAGACAGCTCTTCTTGGGCCTATTTCCTGTATGAATGGGCGGGTATTCCTGGCACCCTACTTTGTGGTTGGATCTCAGATAAATTATTTAAAGGACGCCGTGCGCCAGCCGGAATACTATTTATGGCTCTAGTGACTATTGCAGTACTAGTTTACTGGTTTAACCCACCAGGAAACCCTGCAATCGATATGGCTGCGTTAATTGCAATTGGATTCCTGATTTACGGCCCTGTTATGTTAATTGGCTTATACGCACTTGAGCTTGCACCTAAAAAAGCAGCAGGTACAGCGGCGGGTCTAACAGGTCTATTTGGCTACCTTGGTGGTGCGGTTGCTGCGAATGCAGTACTGGGCTATACAGTGGACCATTTCGGTTGGGATGGCGGTTTCATGGTACTAGTCGCTTCTTGCTTCGCGTCTATTATTTGCTTAATTTACGCGTATTTTGGTGAAAAACGATTCCACAATAACAAAACAAACGATGCAGCTATTGCATAGTTAATACATATTGTTGGTAAATAGTTTAAAGGCTACAAATTTTGTAGCCTTTTTAGCATAGACATTAACTAAATATTTGCGGCATTTAGGTAACAAGATTGTTGTTGTTTATCCATTGCTTTAAGTACATTTCGACGAGAAATAATCCCCACTAATAAACCTTCACCATCAATCACAGGATAAACTTTAGGTTTAGCTTCCAGCATTTGCTGCGCGAGTTCAATAATACTATCCGTCACTCGGACCGTGAGCACATCCTTTCTCATCAAGTCTTCAACTATCGCAACCTCTTCACAGTAATAACTTGATTCCAGTAACGATGCTAAGCAGTCCTGCTCGGAAATCCAGCCAATGAGCGTATCACTATCATTCACCACAGGTGCACCAATATGAGTAGATCTTAGTAATCTATCTACCGCCGTTGCTACAGGCATATCTGCAGTCAATTTAACTGGTCGTAACTGCATATAGTCAGATACTTTTAAAGAATTCATTCCCTCACTCCTTTAATCATTGATCTATTTAAAATAATACATGGTTATTACTTCTTTTAAGCATAGGTTATATGGTTATTTCTACAATCATGACCTTAATATTGTTTAAATTACTTTTTTTACCACGTTGAAAAACTAAAAAGTGAAAATATTAAACATATTGTAAAAAACAAATAACCCCGCAAATGGCAAATACAGCAATATCTAAAACTGGATACGAGAAATTAAACAGACTTATAAACCACAATTCAAACAAACAACAAAATAATAGCAAAGCTGATATTTATAATTTCAACTATTTATGAAATTATGTTCTTGAAGAAGGTCACACAATTGTCATAGTATCAAGGCATAAGAAAGTATAAATATCTCGCTTGATGGGAAGGGAAGCAATGAAAAAGACAATGTATGAAAAAATTTGGGATTCACACTTAGTTCACGAACCAAAGAATGGAACCCCGCTACTCTACATCGATCGTCACTTGATGCATGAAGTAACAAGTCCACAAGCATTTGAAGGCTTAAAAGTACAAAAACGTAAGATCCGTAATCGCCATAGTATTCTAGCGACAATGGATCACTGTGTTCCAACAGTTGACCGTCATTTACCAATTAAAGATCCAATTGCAGCAAAGCAAATTGATACGATGGCAACCAACTGTAGTGAACATGACCTTCTTATTTACGATATGCAAAACGTTAATAATGGTGTTATCCATATCGTTGTACCTGAGCATGGCTTTATCCACCCAGGTATGACTGCTGTTTGTGGTGATTCACATACTGCAACACACGGTGCATTTGGTGCTTTAGCGTTCGGTATCGGTACTTCTGAAGTTGAGCACGTAATGGCAACTCAGACACTACAGCAGAAAAAATCAAAAACCATGCTTGTAAGCGTAGAAGGTACATTATCGAAGTATTCAACAGCTAAAGATATTGCCCTTGCTGTTATCGGTAAAATTGGTACTGCAGGCGGTACTGGTCATGTAATCGAATTTGCGGGCTCTGCAATTCGAGATCTGACAATGGAAGGTCGTATGACCTTATGTAACATGGCGATTGAAGGTGGCGCACGTGCCGGTCTTATTGCTCCAGATGAAACAACATATGCTTACCTTAAAGGTAAAGAATTTGCACCCAAAGGTGATCACTGGGCTGCTGCACTCGCATACTGGGAGTCACTACCAACTGATGACGGCGCTGTATTTGATACTATTATCGAGCTTAAAGCGGAAGATATTGCACCACAAGTGACTTGGGGTACATCGCCAGAGCAAGTTGTAGCAGTAAACGCAAGTGTACCTTCACCAAGTGATTTCAGTGATGAAATTAAAGCTTCTGCATGTAAAGGTGCCCTTGCCTACATGGACATTGAAGCCGGAGCAGCAATCACTGATATTAATATTGACCTTGTGTTCGTTGGTTCTTGTACTAACGGCCGTATTGAAGATTTCCGTGCCATAGCTGAATTAACAGTCGGTAAAAAGGTGAGCGCCTCAGTACAAGCAATTGCAGTTCCAGGTTCATACCTTGTTAAAGAACAAGCTGAAAAAGAAGGTCTAGATAAGATCTTAGTTGATGCAGGTTGGGAATGGCGTGAACCAGGTTGTTCTATGTGTTTAGCAATGAATGGTGACCAACTAAGCGAAGGTCAACGTAGTGCGTCTACGTCAAACCGTAACTTCGAAGGTCGTCAAGGTAAAGGTGGTCGTACACACCTTGTATCACCAGCAATGGCTGCAGCAGCAGCAATTGAAGGCCATTTTGTTGACATCCGTAACTGGGCATAAGCTTTAGCACATTAGTGATCAAGGAATTAAAATGAAAGCATATAAAAATCATACTAGTGTTGCTGCATTAATGAATCGTAGTAACGTAGATACAGACCAAATCATTCCAAAACAGTTCTTGAAAAAAGTAGAACGTACTGGTTTTGGCATTCACTTATTCCATGACTGGCGTTTTCTTGATGATGGTTCAGAAAATCCTGAGTTTGAGTTAAACAAACCTGCATTCAAAGGCGCTAAAATTTTAGTTGCTGGCGATAACTTTGGTTGTGGTTCATCACGTGAACATGCGCCGTGGGCAATTGAAGATTTTGGTTTCAATACCATTATTTCAACTAGCTATGCTGATATCTTCTATTCTAACTGCTTTAAGAACGGTATTTTACCAATCCGTGTAAGCAAAGAAGAACTCACCGCATTAATGGCTGAAATTGATGCTAACGAAGGTATCGAGTTTACTGTTGACCTACCTGCACAAACAGTAACAACACCGGGTGGTATTGTTATTAATATTGAGGTTGACCCATTCCGTAAACAAAGCCTTATCGAAGGTGCTGATGATATTTCATGGACATTAAAGCATGAAGCTAAAATCAGTGAATTCGAAGCTAAAAATAAGCAGCAGTTTCCATGGCTATGGCCTGAAGCAAGCTAACTTTTCGGTAATAACACAGTCTTAGTAAATCACAGAACACACTAAGATTCGGTTTAAAAGCGGATAGCCATCTTCTATCCGCTCTTTCCCTACAATTTGAAGCAGGTAGCAAATATGGAAATAGTGCGCCCTCAAGTCCAATTAATGGACACAACTCTTCGTGATGGAGAGCAAACCCAAGGGGTCTCCTTCACCCCCGACGAAAAAGTCAGTATTGCCAAAGCCCTACTCCAATCCCTTAATGTTGACCGAATTGAAGTTGCATCTGCGCGCGTTTCTATTGGTGAAAAACATGCCGTATCTTCATTAATGCAGTGGGCAGAACAAGAACAAGTTTCAGATCGAATCGAAATACTGGGTTTTGTCGATCATACTAAAAGCGTAGACTGGATAACATCCAGCGGTGCCAAAGTGATCAACCTACTCACAAAAGGCAGTAAAAAACACTGTACCGAACAACTCCGTAAAACCCCGATGCAACATATTGCAGATGTCAGAGAAACCATTCATTACGCAATAGAACAAGGGTTAACGGTTAATATTTACCTTGAAGATTGGTCTAACGGCTACAGTGACAATCCTGATTATGTTTACAATATGATCAATGAACTTGCAGATTTACCAATCCAACATTACATGCTACCAGATACATTAGGCGTAATGTCTCCAGATGAAGTTCATGTCAGTCTATCTGATATGATTGCTCGTTATCCTCAACAACAATTTGATTTTCATCCACATAATGATTACGGCTTAGCGACAGCAAATGCACTCGCAGCAGCGAAAGTCGGTATTAGCGCTATTCATTGCACAGTAAACTGTTTAGGTGAACGCGCAGGTAATGCCTCACTTGCAGAAGTTGCAGTGGTCCTTAAAGATAAGCTCGGTATCGAATCATCAATCAATGAACAACGCATCCATCAAATAAGCCAAATGATTGAGAATTTTTCGGGTAAGATAACGCCAGCAAACGCGCCAATTATTGGTGCAGACGTGTTTACTCAGACCAGTGGTATACATGCCGATGGCGATAATAAAGGTGGCTTATATCAAACGGTGTTAGGTCCTGAGCGGTTTGAACGAACCCGAACTTATGCGCTCGGAAAAATGAGCGGTAAAGCATCCCTAGAAAAGAACCTTGAAGAGTTAAGCATAGACTTAAGCCCCGAGCAAAAGACTAAATTACTTGAGCGAATTGTCACTTTAGGTGATCAAAAAGCAGTTATCACGCCTGAAGATTTACCTTTTATTATTGCAGATTTACTGGAAAGTAAAGATTACTCGCATATTGAACTACTCAACTGTTCAATTACATCAGGACTCAATGTCGATTCCACCGCAAGTATCCGTATTCGTATCGGCGATGAGATATACAAATCAGCAGGATCGGGAAATGGTGGTTTTGATGCTTTTAGTATGGCAATTCAAGCCATCATGCACAAAGTTGGATTTGATTATCCAAATTTAGAAAACTATCAAGTACGTATTCCACCTGGCGGTAAAACCAGTGCATTAACGGAAAGCTTTATTACTTGGCAACAAGGTGATCGAAGTTTCCGAACCCGTGGTGTTAGCTCCAACCAAGTATTCGCTGGTGTGCAAGCAACAATGCGTATGTTAAATAAATTACTCCATGAAACGATAACAGTATAGCACTTCATCAAACAGGTTTACGTTAAACCCCTTAACGTAAACCTGTCACTAAGATAATGCCCCCTCCCCTTTATAGCGATGTCACAATTCGTGAATATCAATTCTAAATAATATTTAATCACATCTTGATTAGACTATACTTTGTTTATATATCGTTATACCAATAAATAATAATACAAAACTCCGCAAAACAACCCTTACATTTCCTCATTCACTAACAAACGCACGATTACCTTTTAAATAATATATTTCAGCCATAATAAAAAAATAATAAAACGCTTATAAAACCGCAATTTAATTGCGCAATTTTAAAATCAAAGTCTAAATTTAGATTAGAAGTGAAAAATACTTCAGACTTGTAGATGCTAATGTTTGCGGATGCAAGTAATTACATTTTGGGGGTAACTATGAGTATTTTTGAACATTACCAGCAAAGATACGAAGAAAGTCGTGAAGAAGAGTATACCATTCAAGCGTTCTTGAATTTATGCCGTGACGACAGAAGTGTATATGCATCTGCAGCTGAAAGATTACTAAACGCAATCGGTGAGCCTGAAATGGTTGATACCGCAACCGACTCTCGTCTAAGCCGATTATTTTCAAATCGTGTTGTTGCACGATATCCAGCCTTTGAAGACTTTTATGGCATGGAAGACGCCATCGAGCAAATTGTTGCCTATTTAAAACATTCGGCTCAAGGCTTAGAAGAAAAGAAACAAATTCTATATCTACTTGGCCCTGTGGGTGGTGGTAAATCATCATTAGCCGAAAAATTAAAAGACTTAATGCAGAATTTACCAATTTATCGCATTAAAGGATCTCCCGTTAACGATCATCCCTTTAGTTTGTTTGACGTGAATGAAGATGCCAGTATTCTACGTAACGAATACGGTATCCCAACCCGCTGTCTTGGTCATGTAATGTCACCTTGGGCAGCCAAACGTTTGAAAGAATTTGGGGGTGATATAAGTCAGTTTAAAGTGGAAAAAGTGCGTCCGTCTATACTCCATCAAATTGCCATTGCTAAAACTGAACCCGGTGACGAAAACAATCAAGATATTTCTTCGTTAGTCGGTAAAGTTGATATTCGTCAGTTAGAACATTTTTCACAAGATGACCCTGATGCATACAGCTATTCAGGCGCACTTTGTAGAGCAAACCAAGGGATGATGGAATTTGTCGAGATGTTCAAAGCCCCCATCAAAGTGCTACATCCTCTACTCACTGCAACGCAAGAAGGCAACTACAACAGTACCGAAGGTCTATCAGCCCTGCCTTTCGAAGGTATTATACTTGCTCACTCCAATGAGTCTGAGTGGCAAACATTCCGTAATAATAAAAACAACGAAGCTTTCTTAGACCGTGTCTATATTGTTAAAGTACCTTACTGTTTACGCGTGAGTGAAGAACAATCGATATACCGCAAACTATTAGAAAATAGTGCACTGCACAACGCGAAATGTGCACCAGGTACACTTGATGCTTTATCTCAATTCACCGTATTATCGCGTCTTAAAGATCCTGAAAATTCATCAATCTACTCCAAAATGCGAGTTTACGACGGCGAAACATTAAAGGATACAGATCCCAAAGCAAAGTCATATCAAGAGTATCGTGATTATGCAGGCGTCGACGAAGGTATGTCAGGTCTATCAACCCGTTTTGCTTATAAAATTTTATCAAAAGTATTCAACTTTGATCATGCTGAGGTTGCAGCAAATCCTGTTCATCTTTTTTATGTATTAGAACAACAAATTGAACGAGAACAGTTCCCTCAAGATATTGCGGACCGGTATTTAGAATTTTTAAAAGGTTATTTAATTCCCAAATATGTGGAGTTTATTGGTAAAGAAATCCAAACCGCTTACTTGGAATCTTATTCTGAATATGGTCAAAACATATTCGACCGTTATGTGACTTATGCTGATTTCTGGATCCAAGACCAAGAATACCGAGATCCTGAGACAGGCCAACTATTTGATCGTGAAGCATTAAATAATGATCTTGAAAAAATAGAAAAACCAGCAGGTATCAGTAATCCTAAAGATTTCCGTAATGAAATAGTTAATTTTGTACTCCGTGCCAGAGCCAATAACAGTGGTAAAAACCCGTCCTGGGTTAGTTATGAAAAACTCCGAACTGTGATCGAAAAGAAAATGTTCTCCAACACTGAAGAATTGTTACCCGTTATCTCATTTAACGGTAAAACATCCACAGACGAACAACAAAAACATGACAATTTTGTTGCACGCATGATGGAGAAAGGCTACACCCAGAAACAAGTTAGGCTATTGTCAGAATGGTATTTACGTGTACGTAAATCATCATAACCGTATTCTTTAGGGGGATGAGATGGCACATTTTATTGATCGCAGATTAAACGGAAAAAATAAAAGTACCGTTAATCGACAACGCTTCATGCGTCGTTATAACTCACAAATAAAAAAAGCGGTATCTGATGCTGTAAACAATCGTAGTATCCAGGACATTACATCTGGAGAAAGTGTCAGTATTCCAACTCGAGACATCTCTGAACCTATTTTTCATCAAGGTAAAGGCGGTAAACGTACCATTGTTCATCCTGGTAACGACAAATTTATCACTGGTGATAAAATTAACCGTCCACCACCAGGAAGCGGTTCAGGCTCTGGCGGGGGAGAAGCCAGCGATAGTGGTGAAGGTAATGATGATTTTAGTTTTCAAATTTCAAAAGACGAATACCTTGATCTGTTATTTGAAGATTTAGAGTTACCTAATTTACAAGAAAATCAATTTAACAGTATTGTTGAAATGAAAACCCGCCGTGCAGGTTATACCTCACATGGTAACCCCGGCAATATTTCGATTATTAAATCATTACAAAATTCATTAGCAAGACGTACTGCATTAGCCGGTGGAAAAAAAAGAAAAGTCAAAGCGCTCCAACAGCAAGTTGATGAATTAACAAGCCAAGGAGAAATTGAAGGCCAGTTCGTTCACGAATTAAAAAAAGAAATTGCAGAGTTGAAAATACGGATCAGTAAAGTACCCTTCATCGATACTTTTGACTTACGCTATAACAACTTTGAGCAATATGCAGTACCTAATAGCCAAGCTGTCATGTTTTGTCTAATGGATGTATCAGGCTCAATGGACCAACCAACTAAAGACATGGCTAAGCGCTTCTATATATTACTGTACCTGTTCTTAACACGTACTTATAAAACGATTGAAGTGGTGTATATACGTCATCATACCCAAGCAAAAGAAGTCGACGAACACGAATTCTTTTACTCACAAGAGACTGGGGGCACAATTGTATCGTCCGCTTTAAAACTAATGGATAAGATTGTGACCGATAAATTTCCGGTGAATGAATGGAACATTTACGCAGCACAAGCTTCTGATGGCGATAACTGGGCTGATGATTCACCACTATGTCGTAAGCTGTTACTGGATAAAATAATGCCTAAAGTCCGTTATTTCAGCTATATCGAGATTACCAATCGCGCCCATCAAACTTTATGGCGAGAATATGAAAAAGTAGCTGAAGCATACTCTCAGTTTGCTTTACAGCATATTCGCGAGCTAGAAGATATTTACCCTGTATTCAGAGAACTATTTAAAAAACAAGCCGCTTAGGGAGAGTCTATATGTTAAGAGATGAAGTGAAGCAGCTCAGCGATGGCCCTGATTGGAACTTTCCACTACTAGAAGAGTATCATGTCGAAATTAAACGTATTGCAGAATACTACCGACTTGATACTTACCCCAATCAAATTGAAGTCATCACGGCAGAGCAAATGATGGATGCTTACTCTTCTGTAGGGATGCCGATTGGTTATAATCACTGGAGTTTTGGTAAAAAGTTTATTCAAACAGAACAAAGCTATAAACGTGGTCAAATGGGGTTAGCATATGAAATTGTTATCAACTCTAATCCGTGTATTGCTTACTTAATGGAAGAAAACACCATACCAATGCAAGCATTAGTTATTGCACACGCCTGCTATGGACATAACTCTTTCTTTAAAAACAATTATTTATTTAAATCATGGACAGATGCAGATTCAATCATTGATTACCTGCTCTTTTCCAAGAACTATATTGCTGAATGCGAACAAAAATACGGTATCGATGCTGTCGAAAATATTGTCGATTCATGCCATGCATTAATGAATTATGGTGTTGATCGTTATAAACGCCCAAGTGAACCATCGCTCAGTGAAGAAAAACGGCGTCAACAAGAACGCACCGATTATTTGCAAACTCAAGTCAATGAATTATGGCGTACTCTCCCCCAATATAATCAAAAATTAGAGCCAGTTGAACCAAATTACCCAGTAGAACCCCAAGAAAACATTCTCTACTTTGTAGAAAAAAACGCGCCTTTGTTACAGTCGTGGCAGCGCGAGATAATTCGTATAGTTCGCAAAATTAGTCAATATTTT
>Ga0209291_1003291_pt1 | contig 12144 bp, 8 predicted proteins | sample GOMGulsemesocosm_FD_184633 | JGI IMG/M metagenome (GOLD analysis project Ga0209291, IMG submission 184633) | Methane-oxidizing microbial communities from mesocosms in the Gulf of Mexico - GOM9B Gulf of Mexico (SPAdes) (version 2) | ecosystem: Environmental > Aquatic > Marine > Cold seeps | place... | reverse complement strand
ATTAGCTACTGGTAATACTTCTACATCCCAAGTAGCTTCTCCACTTCCTCCAGAAGTCCAACCTAAATCAGCAGATGTAGTCATTATATTTCCAGCTGTTAGACCATTAGGCGCTATACAAGCTGGTGGCGTACCGTCAATATAATCAAACTGAACATTTGGTCTATTTCCGTTTGTAGTTGTAGTATTATTACCACATGAAGTTCCTCCATCTGTTCTATAAAATCTACTTCCTGTAGTAATATTAGTTGTTCTAACTCCTCCTCTTGGAGCTGTATATGGATTTTGTCCGTCTGTACAAATATCAACTACAACATTATCTACTCCATTCCAAACAAAATTTGTATCAAAAGGTAGCATATCAAAAACTCCAGCTGCTGTAATTGTTGGGTCATAATTAGCTGAATTTCTTACCACTGTTGTAGGGTTACTTATATGCGCAGCAGCATCAACAGCAGTAGTATGTCCCATTTTTATAGTATATCCTAAAAGGTTACCCCCTCCATAGTCTTCAGAAACAGAAAACCCAAGGCCTGTTATTTCATCATAAGGCGTTAAAGAAGTATTTAATTCGGCTGCAGTGTAAACTACTTGATATCTAAATGAATTATAATATCCATCTACAGGATCAGATCCTGTACCATCTGTCAAGTCAGTACCTGTACCAATAATAATAGTTTGTGAAAATCCTGCAATACTAAACAGTAGCATTGCGCATAATAATGTAATTTTTTTCATGAAATTTGGGTTTAAAATAAGGGGTTAAAATAATTTAATCTATAATTTATTGAGTGATACAAATTTATATAGTATTATACTAACTAAAAATAACATTGTTTTATAGAACAAAAAATATGGCATAAAAAAAGCCTACGAATTAAATTCGTAGGCTTTTAAATAGTTTTATTTAATGTGCAATGCACATTAAATAAAAACTTATTTCTTTACTATTCGGATAGTTCCTTCTGAATTATTAACTGAAGCTTTTACAAAGTAAATCCCTGAACTTAAATCAGAAAAATCTAATTTATAATCGCTACTATTAGGAGTCACTGTTCTTACAGTTTGACCTAACATGTTAACAATTGATAATTGTTTGATTTCATTATTAGCAGAAATTGTTAATTCATCAATTACAGGGTTAGGATATGCTTTAAACCCATCTGATTTACTTAAATCTTCAATACCTAAAACTACAGTATCATGAATTACAATATCAAATGTACCTGAAATTTTAGCATTACTTGAGTTTGCCATTTTTGATGTAGCCCCATCAGTCCATACTCTTACAGTATATGTATTTCCAGGTGTTAAACCAGTTACTGCTAAAGTCTCATCTCCACCAACATCTGAACATCCACCTACAACTTCTGCTGTTCCTAAAGCACCACCACAAATGATTGTATTATCATAAATTAAAATATTAGCTTCAGTTGAGGATCCTGTTGTAACAGTTGTCATTGCTGTAACTTCTCCAGATGCTGGAGCCACAAATGTATACCATACATCTGCAATATTACCAAACGTATCACAAGAAGGTTTCTCATCTGCTAAATTTTCTAATGCACCTGCAGAAGTTTCCGATGTTAAAACAACCCCTAATGTTAATGCTGTTGCGTTAGCACACATATCATTAGCTGGCGCTGGCACAACGGCCGCACAAGTTACATCTAATTGATAAGCTCCTGTACTTGTTCCCCAACCTTCAACCATAATATAATAAGTTGAGGTACCGTCAGAAATAAAGCTCGCTTCAGATCGTGTTCCACAAAAATCATCATTATTTGCAATTTCTGTACCTCCACAAGCATCAAATACTCTAATCATGGTATCATATCCTGACGCACATAAAGACAAGGTTACTGTTTGTGACGAACCCGAACCAGTAAATGAATGCCATAAATCAGCTGCTCCATTTCCACCTGTATCAGTTGACGCTACACTTGTATCTCCCATATATGTATTTGCACAAGCAATTGGTAGTGCTCCTGCACAAGCATCATTTACTTTAGGACAAGCATCTATCACTGAAGCTAAAGCTACATTACACAAAACATCTGTTTCATGCTCTAAAGTAATTACTACTGCTGTACCCATTGGAAAAGGTCCTACAGTTACAACACCTAAAGCACTTGCTGGAGTACTTGGTACACCACCATCATTTGATATCATTATAGTAGTTGAATCTCCTAAATCAGTCACGTTCACATCAACAGAAAATTGACTATTTCCACAATCTTCTACTAAAGTTGTAGTAGCTATTGCTGGCGCACATGTTAATACAGGAGTAATCGTTACAACAATATTTGACCAATCAGCTGAAGAAGGACCCCAGTCTTGATCTAATATAATATCCATTGTACCGTCAACATCAGCATCATAAGGTGTTACAAAAGTACCATCAAAAGTTAATGTTGTTGCATTTCCCGAATCTGCAGCACCTGTAGTTGCAGGACTAACTGCTACATTACCAGACACAACATTCATTGATATATTTGCTTCTGAAGACCAAGGTCCTTCAGCAGATGGATTTCCCCAATCTGCAGAAACAGAAAAAGTAGCATACTGTCCAGAAGGAACTCCGGCAGCATTTGCCATATCGTTAATATTCAATGTAACTGGACTACCGTTCGGTACGTTAGTTGGCCCTGCAACGGCAGGAAAACTATATTGCGCTAAAGCACTCAATGAGCTTAATGTCGCAATAAAAAATAATAAAGTAATTTTTTTCATAAAATAAAATTTAAAAAAGTTAAAATAATTTATATAGGATAAGAATAATTAGGGTGCTACAAAAATAGGTAAAGGTGATATATAGTACAGAATCTTTTCGACAAAACACTAATATACTCGTCTAAAACACAGTTTATTATACAATAAACTTTTACAACCAGAGTTTAATCAATTTAACTTAAACAATGTTAACCCATTTTAATTGGCTCCCTAATTTTTAATTGGAACATGAAAACCCTATTTTTGTTTCCTATTTTATAAAAAATGAAGAACATATTATTCTTAATTGCATTACTTTTTTGCATATTCACTAATGCACAAATAACTAGGAAATATTCCAATGAATTTTTAAATATTGGTGTTGACGCAGCTGCTTTTGGAATGTCAAGCGCCGTAGTTGCTAGTAGTACTGATGTAAATTCTGGATATTGGAATCCCGCTGGTTTATTAAAACTAAAAGGTAAACAAGCTTCTTTAATGCACGCCAACTACTTTGCAAATATTGCTAGTTATGATTATGGAGCATTTGCTATGCCTATTGATGAAAAAAGTGCTTTCGCACTATCATTAATTCGTTTTGGAGTGGATGATATACTGGATACTACTAAATTAATTGATGACCAGGGTATTGATTACAGTAGGATAAATTTATTTTCTGCAGCTGACTATGCGGTTACTTTTACTTATGCTAGAAATTTAGGTATTGAAAACTTACGATTTGGTGCTAACATAAAAATTTTAAGAAGAATTATAGGTGATTTTGCGAGCTCATGGGGATTTGGTTTTGATGCTGGACTTCAATATGATTATAAAAAATGGACACTTGGTTTAATGGCTCGTGATGTTACCACAACATTTAATACTTGGGATATAGATGCGGATAGATTAAAAGATATTCAAGCTACCTCAGTATATACTAATACAGGACAGAGTCAAGAAGCACCAGAAGATACTGAAATTACTTTACCTAAATTACAATTGGGTATTGCACGTAATTTTGAATTCAAACATAAACTTTCCTTATTAACTGAATTAGATTTCGATATCCGATTTACTGAAACAAATGATCTTATTTCCTCTTCATTCGCAAGTATTACTCCTGCCCTAGGATTGCAACTAGATTATAACAACCTAGTATTCTTACGAAGTGGTGTTGGTAAATTTCAAAATATAGCACAACTTGAAGGTGGAGAAAAACTAAATGTACAACCAAATTTAGGACTAGGTTTTCATTATAAAGGAATTTATGTTGATTACTCTTTAACTAATATCGGTAAAACAGATGAAACATTTTATTCTAATATTTTTTCTCTGAAATTAGATTGGAGCATTTTCAGTAAAAAGTAACTTTATCTTTTAAAAGATCTTATACCAAATGAAATTCAATTGTTACTTATTCCTTTTTTTAAGTTGGGCATCATTTTCTCAAACCATTCCATATTCTAACAATACAACTATCTCTGTACTTACTTGTAGTTCTGGAGAAGAATTATACACTAAATTTGGTCATAGCGCCTTCAGGGTGCAGGATTTCAATAATAATTTTGACATTATATACAACTACGGGGTATTTGATTTTAAACAACCTAACTTTTATACAAACTTTGCAAAAGGGAAGTTATATTACAGGTTAGATAAAATGCCTACTAATTATTTTTATCAAATAAATAAATCTGAAAACAGAGAAATAAAAAAACAAGTACTAAACTTAACGCTTGAGGAAAGAAAAAAACTAATCTTATTTTTAGAAAATAACGCAAAGCCAGAAAACGCTACTTATCAATACGATTTTTTCTACAACAATTGCGCAACAAAAATAAGAGCTGTTTTAGATGAAGTGTTTCCTAACGAAGTTGTAATTAAAGATGATCACATAACTACGTCATACACCATGCGTGATTTGATCAACAATAATGTACCGCACAATACCTGGGCAAATGTTGGAATAAATATTGCGTTGGGTTCTGTGATTGATGTCAAAGCTACAACTGATGAGTATCAGTTTTTACCAAAATATATTTTTGAAGCTTTTAATAACGCAACCATAAACAATACTCCCTTAATAAAAGAAAGTTCCACAATATTAGCTATTGATGACTCTAAAGTTAGTAAACAAAAATTCTCCGTTTTAAGCCCTTATTGCATACTTTCAATTCTATCATTATTAATAATATGGATTACTTTTACAGATTTTAAAAAGAAGAAAAGAAACAAAACTTTAGACTTTATTCTTTTATTTACTACTGGATTAACTGGAGTATTCTCATTATTATTATGGTTTGCAACCGATCATACAACAACCATTAACAATTTAAATATCCTATGGGCTTTTCCTCCCAATTTAGTAATAGTATTTGCTACTTTAAGTAAAAACACACCTAAATGGATGAGTAATTATTTTAAACTTTTAACAATCTTTCTTATTTCATTACTAATAGTATGGACATGTAATATTGAAGCTTTTGCTTATGGTTTGATACCAATATTCATGGCATTGGGAATAAGATATGTCTATTTAAGTAAATACTTTAATAGCGACCAGTGATTACCACCTAACAATAATAACGCTATTAAACTAAGTGATTTTGATATCTGTCTGAGCTAGTCGAAGGCCAATAAAAAAAGTCATTTCTAAACAGAACGCAGCGTAATGAGAGGTGACATTATTTTATAATGTATTATCAAAAATAGAGTAGTTGAGTTTAATGTTTGATTTCTGCTAAAGTCGAAATGACTAAAAAAACAGCTAACAATTGTAATATTAAATCGTCAATTCGAGTTTTTCGACTGAAAGAAAAAAGTATCGAGAATAAGTGTTGTCAATGGTTTCGTTGTCGAGAACTATCCAAACTTAAAAGATCTCGACTTTATTTATTTTGTACGAGGTTGAATAGCTATCCTTTATTATTATTGTAAATTAAACATATGAATTCATTTATTTACCTCTATATTTTAAATAGATTATTGACCTCGAAAAAACAATACTGTACTCAAGGTTTTTATTACAATATTTAAATCTAAAAATACATTCCTGTGCTTAATATAATATAAGTCATATTGTAGCTTCAATAAACTTTCATCTACTGACGCTCCATAACTTGTATTCACTTGAGCCCAACCAGTTAATCCAGGCTTTATAATATTCCTCGTAGGGTAAAAAGGGATTTCTTTTGCCAATTGATCAACAAAAATAGGACGTTCTGGTCTTGGACCAATAACACTCATTTCTCCTTTTAATATATTAATAAACTGTGGAAATTCATCTAGACGAGTTTTTCTTAAAAACTTACCAAATGCAGTAACTCGTGAATCGTTTTTATCAGCCCAAACTGCGCCGTTCTTTTCTGCATTCACAACCATACTACGCAGTTTAAAAATTTTAAACAACTTTCCTTTTTTACCTACTCGTTCTTGAGTATAAAACAACGGTCCCTTATTAGCAATCATATTAGTTAACACCAAAAAAGGGAGCATCAACAACAAACTTAACAAACCAATAATACTAATAACTACATCAAAAAACCGATGTACAAGTCTATATAAAGGCTTTACTTTATGCTGACTAAACGGAAACTGCTTGTAAAAATCTTTGTTCTTAAAACTAATGTAAACTCTTCCTGAAAGGTCTTCATAAACCTCTGAGTACTCCTTTATAACCTGACCTTGGTTAAATAGCTCTAATAAATCACTGTATAATTCCGATGATGAAAATTTTGAACTACGGGTAACTACAATTTCATGAATTCCTTCTTGTGCGAACTCTTTTAATTTCGAAGATGATACTTGCTTATTAGTGTGTGCCTCTTTAGAATCACTATTCGTATTAATAAAATATTTAATTTTATAATTTGAATCAGCTATTGCTAAGTCATTTTCAATCTCATCAAACAACTCTCCATCAGCAATTAGCAATATGCTTTTTTTAAATATCGGAGAATTAATTAAAAGGATATATGCCAAACGTCCAATTGACATTGACAAAACTATAGATATATAAAAATATATGATCTGAATTCTACTTTCTGGAAGTTCTGGAGAAAAAAATGGTGTTAAAATGTATACCAATAATGTAATTGAACTAGTAGCAACAATTCCTTTTAATATTTTAAAAAAGTCACTTGATTTTTTTAAGTGATAAATCTCAAATATTGAACCAAAAAAAAGAATATAAAATCCTAATAGTAATGACCAAATCCACTTATCTTCTCTAATAGTAAAGTAATCGAACTCAAAAACACTTCCTACAAAATGTAAGCCTAACAAAACCAAACTCACATCAAGAAAACGTAATAACAATTTACGTTCTGACAACTCAAAATGAAAATTAGTTTTTTCGGACATTTATTTTGCTTTTAAGGACTGTAAATATAGCCTATAATAAATTACTTCAGACTTCTTATTGACGGATTTTTAAGTAGTTTATCTAATAATCTATAACATCTCTATCCAACTTTGCTTTACTGTACTCCAGTCAAAGGATTCAACCTTTTTTCTAGCGTTTAAAATCAATTGTTGAGTAAGCTCAGTATTTATAATTGTGTTCTCAATTACAGATGTCATTTCATCAACATTGTTTGGAGCTACTAACACTCCATCAACCCCGTTATTAATTAAATAAGGTATACCTCCTACATTTGTAGAAACTACAACTAAGCCTAGTGCCATTGCCTCCATAACACTTACAGGTGTATTATCAAGGTTTGTAGTATTAATAAATATATCAAACTCTTTCGATAATTTATGCCATTCTGTTTTAGACAACAATCCTTTAAACTCAATAAACTCACTAACTCTTAATGTCAAAGCCAGCTCTTTACATTCCTGTAAGGAGCCGTCTTTATCAGGGCCAACCATGCATAATTTTGCCGATGGATGTTTTTTTAATAGTTCTGATAATACATACACTGCCATTTGTGGGTTGTATATTTTATCAAATGCACGAACATATAATAAATGTGGAGAAAACGACTCTCTTTTTTTGAACTTATAGTTGTTTAGTTCCAATACATTAGGAATAAAAGTAGTTTCATACCCTTTTTTTTCAAAAGCATCTTTTAAATAATTAGATGGAGCTACATTTTTATAAGAATACTTAAAGATTAACGAACTCATTTTTCGAGAATTCATTAATCTCTCAGGCAAATTCCCCCCATGTAAAATGGGTATATATTTTAAATTAAATAACCGTGATAATTGACTACACGCTAAAGCGTAATAAAAATTGCGTGTACTATAGGTATCAATAAGAATATAGCTGATTTTTTTCCTATATGTTACTATGCTCAAAAGCATGTCTAATATTCTTAATAACTGATTTTTTTTTGAAGATGTCATCAACAATTCAAAACCTTCGGATTTTAACAAATTACTTAGAGTCACCATATAAGTGACATTATTTGTTTTTGATTGCATGTTATTACCGATGTATAAAATCATTTTGAAATTGTCTTATTTTTATTTTCATTCGCTTTTTTTTTATTATGAGTTATATCTAGTAAACTTAAACCATATATGAAGGAAGGAAAAGCTATTCGCATAGCGGAGTGATTAATCGTCATTAACCAAAATAAGAAGAAAGAATAAAAATAGATATTATTACGCAGTTGTAAACGTAGCAACAGTGGTGTAAAAAATAAAATCATAAAAGAAAGAATTCCTAACGCACCGTGTTCAGAAACCAATCTACTCATTTCGTTATGTGATGCAGCAAGAGTACCTGTTCTATCTAATCTATATTGTTTACTCTTCCCAACTCCAATACCTAAAAAAGGATTTTCAAAAAAAGCCTGTACTTCAATTGCTATCAAATCTCCACGACCTGTTGTAATATCTTCTTTTTCTACACCAGCCGCATTTTTATTCAAGTATCTATTTTCAATCATTCCTGAAGTTTGGCTAACAGTATAAAACCATACTCCAACACCAGCTATAGCAAAAAAGAATAGCATTTTATATATTTTTCTAACTACGGCTTTATTTCCTCTCAAATAAATTAATATTATAAAGAACATTATCGCAATAAAGGCAGCGAGGATTCCTCCACGTGAAAAAGTTGCTAAACCTCTAAAAGTTATCAATGCAAGTAAAGTAAACTCTAAAATTAATTGTATGCTTTTATATTTATTTAATAACAATCTTGTCATTAGTATAAAAATACCAAAACCTAAAATGGTAGCTACTTGGTTTGGACCAAACCCACCAGAAGCCTCATGACTTGATGCTGTGTCTACAATAACCCCTTTTAAATCTGGTGTATAAAAAACCATATACACCAACATTGATACAATGGGTAATACAGCATAGAACATTACTTTATTCAATTGATGTAAAGTCAGTTGTTTTTTGTAGCAAAAAAAAGCAAAAAAACCTAGTGAAATCCCCCCACTTAAATTAAATAATATCATTTTACGTGCATTCTCAGTAACATTAAATTCTGTGAATACAATTCCAATTAACAGTAACCCTGTACTTATAAGATAAATATAACCTTTAGTCCCTTTTAAATTATAAAAAGCCCCTATAAGCGCAAATACAATAAGTAAGTATTTATGTAACTCATAAAATAGCAAACCACCAGTCATTCTTAGAAACACATCACAAACTGCCAAGTAAGCTGCTGAAACCAGTATTGCATAAGTTTTATCTTTAGCTGACAGAATATACATAAATGATCCAATAGTTATTATAATACTATATAACATTGAACTAAATGGGATACTATAAATAACCATCCCTAAAATTGCATGCAGTAAAATTAATGATACTTCACTTTTATTTTTATAAATGATGCTCATAAAACGCTTTTATAACTTGCAATTAAATGGCTAAGATAACTATTCAATCCATAGTTCATTAACACAAAATGATTTAGATTATTCCCCAGCTGTACTGCATATTTATTTTTCTGTAACAATTGTATAATTCCTTCTGCAAGTTCCTTACTATTTTCTTTTTCTACTACTAAACCTGTGTTCTCATTTCTTACAACTTTTGTACAGTCACCTACATTTGTAATAATAACTGGTAAACTAGCTAAGCCATACTCTAATAATGCAATAGGTAAGCCTTCAGATTTTGAAGCCAATACCCCAATAGAAGCTTGAGATAAAATGTGCTTTACGTCAGTACAATTTCCATATAAAAACACTTTATGTTCTAAATTATTGTCTTCTATTATTTCTTCTAAAGAATTAGCATAATTATTTTTATAATTAGTTCCCACAAGATGTAAACTAGCATCATCAGTCTTCTTAAGAACCAATTTAAATGCCGATAATAGGTTTAAATGATCCTTTTCAGAACGTAAAGCAGCAAGACAAACAATCTTCTGGCTTTCATCTCCCTTCAAAATTGTATGTGGTGATACATCAGCTAGTTTAGCAAAATTATTTAGTACTGTATTTTTTGAAACATAAAGTTTCTTTTTAGCCCAATTACTTAAGCCTTCATTAACATGTATATTTGCAGAAAAAAACAGAGAACAATATTTTATAAATAGTAGCCGAAATCCTTTTAATTCAATATTAGCTCCAGTATGATTGTGCCATAAAATTTTAATTTTCGGAAAACGAAATTTTATTAAAACAGCTATGAAAAATGATGTTGTATGCGCGTGTAAAATAGTTATTTGATTTAACTTTATAAAGTTTGCTAACAACTGTAGTGCATTAAAATCAATTGTTCTCTTCTTTTTCAAAAATAGGTATCGCTCGTAATTAGATACAAATTGCTTTAACGGACCTTCTTTGCGAGTACAACATAAATACGCGTTCACCTCATTTGTGTTATTAAGCTCATTTACCGTATTTACAGCTATAGTTTCTGCTCCACCTGTTAACAACGAATCAATAATATGTAATACATTAGTCTTCAATAAGTAGTTTTTTTATTTCATTCTCAAATTTATCTAGAGTATAAGTACGTGACCAATTAAACGCCGATAAAACTTTTTCAGCATACACTTTATCATTGTTTAAGTAATACGCTATTTCTTTGCTGATTGTTTTTACATTAGGCAGTACTAAACTTCCCCTATTACCATAATCAAGCATTGTTGGCACACAGGACACAGCAGTACTAATTGGCAAACATTTCCAAAACATAGCTTCAGCAACTACTTTTGGCCAACCTTCAGATTTTGAAATAAATACCAAAAAATGTGCTTTTTTATAGGCTTCTTTTATAATTTTCTTTGCTTTATTTCCATGTAAAAACACAATATTATGCAACTGGTGTTCAGTAATGTATTGTTCTAAAAGTTCACGTTCACTTCCTTCCCCATACATATTTAACTTTACATCAATTCCTTTCTTAAACAATTCATGCACTACTTTCACACTTATTAATGGTTGTTTTCCTGGGCTTAAAGTTCCAACAAACAAAAAATTAATACAAGATTCAAAATTCTTATCTGCTATAATTTCTTTCTCTTTTTCGGAATATGAAGCTGTAAAAAATGGCTTGATATTTTTAGATTTTTCCTGCCAGTCTCCGTAAACCAATACTTTTACATTTTTTGTAATCCAGGTATTCCTTAATAGGAATTGCTGAAGTTTATATGAAAGTGGTTGAATTGATCTTGGATCCCAATTACCTGCATATTTAACTGATTTAGGTGTGTTTGGAAACAATATTTGAACTAAACACCCTAATAACCCAATATTCCCTGGGCATCTCAAATGAATATGATCGGCCCATTTCATAGCTTTATATATCCCATAAAGAATACTGGGTAATCGATATAAGCTTTTAAAAAGTTCTTTTAAAGAAATAAAAGAAATAGAATTAATTGGAAAAACACGAGGTTCTTTTTCAAACTTTGATAACAGTAAATCTTTATTATAGGATACTGGAGATACTATTCCTAATTCTGTAACATTTTTTGCCCATAAATTCATTTCATACACATAAGGTGCATATGAGTAATAAAGATTATTTTTTTGAAGCGTTGGCGCTAAAGTTACTATTAAAAACTTCATTTAAATATAGGCTTCAGAATTATTATCATTTACTTTAATAGCTGGTACTCCTACAACTGTTATACCTCGATCTACATTAGAAACTACCAACGAATTTGCTCCAATAACACTATTATCGCCAATAGTAATTTTTCCCGCAATTACAGCATTAGCAGCTATAAACACATTATTCCCTATTACTGGCACACCTCTGTTTTCCCCTCTACCACTAATTCCAATAGTTACTCCTTGAGCGATGTTACAATTCTCTCCAATACTTACATTTGGATGAATAATAATATGTCCATGATGGGCTATATAAAACCGCTCCCCTATTGTTGTTGCGTATGGTAAAGAAATGCCTGTTGTTATTTCTATTATTTTTTGATGAATTACAGCCCCCAATAGTAATATCTTTTTAAATATTGATGGTATTGAGCTCAAGTAAATAGCA
>Ga0209291_1003289_pt1 | contig 12152 bp, 13 predicted proteins | sample GOMGulsemesocosm_FD_184633 | JGI IMG/M metagenome (GOLD analysis project Ga0209291, IMG submission 184633) | Methane-oxidizing microbial communities from mesocosms in the Gulf of Mexico - GOM9B Gulf of Mexico (SPAdes) (version 2) | ecosystem: Environmental > Aquatic > Marine > Cold seeps... | reverse complement strand
TTAACGTATGTGCTGGTGACTGATAAAATGTTGCACTTGGTAAAGTACCATTGCCAAAGTCATAAGCTAAAATCCCAGCCCAATCCGAGCCAGTAAATTTGCCATTTTTGTCCCAATCATAGCCCATATTTAACTGCGCTTGCTCACCTCGACTTGAACCTCTAGAGGTACTCAGTGATGATTCAATAAACAGCTGTTCACTTAGCTGATAATCAATACCAAAAGTTGTCTTTTCTGACTTTCGCAAGGTATTTCTGACAGAAGGGGTGCCCCCCATCCTTATGCTAGTACCTCCAATCAAGCCACTTTCCAACATAAAAGTATCATTATTGATAGCTGATAATTTATGCTTGATACCTTCTACTGGAAATGATCGTGCAGCATTAAAAGCCAAACTAATTTGCGAGCCATAAAGGTCTTCACCGCTGTCGGCTTTTGAATAATCAATATACAGATTTAATGAACTGCTTGGTTGCCATTGCGCAGTTAAATTTAGTGAGTCACGCTGAGACTCAACATAACGAGAACTTACCCTGATACCACCTGAAGTGTAATAACTGTCTTTACCATTAACAACACCATCGCCATTAACATCAATACCATAAGCAAAGTTACCATCGCCATCAACACCATTTGAGTATTGAAATGGCCCTGGTGATAAAAATGGATTATTCGTTGTATTACCTGCTGGAATTTGTCCGCCGCTACGGCGGAACCACTGAGCAGGGGCATTAGACCAGTCACCGCCACCAAAAACGTCCGTTTGGCTGATCACTTCTTTACGCGCAAAATTAACAACAAAGCCAAAATCACCAATGCCTGTATCTCTGAAGTTTTTTGCAAAAAATCCATTAATATCAGGTGATGTTTCATCGCTTAATTGATGATATTTAACTTTCGCGGTAATAGAACCAACATGCTCTTCCTGTATATTTAATGGTCGACGGGTTATTAAATTAATAGTTCCGCCTAATGAGCCCTCTATTTGATCTGCCGTTGAGACTTTTAGAACTTCAATACCAGAGAATAACTCTGATGGAATATCTTGAAAATTAATACTACGATTGGCCGAAGAGCCTGATATGGTTTGACCGTTAATTTCGACGTTATTATCAGAAATCCCGCGAACTTGTATTGAAGTACCTTCACCATCTGCCGCCCTCAACATTTGGATGCCAGTGACGCGTTGAAGTGCTTCAGCTATGTTTTCATCAGGCAACTGACCAATGTCTTCTGCCGAAATAGTTTCTTTAATTTCAGTAGAAAATCGCTTGTCGTTAAGTGACTGTACAATGCTGCCTCTAACACCTGAAATAGTGATGACTTCTATTTCATCTTTACTCTTAACTTGTAAGCTTTCTCTGGTGATTGTGGCAACGTGTGAAGATTTATGACGGTTACTAAGTTGAGATTTTTTGGCTTTTTCTCTGGCTAGTTTTAACTGGGTTTTCCTGCTAATAAATTCTCTGTCTATAGTAATAGAAAACTGCCCATTACTGTCCTCTTCGACTTCTAACCCTGTTCTAGCAAGTAATACTGCTAAACCTTGGGAAATTTGATACCAACCTGAAACGCTATTTGTTGTTATATTTTCAAGGTGATGATGTGGAAACAGTAAGGTAATATTAGCTTGTTCTGCAAAGTGGATAATGGCGCTATCAGCGCTCTGTTGCTCGACGCTGAAATTAACTAAGGTATTAGCAGTATTTGCATAACCTGCATTGGAAATTAATATTGTTAGAGTAAATAAAACAAGTCGCATGATATTAGTTGCAGAGTAAGTAAGTGCTTTCCACAAAAGGAACATTTTTAACTTACTTAATATTTTTCTCACAATTAATATCATTTTAAAAAGTAACACTAAAACACATATGCATCATTTACTTGAAACCACCACATTAACACTAACCATTTGATATATAAGTTAATAAACAAAAGACTCAATAATACAATATCACTACTTTTTACATTAAACATAAACATATAATAGTCAGAACCCTAACAATTATTCAATAGTTAATAAGTAATAGGTGATAATTTTACATTATCACTAGCGGATTATTTACCCTCATTCGTCTTATTCACAAGAGCGAAAAATTACCTTGATAAACGAGGTATACTTACGAGGATAGTAATGACAGGAGACAGTATGTTTCACAAAGTATATTTGGCTTCAAGAGCAAGCTTGCGCCGTGTTGTCGCCCGCATTGCTCCGCCAAGTGAAATAGAAGATATTGTGCAAGAAACTTACGTAAGGATCTGCCAGGTAAAGAATCCTGAAGCGATAACTTCACCTAAGTCTTTTGTTTTTACTACTGCCAAAAATTTAGCACTAGATTATCGAAAACAAGCTTATGTGAAACTAGTTGACGGCATTGATGACTGGAGTGAATTTGAAAATATTATCACGGATGCAAGTGCCGGCACGCCATATAAAGAAAAAGTAGCCAGCGATGAATTTGCAGAACTTTGTGAAGCTATACGATTATTACCTGTGCAATGTAGAAAGGTATTTGTCTTAAAAAAAGTATACGGCTATTCACAAAAAGAAATAGCTCAAGAGTTATCGTTAAGTGAAAGCACAATAGAGAAACATATTTCTGCCGGCACAAAGAAATGCATGCAGTTTAAGCGCAATAGAAACAAGATTAATGAATCAACTATGAATACTTCAAAAAATGGAATTGGGGGTGGTTATGAGTAATATACACCAAATAAATCAACAAGCTGAAAAAGATGACCTTATCTTAGATCAAGCAAGTGACTGGGTAGCAAAGGTAGACAGAGGTTTATCGAGTCAAGAAACCTCTGCATTTCAGCATTGGTTGCATATATCGCCAGAACACATGAAAGTTATGCTTGAGGCTGCACAAATGTGGGACAAACTAGATGAGCTTAATCGCTTATCTGACCTATTCCCTAAATCGATGGTAAAAAGTACATTATACTCTCACAAGTACATGGCTATTGCTGCTTCGATTATGTTGATGGTGAGTGTATGGTTTTTGCAAACAAGTCAGTCGCCGGTCATATATCAGCCACAATACACTAACTTAACCACTCAATATCAAACAGGTGTGGGTGAACGCAATACTATTCATTTACCTGATTCAAGTGTATTAGTACTAAATACCAATAGCTTAGTTAAGATTAATTATAACCAAAAAGCACGGGTAATTGAGCTCCGACAAGGTGAGTTACATATTGAAGTAGCTCATAACAAATCACGCCCTCTACAAGTCATAGCGGCTGGTAAAGTCATACAAGCCGTTGGTACCGCATTTAATGTTGAAGTTACTGATGATTTAATGGAGCTTATTGTTACCGACGGAAAGGTACTGGTTGATTATGCTACCAGCGCTTTAGCTGTAAAAGCTATTTCGAGCGATGCGGTCCCGGTGATAAAAGGTGAAGTCATCAACTTAAAAACGTCATTATCCACCACTAAACATTCACTCAAAAAAGCTGACTTTAATGAAATAGCATCTAAGTTATCATGGCGTAAAGGAAACTTAATTTTTAGGGGGGACTCATTAGCTGACGCAATTAAAGAAATAAGCCGCTATACCGATATTTCTTTTGAATTAGCCGATGATGACAACCTGAAGAAAATTAAAGTCGCAGGAATGTTTAAAACGGGTGATATTGAAGGCTTACTATCAGTTTTGGAAAAAAGCTTTAACATTGAGCATAAAAAAGTAGGCGAGCAAAAAATTGTCTTGTCGCTAAAAAGCTAGGCATGACAATGAAAGTCCTTAGAAAAAAGGTAAGTCTAGCGGTTACCTTTTTGCTTATTCTAAGCAAAACAAACTCAATGATTCAAGCAAAAGAAATGCCCGCCATTGAAAATTGGCCTGAAATTACTAAAAAACACTGGGGGGAAGTTAATAACCAACCTATCTGGTTGTTTCAGCTAACAAATATTAACGGTATTAAAGTTAGGGTAACCAATTTTGGTGCTTATGTTCAAGCAATTGAAGTGCCTGATAAAAATGGAATATTTAAGGATATAATCCTTGGCTACGATAGCGCAAAGCAATATGTTAATGATTGCTGTTACAACGGCGCAACAGTCGGTCGATTTGCTAATCGCATCAAACACGGTCGCTATAGTTACGCTAGCTTTGATTATCAACTCACGACCAATAATGGCGGCGAAAATAAAGTAAACCATAATCACGGTGGTAGTATCGGTTTTAACAAAAAATTATGGCAAGTGAGTCGTTTTGATAATGCCGTCGTATTAACTTACACCTCGGCAGATGGTGAGCAAGGATACCCGGGAGAATTAGTCGTTACAGCCAAGTTTGAATTAACCAATAATAATGAATTTATCATTTCTTATGCTGCCAATACCAGTAAACCAACACCAATCAATATTATTCCGCACCTCTACTTCAACCTCAATGGTGATGGCAAAGGCACTGTTGAAAATCATCAATTACAAATAAATGCCAATTATATAACAGAAGTTGAGCCCTATTTAACAGCGACAGGAAGGTTATTAACAGTTAAAAATACGCCGTTTGATTTTATAAAAGCTAAAAAAATAGGTAGAGATATTCGAATTGCACATCCGCAGCTTAAACTTGCTGATGGACAAGATAAACAATATGGTGGCTACGATCATAATTGGGTTTTAAAGGATTATGATGGCAATATGCGCCAACAAACCACGCTTTTTGAAGAAAAAACCGGCCGTAAAATAACGGTTTATACGACTCAGCCAGGGTTACAAATTTACTCAGGAAATTTTATGAATGGTACTGTGGTAGGTAAAAAAGGAAAACTAATAGAAAATCGCTCCGGCTTAGCTATTGAACCACAACATTTTCCAGATTCCCCTAATCATAAAAACTTCCCTGACACCATATTGCTGCCTGAGCAAAAGTATTTAGAGGCCAGTAAATTTCACTTTTCTGTTCAACGATAAATGGCATTAGTTATAATTGTAAATCTACTTTGAATAGATGGATTTATACCGATTTTAACTGTCGAAAAAATTTGTATTCAGGTATCAAAGAGGTCAGTAGTTTTAAATTTAAGTGAAAAAAGCATTACGTATAAGGCGTTTTCGCCACCAGAGCGCTATAGGAATATGAAATTTATTTCGGTTCTATGCAAATGACATGAAGCGATGATGTGTAAGAAAATTGTCCAATGTAAATTGGTAATCAATACCTATAAATTTCATGTATATTTTCCACTTATCCTATATTCCCCCCACGCACTATTCGTAAAATCCGAAGAAAACTACTTGAATATTCGAATATATATAACCAACTGATCGTGTTAGCTTAAAATTTACTCATCTATCTAACCATAAAGGTAATGTAATGATCTGTCCTCAATGTCAAATTTCTTTAACCGTCAGCAAGCGTTTTTCGATTGAAGTTAACGATTGTCCAAAATGCCACGGAATTTGGTTAAAAGAAAATGTTCTAGAAAAAATAATACAACAAGAACAGCCTATTGATAAACATCTAAAAAAAGAAAGTGATAACAAAATAACAGAAGAAAAAGTAAGACAAAACCCACAGAGTCAAAAAAGAGGAACTCGACACTTTTTATCAGGAGCATTAGATATTTACGATGATTGGTAATAATCATTTAAACATTCTAATTGAGAGAAGTTTATACCAATTCCATTAAATTATTGCCCACTTGTGCTGGTTAAAATACCCCAAGAATTCGTTGCTCTCAATTCCAATAGCCAGCTACTGCTCAATCGAGCGCCTTACCTTGATTTATTTTTCCTTCGCACAGCAAGATCACAAACTTAATGGAATTGGTATTACCCTCAATAAACCGCAAAAGTCTGTTGCTAATATCATATTAACTAACCTGAATTCTGGATAATAATCACTTGATGTTTAAGTTAAAACAATAACTTACGGTTATTAATAATGAAATTTACACGTTAAAGTAGCGATATACGCTATCAATGTTTCAATTTATTCGATTATCAAAGCACAACGTTTATGAATAGCGGGCTTTTGGTACCACGACATTGTTTATAAACGAGCGTTAAACTACCTCAATACACTAGTTATCATGGAAACAAAACAGCTTTTATTATTGCTTATTTTATACCATTGACGATCTCAATAATGGCAGGATGCTTTAATCTCCTCTCCGGAGTGATAATATAATACTGCTCTTTGATTTCCTCTGCACGCCCAATAATCTTGACATCGTATTTATCAACAACATATTTTTCAATTAATGTGGGACTACTAAATACACCGAATCCAGCTTGGCCGAAGGCCTTCATCAACGCACTATCATCAAATTCTGCAACAATATTAGGTGATATATTATGTTTCTCTAACCAAGATGATAATCGCATTCTGACTGCTGATTTCTTACCTTGCATAAGCCAAGGAAAATCTGACAAACATTGAGGGAACTCTTTGCTAGTACTTTTTAGTAACGTTTCTGTAGCAAAAAAAGTAAAGCCACTTTCAACAAGTAGGTGATTGTACGCTTTAACATGGCTACCCAGTTGAAGAGGTTGGTCCGTCAAAAGACAATCTATCTTGTTGATAGACAGATCTGCCAATAAACTACTTTGATCACCTTCTTGGCATATCAAGCGAACGCGTTCACTCATTTGTAAAACTGGCGATAATAATTGGTGAGCCAATACTTTAGGAATTACCTCAGTTATCCCGACAGTAAAGGTATGCCATTGAGCTGGATCCCTTCTTTTTAATATATGTGTTACTTCATCACCTAATTGAAAAATTTCTTCAGCATAGCTATATATCAACTGCCCCATTTCTGATAAATGAAGTGTTTTACCTTTTCGGTCGAATAATTTAGCACCTATTTTCTCTTCAAAACTAGTGAGCTGACCACTTATCGTTTGTGGTGTTAAATTGAGCCTTGCACTGGCTTTGGTGATACTACCTTCGGTCGCAACAGCATAAAAATAAAAAAGGTGGTTGTAATTTAGTGGACTCATATAACCTAAAAACTCCATTTTTTCGATGATAAAAACAATAATATTCGAATTTACCAACAACAACAAGTGAGCTATAAGTAATGCATACTTATAAATAAAACTTTGATATTGGTGATATTCCATAACAGTGTTTGTACATATAAGCCTCTTATTTTTCGCGATATTTACGATATCGACTTTTACTAATAAGAAGATATATTTGCTGATAACACTAAAAAGGTAAGGCAATAATGCAGGTAAGTATCCAATCCTCCGGGGTTAAAATTAGCGGTGATTTAGAGACGAAGATTCAGCGAAAGATACAACTCGCATTATCAAGGGTTGAGCCTTATATCGCTACAATTTCAATAAAACTCACTAGTGAGGTCAATGCTAGGGGTAGTAGCACTCATTGTAGAATAACCTTAATAATTGTTGACCAAGGAGATATTGTTATCGAAGACACACAAACGGATGCTGAATGTGTAATAGATCGTGTACTGCAAAAGGCAAGTCGCACGATTAAACGATTAGTTTTTAACTCATAAGCGGCTACAAGGTTTATCAATGAAACATTCTATTAGTTTATTTCTGACTTTAGCAGCGTTTTGGCTACTGAACTCAGGCCATTACAACGTGTTAGTTTTATCTCTTGGCTTCGCGTCTATCGCGTTAATTTTAATTATTAGCCATAAAATGGATGTCGTTGATAACGAATCACAACCGATCTATTTATCACGCAAAATATTGGGTTACTATTTATGGTTAATCAAAGAGGTTATTAAAGCCAATATCACTGTGGTAAAACATATCTGGTTAGGTGAAAAGAGTATTTCCCCAACACTGAAAACAATTAAAATCAGTCAGAAAACTGACATAGGGAAAGTTATCTATGCTAATTCAATTACCTTAACGCCTGGTACAGTAGCAATCGATTTGGTAGACAACAAAATCACAGTGCATGCCTTGCTCTCTAAGGATATTGAGTCATTAGAAATCGGTGAGATGGATCGCCGAGTAACTTTATTGGAACGCTAATGTTAATTGCAGCCACACTTGCTATTTTTGTCGCCATGATTTTAGCCATTATTAGAGGCATCGTTGGACCAACACTATATGACCGTATTTTAGCGGTTAATATGTTTGGTACTAAAACGGTATTGCTTATTTCTATACTGGGCTTTGTTATGGGCAGACCCGAATTTTTGGATATTGCCCTCGTGTATGCTTTGATCAACTTTATCAGTGTCATCGGAGTATTACGTTACTCGGATACAAATCAATTTAAACATACACCTAAAGAGAATGAATCGACCAAAAAGGAACGTTAAATGGATATTGTAATAACGATTTGTAGTGGCTTCCTTTTACTTGTTGGTAGCTTTCTGTGTATTTCAGGAGGGATTGGTCTTTTACGTTTTCCTGACTTTTATACTCGTATGCATGCCGTCGGAGTTACAGATACCTTAGGTGCTGGAATGATTTTGGTTGGGCTTATGATACTTAGTACCGATTTATTAGTGTTTGCCAAGTTAGTGATGGTATTACTTTTAACCCTGTTAATTGGCCCTACAACCAGCCATGTATTGGCTAAAGCCGCCTTCCATAATGGGTTGTTGCCTAAAGATTCAAACAACCTTAGCCAGGCTAAAGAAAAGGAGAATACCTCATCGATTCTTTGATTGATATCGTATTATTAACCTTATTAGTTGTTATCGCCATCGCAATAATTCGCATGAAGGATTTGTTTGCCGCTGTTATGCTCGCTGGCATCTATGGGCTTTTATCAGCAAGTTTTTTTGTTGCAATGGATGCTGTTGATGTTGCTTTTACTGAAGCTGCTGTTGGGGCAGGTATATCAACACTACTCATGTTGGTTGTTATCACTATGACTGGCAGTAAAGAAAAGCCAACACGACATAAACCATTCTCAGCATTATTCGTTGTGATTATAACCGGTGGGTTACTAATCTACGGCACCTTAGATATGCCATATTTTGGCTCTGCGGACGCCCCCATTCATAACCACACATCACCTCGTTATATCAAGGATTCGATGCAGGAAATCGGAATACCTAATATTGTCACATCAGTACTAGCAAGTTATAGAGCATTTGACACTTTTGGTGAGGTAGTTGTGATCTTTACTGCAGGTATAGGCGTGCTAACACTGCTATCTGTTGCCCGATCTAAAGAGAATGATGACAAAATTGAAGCAATCAATGACTCCATGCACCAGCAACACCTTGTGATTCGTATTATCTCTAAGATGCTCATTCCTTTTATTTTCTTGTTTGCCCTTTATGTTCAATTCCATGGTGATTTTGGCCCTGGTGGTGGTTTTCAAGCGGGCGTTATCTTTGCCTCCGCTATTATTTTATATACGATGTTATTTGGTTTAAGTACCGCACGCAAAGTCATCAATCAAACATTTGTTCAAATAATTGCCGCGCTGGGTGTATTGCTCTATGGCAGTGTTGGTATTGTATCCCTGATGAATGGAGGAAACTTCCTTGATTATAATGTGTTATCAAGTAACCCTATTACTGGTCAACACCTAGGGATTTTATTAATTGAATGGGGGGTAGGTTGTACGGTTGCTTCGGTGATGGTCGTTATCTTTTTCAACTTCGCCGGTCGTAGAGCTTTTCAACAACATAAAAAGAAGCTTCAAGATAAGGAGTCATCTGCATGTTAATAGGTCTTTTTAATGATTGGATTGTTGTAGTCTTGATGATGATTGGGCTCTACATTGTGATTGCTCACGGTAACTTAATTAAAAAATTAATTGGTTTAACCATTTTTCAAACATCGGTCTTTATCTTTTATATCAGTATGGCAAATGTTGACGGAGGCACAGCTCCTATTTTAGCCGATGGTATCAATCAATACTCTAACCCTTTACCTCATGTTCTTATTCTGACCGCGATTGTTGTCGGAATTGCGACCACAGCGTTAGGGTTGTCACTCGTTGTGCGTATCAAAGAAAGCTATAACTCAATTGAAGAAGAAGAAATTCAGCAGCAAGATAATGATGAACAACAGACTAGCCGAAAAGCGGAGGAAATCCTGTGATAACACACCTTCCTATTTTGCAAGTTATCATCCCCTTAATGGCAGCACCTATTTGTTTACTGTTAAATCGCTCTCGATTGGTATGGCTGTTTTCTCTCCTTGTTAGTGGCTTGGCCTTTACAATAAGCGTTTTGTTATTACAACAAGTAATGACATCTGGCGTGATTAGCTACGAACTAGGTGGTTGGCAAGCGCCATGGGGAATAGAATATCGAATTGACCAGCTTAATGCTTTTTTACTGTTAATTATTTCAGGTATAAGTACGGTCGTTTTATTTGCAGCCCATACAAGCATCGAAAAAGAGATACCGAAAGATAAGCACACGTATTTTTATATTTTATATCTTCTCTCTCTTACCGGTATGTTGGGAATTGTTGCAACTGGCGATGCCTTTAATGTGTTTGTCTTTTTAGAAATATCATCATTATCTGCTTATGCGTTAATCGCGATGGGCCAAAAGAGACAAGCGCTTTGGGCTTCGTATCAATATTTGATCATGGGAACCATAGGTGCCACGTTTATTTTGATTGGTATTGGCTTGATGTATCAAATGACAGGTACGCTCAATATGCAGGACTTGTCACAACGTTTACCTGAAGTAGCACAAACCCGTACCGTATTTGTTTCCTTTGCTTTTGTGATCGTTGGTGTGTGTTTAAAATTGGCAATGTTTCCACTGCATTTGTGGTTACCTAATGCTTATGCCTACGCCCCTTCTATCGTGACTGCTTTTTTTGCTGCCACCGCAACCAAAGTCGCGGTCTATTTATTGATTAGATTTACTTTTTCAGTGTTTGGCCTGTCATTTTCTTTCACGACTATTCCATTACAAACATTGTTTATGGCACTTGGGCTAATCGGTATTTTTGTCGCTTCAACAACGGCAATTTATCAAAGCAATGTTAAGCATCTTTTTGCCTATTCCAGCATCGCTCAAATTGGTTATATGATTGTAGGGTTTAGTGTAAGTACAGTAGCAGGGTTAACCGCAACCTTATTGCACATGTTCAATCACGCGTTAATGAAAGGAGCAATATTTTTAGCCTTAGCCGCAGTTATTTACAGAATAGGCAATGTTGAACTCAAGAGCTTTCGCGGTTTAGGACGTCAGATGCCATTGACGATGGCGGCAATTGTTATTGGCGGATTAAGTTTAATTGGTGCTCCTTTAACGGTTGGTTTTGTGAGTAAATGGTATTTACTCACTGCATTAGTTGAGCAAGGGTGGTGGCCTATTGCTGTACTAATTCTTCTAGGGTCGATGCTAGCGGTTGTTTATGTTTGGAGAGTAATAGAAGTTGCTTACTTCAAAGAGCCCTTACAGCAAAATATAAAAGTTAAAGAAGCACCAATGAGTTTTCTTATCCCGATATGGACACTTGTCATCGCCAATATTTACTTTGGCATAGATACTCGACTTAGTGTGCAGGTAGCCCAAGCTGCAGCTCAGAGTTTATTTGGAGTATCACCATGAACCTTTCTTTAGAGCTGATGCTACAACTGTGTATTATTATGCCATTGTTGGCAACATTCGCTATTGTTGCAACAGGACGTTATCCCAACCTTCGAGAAGGTGTCACTATTGCAACGTGTTTAGCCTTAATTTTTTTAGTGGTTAATTTATATCAAGGTTTATCTGCTGGTGAGTCCATCAGTGTTTATTGGTGGGAGCTTTTACCCGGTTTAACGATTAGTTTTGATATTGAACCACTCGGCATGTTGTTCGCGTTAGTTGCGAGCTTCCTTTGGTTAGTGACCACTTGTTATGCCATTGGCTATATGCGCAGCCACCAAGAAAAGAATCAAACGCGTTTTTATGCCTGTTTCGCCGTTGCTATTGGTGCGGTGATGGGACTTGCTTTTTCAGCGAACCTTTTTACTTTGTTCATCTTTTATGAAGTATTAACACTATCTACTTACCCTTTAGTGACACATGCAGGTACTGAAAAAGCAAAAAAAGGTGGCCGAGTCTATCTTGGTATTTTGCTTTCTACATCGATCGTGTTCTTCCTGCTCGCGATTGTCAGTACCTGGCTTGTAGCAGGAACTTTAGACTTTAAGCTTGGTGGTATATTTTCAGGTGATGTTGATAAGATCATCGCTAGCATCTTATTAGTATTGTTCATTTTT
>Ga0209291_1003287_pt1 | contig 12160 bp, 14 predicted proteins | sample GOMGulsemesocosm_FD_184633 | JGI IMG/M metagenome (GOLD analysis project Ga0209291, IMG submission 184633) | Methane-oxidizing microbial communities from mesocosms in the Gulf of Mexico - GOM9B Gulf of Mexico (SPAdes) (version 2) | ecosystem: Environmental > Aquatic > Marine > Cold seeps... | reverse complement strand
CGCCAAACACCACAAAAAACAACCACAAAAACAGCTACAATAAATCATCACAAATGTCACCATTAATTATAATAAAACTAAATAATAATTATAAAAAAGTTAATAAATACTTATCAAATAGTTATTTATGCTGCGAACTCACTAAAATAATCATTTTTATGTTTGATTTACCACGTATCACCAAACCCACGAGAGCTCAAAAAGAACACAAAGAGCACACAAATCAAACTTGACTTTTAAATGTAGGGATATACAGATCACACAATTTGATGTACCGACTTAAAGCAACACGAATTTACATGCTACTTTTGTCGTACCTCCTATTGTGTAGGAAGGGCATGTGAATAATCATAAAGGATTTAAAATGAAAAAAATTATACTTGCGTCAGTACTGTCAATGTTACCGCTAATGAGCTTTGCTAACAACTGTACTGTGCCAGCACAGTTAGATGGATTAACGTTAACGACTTTAACAAATCCACTTTACGATAAAAATAAAACTAACGCAGGCGCATTAGCAAAAATAAAATTTTCACCAGCAACTTACGACTATAAGGCTTTGAATCGCACGACTACGTATACATCAAACTATACTTACCAAGTGCTCGACACTACGAACGGAATTGGCCTACTTGAAGGAACTATGGGTTCTTTAAACTACACGTATACTTTCAAATGTCTGACAGACGATTCAGGTATAGCTGTATATACAGACGAAGCTAGAAATAAACAGAACACATTCTTCTATAGTGAAGGTTAAGTTGAATTCTCACCAAAAATAACTGTCACTGGACGGGTGTTGAGGTGAAAATCAACGATGATCTCATTTAACCGTCGTTATGTAAGATCAGTATCAAGTAATGGTTCGCTACGAGAAATCGAGCGAGCCATTATTGCTCTAAGCACGTCGAAAATTTTAACCCTAGATCAAAAAAACCTCCGTTGAAGAGGTCTAATTGACTGTACAGCTACAACAAAACCTAATCGCGTTTAAAGTTTAAAGTTTAAAAACCTCTATTGATTTGTTTAAAGAGGTTGCAATATTTGATATCAAACCAACGCACTGCATTACAGACCACCAGCTAGATCTAAATAGTTTCCCGTCGAAAATGACGATTTATCTGAAGCTAACCAGTAGATGGCTTCAGCAACTTCTTCAGGTTTACCACCTCTTTTCAGTGGAATAATATTTTTTAACCTTTCGATTCGCTCTGGCTCTCCACCGTCTGCATGCATATCCGTGTGAATTAACCCTGGACGTACACAATTAACCCGAATGCCTTCACCTGCAACCTCTAACGATAGACCTTTAGTTAAGGTATCTATCGCTCCTTTTGACGCGGCATAGTCAATATATTCATTTGGAGAACCAGAGCGTGATGCTCCAGAAGATACATTAACAATTACCCCACCTAAGCCACCATGACGAGTAGACATGCGCTTTACAGCTTCCCTGCAGCATAAAAAATAGCTGGTGACATTATTTACGAGTATTGAATTGATTCTATCGGCACTCATATCCTCTAAGCGTGACTGCTTTTTCAAAATACCTGCATTGTTCACTAATATTGATACCGAACCGAACGCTTTGTCCACAGTAGAAAACATTCGTACCACATCCTTCTCAGAAGAAACATCGGCTTGAACAGTCATACATTTCCCACCTTCCGCGATTATCGCTTCCGCTAATTGGTTGGCAGATTCTGAATTAGACTTATAGTTGATACATACCGCATAACCTTTACTCGCAAAAAGTTGCGCTGTCGCAGCTCCGATTCCTCGCCCAGCACCTGTAATTATCACCACTTTTCGAGCGCTCATAAAATTCTCCAAATTTACTACTTTAGATAGTTAGAATATTGGACTTCAAGTCCTGCTAGCTCACATTAAGGTTGATAACGATAATACGTGGTTTCCCTAAATCGAGATGATACGACCTCGATTATAAGGATAAATATATTTATTTATGTAAAGATTTGTATTAGTTCAGCTACGACAAACACTTACATTTTAAACATTGAATAGGACTTTTAAAAAAATCTATAATAATCCTATACATTGTTAAGGAGTTTAAAATGAAAAATTTATTAGTATTGTCTTTTCTTGTTATCAGTTTGTCTGGTTGTTCTGGTATTCGTCAAACTGACGAAACGTTTGATGCCCATGCAGAGAATGTAAATGTATTATTTATGCAGTTCCCTGGTGGTGACACCCAAGAACGAGCAATGGAATTAGCGCCAGAAAATGCTGAAATCGTAACAATCAAGTCAACAGTTACAGATACCTCATCATTCCTTGGTGTAGTAAACCGCATCATTGGTGTTGATCAAACTAAAATCGCGGGCGTAATCAAATAAAAAATCAACCTCTTACATAGAAAGTGAAAGAATTATGCTGTGTAAGATCAAGATTATGGTTCGCTACGTAAAATATAGCGAACTAATTCCCACCAATCATGTAGCCGATACGACCCAAGACAACATCTAAAAATACAATTTGTAGTGTAAAGCACCCAAACCTGATAACCCTAGTCAATAATAACTAATCAAATGAAAAAACACTATTTTGTTACAAAGTGTGACAGAACTAAAAAATAAACAAATAACACTGCATCACTCATTTATCAGGGACTTCACCGTTATGCGTACCACAAATATCAAACCGAAACGCGGCACTTGGTATATAGTTCGGATCGCTACGTGAGTACTAGTGAACTAACGTCCCCAAAAACATCATTTCAAGTCAGTTAAACTACCAACATTCAAACACTGACAGCTATCTACCTTTAATTTACCTTGCACTTACCTTTTGCTAACTTTAAATCAACCTTTGATTCACTTTTAGTTTACTGATTATTAAGGTATATTTGTGCTGAGTTTTACTTTTATTATATAAAAAGGATTTATTATGAAAAATGTTTTAAAACTAGCTGGCATCGCCCTTACTTTCATGGCTCTTTCTGGTTGTACTGGTACTACCTATAACAAAGAAAAAGATTGTTCAGCTGATTACCTTCTTGTTCCAGCACTTTCTATCCCGACAATGATTGGCGCTTGTGAATCTTAAGACTGTTAAGACTATAAAGTCATAACGCATACTATGTAATATGTTAGTTCGCTATGTGAATGCGAGCGAACTAACTCCCACCAGTAATTACTCTTAGCACCTAGCTAACGGCCATCCAATATCCCTATTAAGATATAATGTCATGATGAGTTTATTTATTTGCTATGGAATTATATTTCTAAATAAAAACAATATGATTAACTTCGTTGGAACAAACCTTAATCGAAATTATTTAACCAGGAGTGATAATCATGAGTAACTTACTTAACCAAGCAAAAACTATCTACACTGTCGCAAAAGACACTGCAAAAACATCTGTCACTGCTGGTTTTGGTGTTTATGGCACTATCCTTGATCAAGCATCAAAATCATCAGATAAAGCAACGCAACTTTTTGAATCTCTTGTTGAGCGCGGTGCGCAAGTAGAGCCTAAACTAAAAGAGCAAACGTCTGCAATCTTTGCTAAAAAAATCACGTTAGGATCAGTTGAATCTAAAGCGCAAAGTATCACTAGCCGTTTGACTGGTGTTCAAGGTTCAAAATTGAGTGAAGTAGAAGTCAAAATTGACCAACTGACTACGCTGGTTAGCGAGCTAAAAACGACACCTGTAAAAGTAATTAAAGCACCAGCAACTGCTGAAGCATAATGATACTTTAACTGTCGTGGTTAATTGAAATGAGCCTCCTGATTGGAGGCTTTTTTGATTGAAAGATTAACCCCCTAAGCGAAGGTTTAATTTAAATACTTTCTCTTATATGTTGATGATTTAGATAAGAGTACTAACGAAGGTATAATAAAAATAAATCCTAAAGAAAAAATTATGTGAGCTAATTCTAATACTTCATAGACCGAAAATAAGGTAATGATTAATAACGATATGATATGCAATTTATGTAGAAATGAATTCTGCTTTGAAAATTTTGCGTAAGATCGAATGATCACAATAACTCCATGAGATGAAAAATAAAATAAGTAAGATAAGATACCACCGACATTAAAACCGATTCAGAGAAAGTCACACATTTAATAAAACTTTAATATTTTATTGGGCAACAGCGGCCTCATACTTATTGTCGATTTTTTGTTGCAGCTTTATAAGTTCTTTAATTAATTTACTATATTCTTTCTTTTCCCGTGTCGAGAGTTCAATTTCACCATGTTGGTAGGCACGCTCCCCTCGATTCATAAATTCGAAACGTTTCGTATTCAGATGTAAAAACTTCTTAACCATTGGGTCATCTATAAGAGGCTTACGGATATTGTTAATTTGTCTATTCTCGTACTTAGTTTCGTTATCGGGAATAAACAGTATTTCCTTCAGGTTTGAAAACATATCACGGGCATTAAGATCAATGTATTTACCATCAGGACCCAACCAAATCGCATGAAACTCAGCCTCTATAAATACACCCACTTTCTCCCAAATAACCCAACCGGTAACCAATGTTCCACCAAATTCATCAATTTTATCTTGGACTAATTGGAAGCACTCATTTTCACGCTCTTGATATTGAGGTTTACAAGGAACTAAAATTGGTTGCGTTCCGCTGATTTCGGAACAAAATGTCTTAACATATGATTCGGATATATCCGCAGCTTTCATAACTCTTCCTTGTGCCTCACTTTGTATAACAGGACATCCCGACTCCCCAAACCTGTTCACCCTAGTCAATAGCAACTAACTAAATACAAGATACCAACCTGACATTAAAGCTAATTCTGAAAAAGTGTGCAGTCCTGTTATTTATGTTTAAAATCCTGTTAATTAATCACAAGATTCCATATCCAATTGATAATATTGGTTTTTTAGTCCTCTACAAGAGAAATGGCAATATCCCTTTACGAACTATGACCCAGCGCACAAATAACCAAAAAGTAATAGGGAATTAATGAGGAACGGAGAAGAAATTGAATTCACTAGCATACACTTCTACTTCAGCAACACTATTTAGTATGAGATTAATCAGTTTCGCTTCATCGCAAAATTAATGCGTAAATAAAAGTATATATCCTTAAAAACCAAACGATTCTAGTTTCTCACCTGATAAATGCTTACAAAAAAATTATCGACATCACAAAATAGATCAACTAATTTGTTCAACGCTAGCTCCTTGTTATTGTACATTTTTAAGCGACAGATCTAGCTTTTCGCTCCATTTATTAATCCGAATTGCGGTTATCTACTTTGTAATAATATTTTAAGGTAAGTTCAAATGAAAAAAGCTAGCTACGCTGAAGTGACCGAAACTTATATTCACCCCGATCACTACACCCCAATTACAGCAGCATCAGAGAAATGCCGTTTTACTGTCACATTCCGTGAGACAGGAGAGCATTCTATAAAATGCATTGGTGAAGGAGCGCCGATGAAGGGACATGATATCCTTGCAAAAACAATTAAAGAAGGGGCGATTTCAAATGCAGAGGCGTATAAAGGTAGTGGTAAAGCTGCCGTACGAGAAGCTCTAATAAAAAAACTAAAAAATGCTAATTTGTTAGGGTATGCAGCGCGGTGGGATGACACTCATGGTATAACAGGTATTTTTACCTCTTTAACTGGTGCAGAACGAGCAGTTCAGCTTGCGAAAAAAAAACCCGTGCTGTATAAGGTTGCCTCTATTGATCTCAACCATTTAGATCCTGATGATCTAAAGAAAAAACTGTTCCGCAATGGTAAGAGCATTGCCTTTACTGGTGATTACGATATTCATGATATGCTCACACACTGCGGCGGTCGTCCTCGAACAGTATTACAAGGAGACCGTAGTATTCATTGCTTATCAGAAGAAAAGAAGATAATACAAGCGATAAATAATAAGATTCTTAGCCTTGATATACCACGCGTAAAAGTATTTTCAGACAATGATCCAGAGGGATATAAAAAATATACAAGCGCTATAAAGAGGAAAGGAGTCTCTAGAACGAAAATGCCACGTGATCATTTTTTTAATGATTACCTTCCCATTCGTCATGGTGCACAGGTTAATTATATGGATCATATGATCGCTAACGAACGAGATGTAATTGGAGAGGAGTGTTTATTCACTCAACCAGTTGCTGAACCATCTTTCCCTCTTGCTGCAGTTACCTGCGGAAACTGGTACATCATTGAAAATCTTGATCAGCTAAATACCTTCTATACGTTTATTGGTGCTGTAGTAAAAGAGACTTGGCGTGAAGATGGCAGCCGAGAGTTCACAGAAAAAATGGATTCAGAAGGAAAAACCAAGGTTCAAGTTATACGACGTTCAGCTAATCTTAGGGTGGACTTAAGAGGAAATGCATATGGTATAACACGACGTGTAACACCACGTACTTAATCTACGTATTCTGGTGCTACAGTGAATACTGGGTCATGTATCAATTGTAGATACGATAAAGTATTCACATTTTGCACCAGAGCATTTAGGTTTAACTCACTAGCGTATACTTATATTTCACCAGCACTATTTAATATGGGATTAATCAGTTTCGCCTCATCACGAATGTCATGCGTAAATAAAAGTATATTTCCTTCGAAACCAAATGATTCTAGTTTCTCACTCTGATAACGAGTGATATTAATGCCACCGATAGGGTTACCAATCATTGGAAGTATAATTTTATTGTAAATATCAGCGATAGTTCTCTTAGAATCAACATCTAATTCCTTATCTGAGTCACAGCCTATTTGAGCAAGCTTAACCTTATCCAAAGGTTCATTATATTCTATCTTTTTATATGTAAACGTTAACCGATATGAAGCCATTTTACGTTCCTTATAATTTACGGTTCAAATAAAATATGCGGGTTAACACTTTAAATTTCAAGCCCTTGATTTGAAGATCACAGACATTTCACCAATGACTTTGAAACCACATTTCAAATATAAGTTCTTAGCAGGATAGCTGTATTCAAAACCTGATATTTGAGGACCCATTAAACCGTTAGGATTCTTTGGTTGGAATTTTTATTTGCTATGGAATTATATTTCTAAATAAAAACAATATGATTAACTTCGTTGGAACAAACCTTAATCTAAATTATTTAACCAGGAGTGATAATCATGAGTAACTTACTTAACCAAGCACAAACTATCTACACTGTCGCAAAAGATACAGCAAAAAAATCTGTCACTGCTGGTTTTGGTGTTTACGGCACTATCCTTGATCAAGCATCAAAATCGTCAGATAAAGCAACACAACTTTTTGAATCTCTTGTTGAGCGCGGCGCGCAAGTTGAGCCGAAGCTAAAAGAACAAACCTCTGCAATTTTTTCTAAAAAAATCACGTTAGGATCTGTTGAATCTAAAGTGCAAAGTATCACTAGCCGTTTTACGGGTGTTCAAGGTTCAACACTAAGTGAATTGGAAAGTAAAATTGACCAACTGACTGTCATTATTAGCGAACTAAACACCGCACCAAAAAAAGTGACTAAAGCTAAAGTAACAGCTGAAGCTGAAGCATAATAATACGTTAACTGTCGTAGTTAATGAAATGAGCCTCCTAATTGGAGGCTTTTTTGATCTTGGAAATCACCTTGGTGATTAAATTACTGAGATCGGTGAAAATAATATCTGTGTAGCCAACTATCGAAGAGGAAACGACGAACATAAGCGCCGCGAATTCCATCCCCGTTATAATTAGGCGTTTATTTGTTTGCGATGGAATTATATTTCTAAATAAAAACAATATGATTCACTCTGTTGGAACAAACCTTAATCTATATTATTTAACCAGGAGTGATTATCATGAGTAACTTACTTGACCAGGCAAAAACTATCTTAACTATCGCAAAAGACACTGCAAAAACGTCGGTCACTGCTGGTTTTGGTGTTTATGGCACTATCCTTGATGAAGCATCAAAATCATCAGATAAAGCAACGCAAATTTTTGAGTCTCTTGTTGAACGCGGTGCGCCAGTTGAGTCGAAGCTGAAAGAACAAACGTCTGCAATATTTACTAAAAAAACCACCTCAGAGCCAGTTAAAACTAAATTGCAAAGTATCACTGGCCGTTTTACGGGTGTTCAAGATTCAAAACTAAGTGAATTAGAAAGTAAAATTGACCAACTGACTGTGCTTATTAGCGAACTAAACACAGCACCAAAGAAAGTGACGAAAGCTAAAGTAACAGCTGAAGCATAATAATATTTTAACTATTGTCGTTAATTGAAATGAGCCTCCTGATTTGAATTGGAGGCTAGTTTCAATGAACTACCACACTCTACAACTTCAAGGTAACCTACTTCCCTCGAGCTAAAGATAAAATTTTCCCATCGCGTGACTTAACCCATTTAGTTTGTGTAAGCCTCAGGAAAGAAGTCAGAGTGCTCGGTGACATCTGATTTATCAGCAGTATTAAGAATCTTTTGAGCTACAGCTAAATCTAAAATCCCCATACCAAAAGGAGAATAAATACGTGTACGCGTCAGATCTGGAGTTACTTTATTTCTGATCACTTCGGCAATACCACCTGCCATAAAATCACTGTGCCCAACTTGTTGACTCGCTAAATGTGTAGAAGTTTGAGACTTCAAACTGTGTTCAATATCATCTGCCACATTTTGTCCACTCAGTATTATTTCAGGTGCAAGGTCACGTAGTGACATGTGAAGAACAGTAGGTGCATGTTTAAACCATTCAGGAGAAAGTATGTATGGGACAGTCGCGGATGTTGCTATTAAAATTAAGTCTGACGTTGTAATTGTTTCCTCAAGTGTTGCACTTTTGGAGTTACTTACGAGTGACTCTTTACATTTATTGCGAAATATAGATGATCTATCTTTAGATAGATCTGCAACATACATTTCCTCAATTTCCCAACCTGAACCGACTAGAAGATCTACAGTACTAAAGGAGATGGGTCCACAACCTACCACGCCTAATCGTTTTATCTTTCCTGGTGTACTGTGGAGGTATTTAGCGCCAATAACAGCAGATGCAGCAGTACGAGCTGCGCTGATTAAGCTACCTTCTAAGCAAGCAACTGGATAGCCGGTATTTCTATCGTTGACGATAATAACAGCAGATGCTCTATTCAACTGTTTGTTAATATTATCAGGAAAGCTGGAAATCCATTTTATTCCGGTAATTGGTTGTTCCGCTTCGAGTGATGCTGGTAAAGCTATAATTCTGTCTCGAGTATTATCAGGAAAGCGTAAAAAATAGCTATCTGGACTCACTGTTTTAGAGTCTGCATGCATTAAATAGGCTGATTCTGCAGCTTCAATCACTGACTTAGGGTTTTCATTAAGCCATTGTGAAATATATTTTGAACCAACAACTTTGAATTTAGGAATCGATGTATTTTCCATTAAATTACTCCTTCTATTTTATTTGTAAATTAGATTGCCTGGATTAAGTCAGCCTGATTATTTAATACTGGAAATTTAGAAGATACCCACTCTTGATTATAAATGGTATCAACATACCGATCTCCCATGTCTGGAGAGATCGCAACCACAGTTGCGCCTTTTGGAATATTATCGGCAAATTTATGAACCGCAGAAAGAACAGTGCCTGAAGAACCGCCTAGTAATATTCCTTTCTTAGCGAGCATGCTACACATTTTAATGGTGTCAGTTTCTGGGATTAAAATTAGTTCGTCATAAACAGAGTTCTTACTCAGTGGAGGACGACAACTAGAGCCTAAACCTGGAATAAACCTTTTTCCTGATGGGGTATTAAAAGTTACTGATCCGACACTATCTACAGCAATTATTTTTGTTTTTGGTGAGTGTTCTTTCAAATAGATGGAAACACCTCCTAAAGTTCCCGTTGTGCCAGCACCAATGAATATATAATCAAGGTCTGGAAACTCTCGTAAAATCTCTGGACCAGTCATTGAATAATGAGCATTAATATTAGCTATATTTTCATATTGGTTTATCCAAGTTAAGTTAGGCTTAGACTGGATTAGGCTACGGATCAGGGCTATACGAGTTGAAAGATAACCACCGTTTGAATCTTTATCTTTTACAATGATGAGACGAGCCCCGTATGCCTTAATTATTCTGGCTGTTTGGGGTGAAATATTAGGATCACTAACACAGGTAAAGTTATACCCTTTGGTTGCGCAGATCATGGCTAATGCTATACCTAGGTTTCCTGAAGAGCTTTCAATAATGTCCATTCCTGGTTTTAGGGTCCCTTCTTCTTCCAGCTGAGATATCATCGAAATTGCAGATTTTATTTTAATTGAGCCTGTTGCGGATAACCCTTCCAGTTTTACATTTGCGCAGACATCGTTTGTTATGTTTATTTTTAAAAATAAATCCGTTAATAATAACTCCATTGGAGATGTTACAATCATGGTTAGTACTCCATTACTATTTTTATTTGTTGTAACTTACTCAACCTCCCATGTAAGTCAGGGAGATTAACTACAATAAGATAAATAAGACTGCAGAATGCTATATTTATTTCCTTTTCAAATCAAACAATTACGACTTTTGAATCCCCCTACCCCAACCTTCAGAGTGAAGTTTTAACTTGTCGATACGTGTACAATTAGAGTGATCCACCATAAATAGGTACTTACTAAGGGGGGTGAGGGTTTAATGGTATTTCAATTTGAATTATATAACTTTTAATATATTCATTAATTGGTAGTAAAGCCTAAAATATTTATAGATCTAAAAGGCTTCCAATATAGGAGGCCAAACTTAGCGATTTAAACAAATAATAATGTTTTTACTCATGTTTCCTCCTATGTGATGAACGGCTATCTACCATTAGGCGTTTATTTGTTTGCGATGGAATTATATTTCTAAATAAAATCAATATGATTCACTCTGTTGGAACAACCTTAATCTATATTATTTTACTAGGAGTGATTATCATGAGTAACTTACTTGACCAAGCAAAAACTATCTTAACTATCGCAAAAGACACTGCAAAAAAATCTGTCACTGCTGGTTTTGGTGTTTATGGCACGATCATTGACGAAGCATCAAAATCATCAGATAAAGCAACGCAAATTTTTGAATCTCTTGTTGAGCGCGGTGCGCCAGTTGAATCGAAGCTGAAAGAACAAACGTCTACAATATTTACTAAAAAAACCACCTCAGAGCCAGTTGAAACTAAATTGCAAAGTATCACTAGCCGTTTTACGGGTGCTCAAGATTCAAAACTAAGTGAATTAGAAAACAAAATTGATCAACTGACAGTGCTTATTAGCGAACTAAACACGGCACCAAAAAAAGTGACTAAAGCTAAAGTAACTGCTGAAGCATAATAATATTTTAACTGTCGTTGTTAATTGAAATGAGCCTCCTGACTGGAGGCTAAACGCGCACTGATAAGTTATTTTTTCGCCTTTGTACTTTCAAATTTGTTCGTATAAACGCCAGGTTTTGTTTTTGGACGCCAAACTTTACGTCCTTTTGTACGGAGTCTTTTTAGAACTTGTAACTTTTCACGTACATTTGAAAAATAGGCCAACTTATTTTTCTCTTCTTCAGATAATAGCGCTGGGTTATGTCGCGAAATTAGCCGGAGTAGATGGAAGCGCGTTACTTTTTTAGAAAAAAACCATATTGGTGACCAAGTCGAACCACGAAGTGTCACGCGTTCAAAATCAACGATAGAAACCTTATCATCTTTAATAAGTAAATCGCGCTCTGGTAGAGAGTGACGAGCTACACCTGCACATAACATTCTATCAACCAGTAAGCACAAATGTTGCAGTGCTTCATCAGAAAGTTGTTCCTTATTTTCACCAAGCAAGCGTGTCATTGTTAGAGTGGTATCATCGTCTTTATATTTAATTATTTCAGGAAATCCAGATAGACCTTTTAATCTAAGCAGCGCGAATTTTTCGCGACTATAACGTTTTTTGTAACTTGGTCTAATTTTAAAAGTTTTTACTACTTCCTCATCGCCAATTTCGACCCGCATTTTACCCGTTTCATATATTGATATCATACCCACCAACGAACCTATCATCTTTACAAAAAAGACCAGCCGAATACCACTGGTCTTACCTGAAAAGCATACTAGTTGAAGACAGAATTAGTGACAAGCCTAGTACTGCAAAGCATCGTAAACCATTGTAAATAAGTGATTTTTAAAGTAAACAAGCAGATATCTACGGTGTGCAGCACCTGATTAAC
>Ga0209291_1003286_pt1 | contig 12161 bp, 5 predicted proteins | sample GOMGulsemesocosm_FD_184633 | JGI IMG/M metagenome (GOLD analysis project Ga0209291, IMG submission 184633) | Methane-oxidizing microbial communities from mesocosms in the Gulf of Mexico - GOM9B Gulf of Mexico (SPAdes) (version 2) | ecosystem: Environmental > Aquatic > Marine > Cold seeps | place... | reverse complement strand
AGTATACCAACCCGTGTCTCGCTGCGTAGCATAGTGAATATCATCGACATACCAGCGAATTTCTCCGTCTTGCCACTCAACAGCATATTCATGAAAGCCATCAGCAGGACTTGCTCCATCAGGCAAATGAAACGCTTCATTTGAATAAACGTTATCTGGCCATGCGCGACCAAAATGCAATGAACCAACAATACGAGATTCTTCTTGACCGTCTACGGCGCCCTCTTCATCTGATTGAGCTTTTAGATTAACCACTTCCATAATATCGAGTTCACCAGACCCTGCCCAACCACCATAAGCCCAGTCAGTCGGTAACATCCAGATAGCTGGCCAAGTCCCTTGTCCAAATGGCAATTTGGCACTGATCTCAAAACGACCATAGGTCCAGTCACCCTTATTTTTACTGCGCAATCGCGCAGAGGTATAAGGTTGAGTTCGAGTATTACTTGGATTATATGCAGGATCATCATCTTGTGCTGCAGGTCCAGTAAAGTTTTCTTTTACCGCAACTATTTTCAATATCCCTTGATCAACAAAAGCATTTTCTTCACGGTCGGTATAACATTGTTGCTCATCGTTACCACCACCGTAACAATTGACTTCAAAGCCCCACTTAGTTAAATCAATATCAGCTTGGTCAAATTCATCTTGCCACACTAGTTGCCATTGCTCATTAACCAACGATGCCTCAGTTGGATCAGAAGATTCAACTGGCGTCTCAGTCGTTGTATCAGTCGTTGGAGTGGTTGTTGATGTAGCAGGTACACTGGCCACCGGTGTTTCAGTTTTACTACCACTCTCACCTGAACCACAACCAAATAAAATAACGGGTAACGTTAATAACAATATCTTTGAGCTTTTATACTTAAACATTAGGTTTACCTTATTCAATTTTTAAAGCGTTGTAGAACACGAAATAGAAGCTTGTTTGCCACTATCAGGGACAATTGCAACGTCAGCAAAACTAAGTGAAAGTTTTCCCCCAGTAGAGAGCTTAAACGGCGACATAATTTTTGAAAAATCAGCACCCGCTTCTTTAAAACAAGCCAAGTCTACGCTGATCGCTTGCCATTGATTTTCAGGTAGTGATGCAAGTACTTTAGAAATATCTAGCGCTGCTCGGCAACTCCCCTCACATTTCATGGCTAAATAAACCTTATCAGTCGCTTGCTTTTCAACCCGAACATTAACCATTAATGCCGAATCCCCTTCTGCGTAAGCTCTTAAATCTTCTGGGAAGTTACTGCCTAGCGTGATACTTGCTAATGCGCTGCCATCAAATATTAATGAGCGAGCATCTTCTTGCACAACTTTATCTAGTGTTTTAAAAGACACAGCTCCAAGAGTTTGCACATTTGAAATAACAGGGCTAGTTAATTCACCCGATGTTAAATTGACATGCCAAGGCTTTTGTACCGAACGATCAAATATTTTCTTTGCCGTTAAAGCAACACCTTTGTCTGACGATACTTCGGCTAAATCATTAGCGAGTAGGTCAGTTGATGCATAAGTTAACCCGTAGCCATAAGGAAATAATGGTTGGTAATTATTATCATGACGATTAACCGAAGTTTGCACTGATGAAGCAGGCCAAGAGAAAGACAGTTTACCGGTAAAGTCGTAGTCAATATCACCATTATCTTTGGTAAAGAGTACATCAGAAACAGCACGCCCTTCAGAGCCTGGTAGCCATGCAGCAACAAATGCATCTGAGGCATTAAGTTCGGCATTGACCCACATTGGACGACCACTAATGAATACAGAAACAACTTTTATGCCTTGAGCTTGCAGACTCTTAAGTAACGCTAGGTCTTTTTTATCACCACGTTGGTATTCCAAGTTATCAAGGTCACCATTGCCCTCTGCATATGGCTCTTCACCAAAAACAACAATCGCAACATCTGGTTTTTGTGAATAGCTACCATCAACGCTAAGTTCAATAGCACCTTCGCCGTTAGCTAATTTCTCTTTAATACCATCATAAATAGAACTACCACCGGGGAAGTCATCATTATTATTTCCCGTGCCTTGCCAAGTGATTGTCCAACCACCCGATTGTTTACCAATATTATCAGCGCCATCACCAGTAATTAAAATATTTTGGTGTGGGCTTAAGGGCAATAAATTCTCATTATTTTTTAATAAGACTAATGATTCTCGAACCGCTTGTTGCGCAACGTCACGATGCGCTTTAGCGCCAATAAGCTCGGTTTTACCCGACAAAGTACGTTTTTCAGGACTTGGTTTATCAAAAATACCCGCACGTAATTTTACTCGAAGAATACGACTAACGGCATCGTCAATTCTCGTTTGTGCTATCTCGCCACTTTTCACTTGGGCAATGGTATTTTCATATAACGGCTTCCAAGCATCTGTGGGCACCATAAAGATATCTAAACCAGCATTAATCGACTGTGGACAACTTTCATTGCTACAGCCTTTAATTTGGCCGTGACCATTCCAGTCACCAACAACAAAGCCATCAAAGCCCATTTGGTCTTTCAACACGTCGGTTAACAAGTATTTATTGCCGTGGTTTTTTACCCCATGCCAGCTATTAAACGATGCCATTACCGACTGAGAACCCGCAGATAAACCACCAACATAACCTTGGGCGTGTATATCAAAAAGCTGTTGCTCTGTGGTTAAATTATTGCCCTGATCATCGCCACCTTCAGTGCCACCATCACCTAAAAAGTGTTTCACCGTACTAATAACACGCTCATCACCTAAAAAGTCTTTATCAGCACTGCCTTGTAAACCTTTAACAATAGCGGCTGAGTAGCTTTTTACTATTTCAGGATCTTCTGAATAGCCCTCGTAAGTTCTTCCCCAACGGTCATCACGTACCACAGCAACTGTTGGAGCAAAAACCCAATCAATACCGGTAACCATCACTTCTTTAGCCGTGATCGCGGCAATTTGTTCAATCAAATCTGGATTATTGGTTGCCCCTAAACCGATGTTATGTGGGAACAAGGTTGCACCAATAACATTGTTATGACCATGAACCGCGTCCGTCCCCCATATAGCAGGAATAGTAGAACCATCTAAAGAATCGTCAATTGACGCTTGATACATATCTTCGGCAAGTTTGATCCAGTCAGCAGGCGTGGCATGTTTATTATTATCAGGGAAAGCCCCTCCGCCATTTAAGTACGAGCCAAACCCATATTTGCGCATATCAGCAACGCTAATATCGCGAATTTCAGGTTGGATCATTTGTGCTACTTTTTGCTCTAAAGTCATACCAGCTAAAATTTTTGCAACTTCAGCTTCAAGCACATCATCTTTTTTGACAGCAATATCAAGCTTAGGCCAAATAGTAATGTTTTCACTCACTTGTTCAGCAACTTGCGCTTGAGGCTTTGTCGGAGTTTGCTCGTCATTACAACCAACAATCGCCAAAGCAATTGCGCTACTTATTAATAGCTTGGTCATTGATTTTGAATAATTATTAATGGTCATTACTTTATTAGCCTTTCACATCTATAGGTTTACTACCCGAAAATCCGTAAAAAGCAATAAAGCCATAACACAGAATGGGTAAAAAGAATGAGTTTTGCAGACCAATGCTATCGGCTAAAAACCCTTGAATTAACGGTAGTATCGCACCACCAACAATTGCTAAACACAAAATACCTGATGCCTGACTGGTATATTTCCCTAAGCCATTAAGTGCCAAACTAAAAATAGTTGGGAACATAATTGAATTGAATAAACCAACCAGCAAAATCGCCCACATAGCTATTTGTCCTGACGCTAACATAGCAACAAGAATTAACACCGACGCAGCAAATGCATTAAAAGCTAAGACTTTACCGGCAGGAATTTTTTGCATTACCGCCGCACCAATAAATCGGCCAACCATGGCTCCACCCCAATAATAGGCGATGTATTTAGCCGCTTCGACCTCTTCTAATCCGGCAATATTGGGGTCATTAAAAAAGCTTACCAGGAAACTACCAATAGAAACTTCTGCGCCAACATAGACAAATATACCAACCGCCCCTAAAACTAAATGACGATACTGCCAAGCACTACCGGTAATAGCTTCATCATCATGTTGCTCGACATGCTCTACAACAGGTAATTTAATATAAGAAAAAATACCCGCGAGTAGTAATAACATACCACCAAGTAATAGATATGGCATTTGTACTGAACCGGCTTGTTCAGCCACTGACATTGACTCTGTTACTTGATCTAAAATTAGGTAAGCACCAAAGAATGGCGCAACTGTGGTACCCAAAGCATTAAAAGCTTGGGTCATGGTTAGTCGTGATGAAGCAGTTTCACTTTTACCTAAAATACTCACATAAGGGTTTGCTGAAACTTGCAGTACAGTAATACCACTCGCCAATATAAACAACGCCATTAAAAAGACTGGGTAGCTATGCATTGCTGCCGCAGGATAAAAACATAAACAGCCAATAGCCGCAACAATTAGTCCAAAAACGATACCTTTTTGGAATCCTACTTTTTTAACCAAATTTCCTGCAGGAATTGAAACCAAAAAATACGCGCCAAAAAAGCAAAATTGAATCAACATTGCTTGGCTGTACGACAAGTCGAATATGCCTTTTAGGTGTGGAATAAGAATGTCGTTAAGACAAGTGATAAATCCCCACATAAAAAAGAGTGACGTTAATGATGTCAAAGCAAAGGTATAATTTGCTTGAGTATTTAACGACGTTGTTTGCCCTTGCGTTAAACCAGCGGTTGAAGTTGCCATATGTTGTTCCCCAATAAACAAGATACTTATGGTGGTATTTTCGAGCAGCGAAATATCACCAAGCGTTTAAAATAATATTGATTTCATCGCTTCACAGCCAGTTCATAAAGAGAAAAACACAAAACTGGAAGCGCTTCCAATATGAAGCAGCTAAACTAAAAAAGCAATGATTTTTTCATTTATTTGGAAGCGCTTTCAATGCACTAAGGTTTTGTATACAATTATATTTAGTAATGAGCTTAAGCCGTTCAAGGATAATGGCTATTTTTATACGGCTCACAACTACTTTACGAGATCGCTTTTATGGTATTATCTGCCGCTTTTATACTTTCTCTTTATCTGACAAGTTAACTTACTTTAACAAGGATCCCCATGGCGACAATTTATGAAGTTTCTGCACTTGCTGGTGTATCACTTTCTTCTGTCTCAAGAGTACTAAACGACCATCAACATGTCAGTGAAAAAACCAAACAGAAAGTACTCGCTGCGATGAATGAGTTAGGGTATAGACCAAGTTCTGTTGCCCGCTCTTTGGCGTCAAGTCGCTCAAATAGCATTGGTATATTAGTATCTGAGCTACACGGTCCTTTCTTTGGTGACATGCTAAGCAGTCTTGAACTTGAGCTAAGAAAAGCAGGAAAACATGTCATTATTACCGCAGGACATAGTGATGAACAAAGTGAAAAAGATGGGATTAATTTCTTAATCGACAGAAGTTGTGACGCATTGATCATTTTGGTCGACTCACTGTCAGATGAATACCTGATTGAATTGAGCCAAGGCTCAATCCCAATAGTCATTTTAAACCGTTTGATTCCAGAGATTGAAGATAATTGTTTTTATATCGACAATGAATTAGGTGGTTATTTATCAACTAAACATATCATCGAGCAAGGGCATCAACAACTGGCTTACATCTCGGGGCCGCTCTTTAAAAAAGATGCTACTGAACGTTTTAATGGCCATAAAAGAGCGTTAGCCGAAGCAAGCTTAACGTTTGACGAAGCTTTATTTTATGAAGGCGATTTTCTAACCGGTGGTGGCCGTATTGGTATCGATCATATCATTAAGACTCAGCGACCATTTACAGCAGTTGTTTGTGCAAACGACGAAATGGCGTCAGGTGCAATGAAAGGGGCAAGAGATCACAACATGTTTATTCCTCAAGATTGTTCTGTGATTGGTTTTGATAATGTCTATTTTGCCAATTACTTACACCCTGAACTAACCACCATGAATTATCCTATCAAAGAGATGGCTAAAATGTCTGCACAGTGGATAATAAAAAATGTTTATAAAAAATCAGATGTTATCATCAATAACAAATTTACCCCTGAATTAATCACCAGAGAATCCATTTTAAAAATCTAGGAAGCTAAAAACTTAGCCTCCTATTGTTAATAATCGTTATAAATTCTCTTCCGCAAAAGAAGCTAAACGGCTACGAACAACCCCATTAAGATTAACCGTGGTACTGCCAGGAAAATCTTTAAAGCGTTCAACGATATAAGTTAAGCCTGAAGTTAACGCAGATAAATAATTACTATCGATTTGCGCTAAATTCCCTGAGCACACTATTTTTGTTCCTTCTCCACAACGAGTAATAATGGTTTTTAGTTGTGATGCAGTTAAATTTTGGCATTCATCCAATAATACAATCGCATTTTGGATACTACGACCACGCATAAAGTTAACCGACTTAAATTGAATATTTGCCTTCTCCATAATGTAACTTAAACTGCCATCCATGCTTTCATCTTGGTTATGCAGTACTTCTAATGAGTCAGTAATAGCAGCAAGCCAAGGTGCCATTTTTTCCTCTTCGGTGCCCGGTAAAAAGCCAATTGATTCAGCAATTTCAGGTGTACTTCGGGTAACAATCACCTTGTCATATAAACCCCGTTCAACCACTTGTTCCAAAGCAGTAGCTAAGGCTAATAGGGTTTTACCACACCCTGCGGGCCCGGTTAAAATCACTAAATCAATAGTTGGATCTAACAAGGCATCCATAGCCATACCTTGATAAATATTCTTTGGATGAATCCCCCAAGCATGTTTTGACATTAATCGTTCACGACTGATATCAGTGATCGCTAACTTTTCATCATCCCATCCCGTCACTTTACCGGCAAAATGCTCACCTTCATCCAATAAATATTCGTTCATATATACACTGGGCAGAATGTCTTTTTTAATATAATGAGTGGTATTGCGCCCTTCGGATTCACTTTCACAATCGCTGATATGATCCCAAAAGTCACCGGTAAATTTATGATAACCTTTGGTAAGAAATTGAATATCATCGATCAGCTGATCGGTACGATAATCTTCAACATGATTGAGCCCTGCGCCTTTAGCTTTTAAACGCATATTGATATCTTTGGTAACTAATACAACTTTACGGTCTTGTTCAAGGTTTTGAATATGGATAGCCGTATTGATAATACGATTGTCATTATCATTAAAGGAAAGCTTACCTGCTGTTTGTTCAAGAGTGTAATCATTAAAAATAGATAGGCAACCGGTAATACTACCATCATTGTTAGTGGGCAAAGGAACACCCGCTAATACTTCTTCAGGTGTGGCATCTACTAAGGCATCCTCTAAGGCTCTAATAGCGACACGGGCATCGCGGCTAACATCCTTTTTCCTGTCTTTAATGGAGTCTAGTTCTTCTAAGACCGTCATTGGCACAACAACGTCATGTTCTTGAAATGATAAAAAGGCGAAAGGTTCGTGCAGTAGAATATTGGTATCTAATATATAGGTGATTTTTTCTTCAGTCATATATAAAGCTCCATAATTATTGATAAACAATGGGTTAATCAATTGGCAACTTTATACATATACTTGCAAGCGTGAGCCTGCGCTAGCTGACAAAATGACTAACAATCATATTTGTAGCAATAACCTCCTTGAACGAGTCGTCATACCTTAATGGTAGTCGGTTATATTAGTAAGTGAAGCATCTCCACTTTGACAGTTTATTTAATTACTGGCAAGTGACTTTTAAGACAAAGGTACAAACTTTTGGCCAAGCACAAAATTTATTTTTATCAAGAAAAAAGCCAGCTATTTTCATAACTGGCTTTATATATTCAGTACTATTTAAATTACTGAGCAGTAACTTCTTCAGCTGACTGTTCTAACTCTGGATTAGTTTTCTTGCGTCTCACTAATTGTTTAATATCTTCAATGATCAGATACAAACAAGGAATAAGCACCAAAGTCACAATAGTGGCAAATAAAACACCAAAAGATAACGACACAGCCATCGGGATAACAATTTTAGCTTGAGCGCTGGTCTCAAAGAAAATTATCGGAGCTAAACCAATAAAGGTCGTTAAAGAGGTCAATAAGATAGCTCTAAAACGCTTGCTACCTGCATGCATAACCGCATCTTTTAAACGCTCACCTCGTTTCCGAGCGTTATTAACAAAGTCGACCATCACTAAGGAGTCATTCACCACCACACCTGATGCCGCTAATATCCCCATAACAGAGAGTGCACTTAAGTCCATGCCTAAAATAAAGTGACCAAAAACCGAACCAATAATACCAAAAGGAATGACAACCATAATCATCACCGCTTGAGAGTACGACTTTAACGGTATAGCAAGTAATGAAAAGATGATCATCATCGAAATTGCAAAGTCACGCAAGCTGTCATCGGCACTATCTATTTCTTCTTGAATACGACCAGAGACTTGACTCTTCACCAGCGGGTATTTTCGTAATAACTCAGGAATAAAGTTATCGCGAATATCCTTAGCCACTTCAAAGGGTTCAACTTGTTCAGCATCAACACTCGCCCAAACATTAATGGTTCGGTTACCATTCTCTCGACGAATACGGGTTACACCTTTAGTTAAACTAATGTCTGCTAACTCAGATAACGGTAATTCAGCACCATTTGGCGCTTGGATCATCACGTCGTCTACATGCCCAACAGAGCTTCGCTGTTCATGAGGGTAGCGAATCATCACTTTTACTTCTTCAGTGTCACGTAAGATACGTTGTGCTTCTAAACCATAAAAGCTATAACTTACTTGTGATGCGATATCAGCGAGTGTAAGGCCCATACTGTATGCCAATGGTTTTAAGGTAAACTGGACTTCTTTCGCACTGGTTTGACGGCTATCATTAAGATCACCAACACCTTTTAACGAATTAAGTTTATCTTTTAATTCTTTGGCTGCACTAAGTAATTGAGCGTCATTTTGGCTTTCCAACCTGAAACCAATATCACCATCTTCACGGCCACCGCCAAATAAGTTATCACCAATAGATATTGATTTAACCCCTGGATAATTCCCTAATGCTGAGCGCCATTTGTCCGCTAACTCAAAAGTATCTATCGGTCTTAGCTCAGGTATCACTAATTTAGCCATTACTTCACCTCTGGTTCTGCGTTGCAAATCAACTTGCATATCAGAAATCATCGAAGTGCCATATTCAGCTTCAATCTCTTTATCGACGCGATTAATTACCCCTTGAATCTTCAGTAATGTGTCTAACGTTGACTTTTCAGATGCATCAACATTCATTTCAACAGTAATGCGAGGAAAGTCATGAGGGATCTTTGGTTGACCGACATAGCGTACAAAGCCACCACTAAATAAACCTGCGCTAATCAACATCAGGCTAATGAAAAACATTAATACTGCGTAACGATATTGAACAAAAATAGCTAACGCTGGGCTATAAGTATTATCAATGAATTGTTTTAACTTTCTATCTACTCCGGCACGCAATCTATCAATAGGATTTTTAGGATTGAATTCTTTCATTTTCATTTTAACTAAATGAGCAGGTAAAATAAGTTTTGATTCAATTAAAGAGAATATCAAACATAGAATAACCACCGAACCAATTGCTTTACCAAAAGCTGATGAAGGGCCTTCACCAAATAAGAACGGCAGGAATACAGCAATGGTTGTTAGTACCCCAAAAGTAGCGGGCATTGCGACGCGTTTTACACCACGAATAACATTTTCTGTCGAGTGTCCATGCTCTTCAATTTCATCGTGAGCACTTTCCCCCATCACAATGGCATCATCAACAACAATACCTAATACTAAGATAAAGGCAAAAAGGCTAATAACATTGATGGTGACATTGATAAACTCCATAGGCATAAATAACAAAGTACCTAAGAAACAAACCGGTAGCCCCATCATTACCCAAAATGCTAAGCGAGCACGTAAAAATAGCGCTAACATCAAAAAGACTAAAATAGCACCACTTTTCATGTTGTCTAACATCATGTTCAAGCGGCCTTCAAGGTAATAGGTCATATCAACCCAAGTTTCTAACTTCACCCCTTGAGGTAGTACTTCAGCTTTATCATCAACATATTTATTAATAACTTTAGCAATATCGGTAATGCTTTGATTATCAGACGCACCAATAAAAATAGTTACTGAGTTTTGACCATTAAATTTCGAATACTGTAGCCCTTCTTGAAAGCCGTCAACTATCGTGGCGATTTCGCCTAATAAAATTTTTGTACCATCAGCTAGGGCAACAACTGGAATTTGTTCAAACTCATGGCCACGGTAGGCTTGGTTTTCGACTCTTAGGTTGATATAGCCATTTTCAGCACGAATTTGACCCGCTGACATATTGCGTGAGTGACTACGTACCGCACGAGCAACATCATTAAAACTTAAACCATATTCACGAAGTTTGTCTTTACCCACTTCAATAGAAACTTCATAACCTAACCCGCTATACAAGTCTGAAATGTTGATATACGGAAGCTGTTGAATTTCATTATGAACTTTACGACCAAGTTCCTTTAACTCACCATTGGTTAAATCACCGTACAAACTGATATACATCACTTCTTGGCGAAATTTTTCCCTTTCAACTTTAATGCGTTCCATGCCATCAGGAAAACTTGGAATAGAGTCAATTGCTGACTTAACTTCTTCCAAGACGATTTGTGGATCATAGTCTAGATCAACTTCAAACCAACCATTAGAATAATTACGATTAGAGTAAGTAATAACACGTTTAAGACCCTGCACTGTTTCCAATGCCTCTTCGATCTTAATGGTAATACCTTCTTCTACTTCTTGTGGTGCTGCGCCAGGATATGGTGCGCTGTATGAAATCCAATTAATCTTAACTTGAGGAAACATTTGTTTATTGATGGTTTGGATAGTTAAAAAACCACCCACTAAAATAAAGATCATCAATAAATTTGCCGCTATGGTATTACGAGCAAACCAAGCAATGATACCGGTATTAGTATCAATACTAGTGTCTACTTGTGCTTTTTTTGGTAACGATGATTCAGTCATAGGTTACTCCTCGGCTGCGCTATCATTAAGTGCAACTTGAGTATCTTTATCCTTAAGTTCTAAAGTGTCATCTTCATCGCTAATTAACGCTAATTTCATACCGTCAACAGGGTAGTCTAGTGCTGAAACAATCAATTGATCGCCATTAACTAAACCATTAGCAACAATCACATCTCCGCCCACTTGGCGAACAATATCGATTTCAACGTAATCAAGTTTTGAATCATCATCTAATAATGCAACACGATTATTAACCACTAAATAACGAGGGAATGAAGTCGCTTTTGCCAACTCTTGACCTAGAATTTTTGCCTTAACATAAGCACCAAAACGAATCGGTGTTTTATCAGCATTTGCAGAGAGAGAATACGGGTCTTTAATTTCTGCTACTAAGTAACTCATACGGCTTTGGTTATCAATGACACCTTCACTGCGTACGATATTGACTTGCCATGTTGTTTCAACACCGGCAAATGTTCCAAGCAAGTCAACTTTAGCGTCTTGACCTTGGTCGATAAGAAATTGTAATTGATTGTCTGCAACAGGCAATCTCACTTCGGCAGTGGCAGTACTTAGTACTTTACCAATTTTACTACCTGTACCAACAAAAGCACCTAAACCAATAATACGGTTTTCGATCATCGCATCATATGGCGCTTTAATCTCGGTACGTTCAAGGTTTCTTTTGGCTCTTAGTACAGAAGCTTCAGCCGCTTTAACACGAGCAAGTTCTTGTGCTAATTGCGGTTTACGTAAGCTTAACTCTGTTGGTGAAGCATCTGTAATACGTTTCCATTCACGTTCAGCCACTTGACCTTGAGCTCGTTCTTGTTGGAGTGAAGCCATCGCTGAAGCAAGATTTGCATCGGCATCAATTAAGGCCGCTTCATAATCACTTGGATCGATACGTGCTAATAATTGGCCTTGCTCAACAAAACCACCACGGACAAATGCTTCAGACAATTCAACAATTTGACCACTCACCTGAGCCACTAGCTCAGTTTCATATTTAGGTTTAACAATGCCATATGAATCAACATGTAATGTCATTGGCGCAACAGAGACTGCTTCCACTGCAACGATAGGGGTATTATCTACTTCAGCTTTTTCTTCTGGTG
>Ga0209291_1003285_pt1 | contig 12162 bp, 8 predicted proteins | sample GOMGulsemesocosm_FD_184633 | JGI IMG/M metagenome (GOLD analysis project Ga0209291, IMG submission 184633) | Methane-oxidizing microbial communities from mesocosms in the Gulf of Mexico - GOM9B Gulf of Mexico (SPAdes) (version 2) | ecosystem: Environmental > Aquatic > Marine > Cold seeps | place... | reverse complement strand
ACATTCTTTTGTGAACTCTCCCTGCGTCTTATGTTTAATAGTTACACCTTCAACTACATTACTTCCTGAAATTCCAGTAACTTCAGCTTCAGTAATCAAATTAATTTTTCCAGACTCAGCTAAATCCATTACTTTTTGAACCGAATCTAAATGTCCTCTAAAAGACTTACGTCTATGCACTAAAGATAATTCCGAAACAATTTTATTCTCCACTAAAAAAATAGACCAATCTAAAGCAGAATCTCCACCTCCGGCTACAATAACTTTTTTACCTCTATAAAATTCAGGATCCTTAATAATGTACTCAACCCCTTTATCTTCAAAAATTTCTAAATGTTCAACAGGTGGTTTACGGGGTTCAAACACACCAAGTCCACCAGCAATTATAACAATTGGTGCTTTATGTTGTGTTCCTTTATTTGTAGTCACTATGAATTTATCATCTTCAACTTCATCAATTGTCACCGCAGACTCTCCTAAAGTAAACTCCGGGTTAAACGGTTTAATTTGTTCCATTAAATTATCAACTAACTCACCTGCACCAACAGTTGGATATCCTGGAATATCATAAATTGGTTTTTTAGGGTATATTTCTGTTAATTGACCACCTGGTTGAGGTAAAGAATCAATTAAATGACATTTTAATTTTAATAATCCTGCTTCAAAAACAGTAAAAAGTCCTACTGGACCTGCTCCTATAATAATGATATCTGTTTCAATCATATTCTTTACGCTTATTTTATTTATACAAAAATAGCTATTATTTTTAAGATAGTTTAATGATATTTATCACAAACAAATATTTTAACCTCTACAAAAATTGAAAAAGTCGGCTATCTATAGATAGCCGACTTCTTTAATTTGAAAATTACTAATTATTTTTTTGTACAGCTTGCATTCTCATCTCTACAACATCCTGGTAATGCTTCAAATGATTCTTTATCTCTTTTAACATCATCCGCATGATATCCAATCATTGAAATAATTGTTTTGATTTGAGCCGCATCAATTTTTTTTGTCTTATACTTTACGGTTAACACTTTGTTCTCAAGATTCAGTTCTGCAAACTTAACACCTTTTGTAAAGTTCAATTTATCTTCTATACGTTCCTTGCACTCACCACAAAGTGCAGAAGTTTGAATTTCTATAATTTCTACTTTCTTAAGATTTTGTGCCATTCCTTGAAACACGAACATCATCATTATAATACCTATTACTTTTTTCATAATTTTTGTTTTTTATTGTTTTATTTTTTCTTTTGTTTAATTGTAAAATGCAATCCTGCATAAATATTTACACCACTTATAGGCGACCATATTTGAGTAGCATCAAAATACGAACCAAAAGGATCGTCTGCCGAAATAATTGCATTTTTTTGCATTACGTTCAGAATATTTTCAGCTCCTAAATAGACACTAAACCTTTTTCTTTTATAAGTTAACTGACTATTTAACAACCAATATTCTTCTGATTCCAAAGGACGTTGATGTTCCTCTGGATTACTGATAGTGGAAGGTAATCTTTTTTGACCAACCCAATTTGCAGTTAAATCATAACTCCACTTTTTATTTCGTGTGGTGTAACCAAGATTAAATAACGCTCTAAACCTAGGTACAAACGCTCTTTGTTGTAATTCTCCGTTAAACTCAGCCTTTACATCATAATATTTAAACGCAGACCTAAGTTCTAATGTTTTACTTGGAGACACTGACAACTCAGCTTGAAAGCTATGAGAGTAGGATTTACCATTGGAATTATATAAATGGATTTCGTTTGAATTAATATCTTGATCCACGACTAATTGATTGAAAAAATCAGTATAAAAATAATCTACACTAAAAGTAGATACATTGTCATGAATTTGGAATTTCTGAGTGTAAGTTACACCAGCATTAATTGCATCCTCAGGTTTAACATTTGGATCAACAATCCAAACTCTATTACTAGCCATCATACTTGTATAATCAGCATAAGGGTTAGGAACTCTTAACCCTCTACCCACACTAAACCTAAGTGCATTCCTTGGATTAATATTCCACTTAGCATGCAATCTTGGCGCAAAAAGCAAACCATGTAAATTATGGTAATCCCCCCTAACGCCAGCAACTAAAGTAAACTTCTTTAAATGAGAATAAGTATACTCAAAAAATGCTCCAGGTACAATTTCAGTTTTTAAAAAATTTGAATCTAAAAACGTCTGATCATAATCATCTAATATAAAACTTAAACCTGTTTTATAATTGTGGTTTGTATTCTTAATAATATCACTATAGATTCCATTGAAATAATATTTTTTTTGCGTTCCTTCATAAACCGTATTACCAAATGTATTCTTTAAGAAATGGTATTTTGCTTGTTGTACTAAACCAACACTTCCAAACCTTCTCTTCTTCATGAAAAAACCAATTTTAGAAAACAATTCAAGGTGATTAGTATATAAACCTACTCCGTATCTAGGTGTTTGACTATCCTCAACACTGGTTAATTGACCACCTTTTTTATCAGCGAACGTTGCTTTCACCCCAAATTTAGTTTCGTAGTTCTTTCCTGTTTTCTCCCATCTGTTAAAAAATGAAGCAGAAGGACCAATTGGAACATCTCTAAATTTATCGCCATTTCTATCTACTTCAATAAAATTGTTCGACAGATGTAAAAAACTCATAGTTTTCCAATTATTCTTAAGCTCTTGTGCGCCATGCAAATTTATTTCACCTCTACCCATTGAACTTGCATACGTATTAACATAGAACTTTTCTTTAGATGAAGGATTTTTAAGCGTTAAATTTATCAATCCAGCCATAGACTCATATCCATTTACAACCGATCCTGTACCTTTTGTAATTTGAATAGATTGAATCCAAGTACCCGGTGTAAAACTTAAACCATAAGAAGACGACAGTCCTCTAACTAATGGAATATTTTCCCACTGAAGTTGTGAATATATACCATCAAGCCCTAACATTTGAATTTTTTTTGCCCCTGACACAGCATCTGTTAAACTGACATCTACAGATGCATTAGTTTCAAAAGATTCTGATAAATTACAACAAGCTGCTTTTCTCAATTCACCTTCTCCTATTTGTTCAATATGAAATGGATTTAGTAAATCAATAGATTTACCATCATTCTTTCCTGTTATGGTTACAACATCTAATTGATTGCCCGCTTTTAACTCAATTACTAAATTTGTTAATGATTCATTAACATAAACGATTGATTTATTAAAGCCCAAGTTTTCAACTAACAATGTATCAGGGAAAGATTGAATTTTAATTTCAAAATATCCATCTACATTAGTTCTTGCCAATGTTTTACTTTTTTTACTTTTTATGATTACTCCAGGTAGACCCTCTTGTTTACCTCCAGAAATTAATTCTACAACTCTACCTTTAATCGATTTTTTATTTTTCTCTTGAGCAAATAAAAAAAGTGGCAAAAATATAACAAGAATTAGTACTGCTATTTTTTGTTTCATTCTAATTTTTAATTAATTAATACTATGTTTAACACGTATTAATTAATCAAATTAACCAAGCTTGCTTGCTAAGTATAATTTCATAAGCAGAAATATTATATACAAATAAATCCGGTGGGACTATCCATATATTTCTAAAAGAGTCAAGCCTAGAAGGTTTTAAACTTAATAAAAAAGTATGAATTGATGGAATTAATGAAATTTCTAACTCATCTACATTTACGGATTCAGTTTGAAAAACAAAATCATTAAATAATAAGATGTCATTCGATTCAATACAGCATTCACCTTCACAAGAATCGGTTTTACAACACTCTCCCACTATATGCTTATCCGTATCAACCACAGTCTTCTCATCTTGACAACAAGACCTTTTAGATTCAATAATCTCAGTTTTTAATTCACATGCAGACTGAAAAGACGTGAATCCAAACGAAAACAGAATGGAAAGTCCTAAAAATAATATGTTTATGAATTGTTTCACCCTACAAAAGTAAACTAAATTTATTGAGTTAAGTCAAAAAATAATTTAGATTATTGAAAAGCTATAAATTTGACCATAAAAAAACCAATGAAAATTTAATTCCATTGGCTAATTCTTTTTTATAAATAGTCAACCTAGTTGAGGTTATGACAGATAATCTATTTTTAGATATTTTCAATTACCATAGCAGAAGCTCCACCGCCACCATTACAAATACCAGCAGCTCCAAATTTACCACCGTTTTGTTTTAATACATTAATTAAAGTAACAATGATTCTAGAACCAGAATTTCCAAGTGGATGACCAATTGAAACAGCTCCACCATTAACGTCAACTTTAGCAGCATCTAATCCTAATTTTTTGATATTTGCTAAACCAACTACAGCAAACGCTTGATTCAATTCCCAATAATCAATGTCAGAAATAGATAAGTTAGCCTTTTTCAATGCAACAGGCACAGCTTTAGAAGGAGCAGTAGTAAACCATTCTGGCTCATGCGCAGCATCACCGTAACCTACAACTTTCGCTATCGGTTTTAAATTATATTTTTCTACTGCTTCAGCGCTTGCTAAAATCAATGCAGAAGCGCCATCATTCAATGTAGATGCATTTGCAGCAGTAACAGTTCCTTCTTTATCAAAAACAGCTCTTAAATTAGGTATCTTATCTAATTTTACATTTTTGTATTCTTCATCTTCAGAAACAATTATTGCATCCCCTCTTCTTTGAGGAACTTCAACAGGCACTACTTCATCATTGAATCTTCCATTAGACCATGCCTCAGCAGATCTTTTATAAGATTCGATAGCAAAAGCATCTTGTTCTTCTCTTGAGAAATCGTTTTCAGTTGCACACTTTTCTGCGCAAACACCCATATGAACTTTATTATATACATCAGTTAAACCATCTTTAACCAATCCATCTATCATTTTAACATCACCTAACTTAGTTGCTTTTCTTGCATTGTAATAATGTGGAGCAGAACTCATGTTCTCCATTCCACCTACAACAACAAGATCATTATCACCAGCTAAAATACTTTGAGCACCTAAACTGATAGATTTCATACCAGAAGCACAAACTTTATTAATTGTTGTACAAGGTACATTATTATTTAATCCAGCAAAAATAGCGGCCTGTCTAGCAGGTGCTTGACCTAATCCAGCTTGTAAAACGTTACCCATAAATACTTCATCAATAGTATTTACATCAATTCCAGCTTTTGCCACAGCTCCTTTAATTGCAGTTGCTCCTAATTGAGTAGCCGACACTGTAGATAATGCACCTCCAAAACTACCAATTGGAGTTCTAGCTGCAGATATTATATATACTTCTTTGCTCATTTTATTAATTTTTTATAGTTACAAATATAACAAATATCTACTGAAATTATGAAATTCCATTGATAAAAAAATGTTCAACTTCTAACACAATTATTCACTCCTGTAGGAAATATAATTAATTATTATTATTTTTGTATGCAACTTTAAGGAAGATAATCCCGTTTAAGTTATAATTAATCAAAAACAATTATGAATAAATTAATCATATTAGCAGCATTTATATTTGGCATGTCCAATATTGCAGAAGCTCAATTAAGAACAAACCCCAACGCTACAACTAAGGTTGTTACTGAGGATGATAAGCAAAAATTAGCTTCTTACAAGTCATTATTGAAAGCATTAGATACCAAAGAAGCTTGGATTCGTTCTAACCCAGAAGAATTAAAATTGGCTACTAAAAACGGTTGGTTCGTTAATGCCGAAAAAACAAGAAAAGATGTATTAGCGAAAATTGCTTTAATTGAAAATAAAACTAAATAAGATGAATAAATTAAAGAATATAGCCTTAAGTTTTGGTTTACTAATTTCTTCTTTGTCCTTTGGACAAGGAACCAATTGTTCTGACATGGGGCCAATATGTACAGATGCTGGATTAGATTTTACCGCTCAAAGTGGTGTAGATGCAGCGTCAATTACTGACCCAACTAATGACTACGGTTGTCTGGCATCTACTCCAAATCCAACTTGGTACTATTTAGAGATATCAGTAGACGGTGATGTTGATATGTCATTATCTGCACCATCTGATATTGATTTTATTGTTTATGGACCTTTTACTGATTTAGCGACAGCTGAAAGTGAATGTGGAACAATGGGTTCTGCAACAGCTCCTGAAGTTGATTGTAGTTATTCAAGTACAAACAATGAAACTCCCTCAATTCCTGGCGCTTTAATTGGAGAAGTTTATGTCATGTTAATTACTAATTATGCAAATAATATACAAGATGTTACGTTAACTCAAACTGGTGGGACTGGTGAAACTGATTGTTCAATTGTAGCTCCTATTCCTTGTGTTTCTAATCCAGGAACTTTTACTATTAAAAAAAATGGAGTAGCAACTGCACTTGACTTATATTTATGTGAAGATGATATTTTCTCTATTACTCATGATGTAGATATAGACGGTAACCCATTATACATCTTACCAAATGATACTATCAATGCACCTGTAGGCGATTTTAATCCAGCTGCATCCGATCCTGTATCTGCTCAATTAATGTGGTTAGTATACACACAAGATCCTGGTACAAACCAAGCCCCTTTAGCTACACCTGGTTTTCTTGGTGTAAATTCAATTATTCCTTCTTTAGATTTAGGTGGAACGTTAGTTAGTACAATAGCATTAAGAGATTTATTAGGAGGATGTGGAACATATTGGCTTTCTCCTGTAGCTGGTGATGACGGAGTTGGTAACAACAATAATGTTGCCAACGGAATTGATGATAACGGTGGTTTGCATTGGGATAAGGACGGAAATGGCTGCTACGTAATTGGAGAAGCTATAAAAATAACTTTTGCTTGCCCTATCGTTACTACACCATCAATAGCTTGTGGTCCTACAAATGGAAATTCAATGGATATTGAAATTACTGGAGGTAATGGTAATTACACTATAACAAATCAAGGCGCTGGGAATGTATTAACTAGTCCAGTTCCAAACGCTCCAGGGATTGCAACAGTTATTGACTTAGTAAACAATTCAGGATGGTCTATTGATATTACTGATCAATCTGGTTGTGAAGCATCTGCAAGTGGTACATTTGCCGCACCAACAATTGATCAAGTTATTATTACTCCCGCAGCTACATGTCCTTTAGGTGCTGACGGAAATATTGTAGTAACATTAAACTCAACTGGATTACCTCCATATATTGTTGACATGAATGCTCCTAGTGATTTAAATCCAAATACACCTTCTCCGTACACATTTGTAGGAGCTGCTGGTACAGGAGTAACTATCATAGTTACAGATGACAATGGGTGTACTTATGAACAAATTGAAACAATTACGTCTGCAGGTCACTTTATTGAGACTACTCAAACTACATCTGATGAATCTTGTTATGGTGACGGAACAGGAACAGCTACTATTACAGCTACTGGTGTTGATTTAAACGGTAACCCTGATGGAACATTGATTACTAACATTGACTGGACAGACCCTAATGGCGTAGTAATTCCTGGAAATCAAACTAATACATCTCAAAACGGTATGATACCTGGTAACTGGACTGTAACAATTACTGATAATACCGGTTGTGAAGTTACTATACCTGTAGTTATTGGAGCACCACAAGAAATTGTACTATTTGCATCTACTGTAGATAATGTAACATGTTTCGGCGGAAGTGATGGAAACATTACTGTTGAAGCAACAGGTGGTGTTAACATTACTGGACCATCTTTTACTTGGAATGCAAACAACCCCGTATTAAACAATGCAGATCAAACAACTAATCAATGTATTGTCGGTTTATATACAATATATGTAACGGATGCTAATGGATGTGTTGATAGTATTGAAGTTGAAATTACTCAACCTGACGAAATTGATATCACTGTAGTTCAAGCAAAATTAAATGTTGATTGTCATGGTGAAGAAACAGGAGCAATTCTTATTGATGAAGTATTTAATGCACAAGGAACATATGATTACTTATGGGATTTATTACCATTTTACGAAAACCCTCCTGTAACATCTAATATAGCCGGTGGTTTAGGTATCGGTACATATTCTGTAAAAATACAAGATGAATTGGGTTGTTTTAAAATATTTGATTATACCATAACACAGAATGATTCTTTATACTGGAGTGAATTAACAATTACACCAGCTGTATGTAGAAATCAAGTACCATTTGATAATGGAAGTGGACAAATCTCTGCTGCAGTATCAAGATGGGCACCAGGAGTTGGTGGGTCAAACATTGCATACCAATGGACTGAAGACGCTACAGGAGAGCAGCCTTCAGCAAATCAAACCACTTGGGGAAATAGAAACCCTGGTTTTTACACAATGATAGCTATTGATGATCACGGTTGTGTTTTAGACACTACTATCTATTTAGATTCATTAAGTCCTGAAGCAATATTTGATGCCTCATCTCCTCAATTCAGTTCTAATTATATTGGAACAGCTCCAGTAGAAGTTACGTTCACAAACAGTTCAACGAACTATGCATTTGCTAACTTACCAATACCTTACGGTAATGATCCTTTGCCTGACACATCAATGACTTGGACTTTTAGTCTAATTGGTGACCCATATCAGACAGAAGAAATAACACCTTTAACTAGAATTTATGATACTGAAGGCTTATATACCGTTTGTTTAGTTGTTACTGAAAACATGAATGGATGTACTGATACAGCTTGTATTGATATTCAAATTTATGATGTACCTTCGTTAGACGCACCAAACGTATTTACGCCAAATGATGATCTAATAAATGATGAATTCTTTTTCCCTTCACATGTAATTAAGGAGTTTGAATGTAAGGTATTCGACAGATGGGGAGTACAAGTATTTCAATTTGACGATATCACTGACAAATGGGATGGAACAAAGTTTAATGACGGATCTTCAGAATGTTCTGATGGTGTATACTTCTACTTCTATAAAGGAATATCTACCAATGATACTACATTTGAAGGTCAAGGTGATTTACACTTGATTAGAAATCCTAAATAAAAATTATTTCTTTAAATTAGAATGCGCTTCACTTATGGAGCGCATTTTTTTGTTAAAATAAATTCCGAAATTAAAGAGAGTAAAATCAAAAAAACTATCTTTGTTGAAAATTTAAAAACATGGCATTAAAATGTGGAATTGTAGGTTTACCAAATGTAGGTAAATCAACTTTATTTAACTGTTTATCAAACGCAAAGGCTCAATCGGCGAATTTTCCTTTTTGTACTATCGAACCAAACGTTGGAACCATTACAGTTCCAGATAACAGGCTAACTGAATTAGAAGCAATTGTAAACCCTGAAAAAGTATTACCAACAACTATTGAGATTGTTGATATTGCTGGATTAGTTAAAGGGGCATCAAAAGGTGAAGGTTTAGGAAATCAATTCTTAGGTAACATTAGAGAGACTGATGCAATTATTCATGTGCTTAGATGTTTTGATGATGATAATATTATTCATGTTGATGGATCAGTAGATCCTATTAGAGATAAGGAAGTTATTGATTTCGAATTGCAACTTAAAGATCTTGACACTGTAGAGAAAAGAATAAAATCTATTGCTCGTACAGCTAAATCAGGAGATAAAAAAGCTGTTAAGGAATATGAAATGCTTGAAAAAGTACAAACAATTTTAGAAAGTGGACAATCTGCAAGAACTTACGAAATAGGATCTGAGGATGAGCAAGATGCTTTAGCCGCTTTATGCTTAATCACAACAAAACCAGTACTATACCTTTGTAATGTAGACGAAAACTCTGTTGTAACAGGAAATGAATACACAAACAAAGTAAAAGAAATGGTAACCAATGAAAATGCGGAAGTATTAATAATTGGAACACAAATTGAATCAGAGATTGCAGAAATGGATACGTTTGATGATCGTCAGATGTTCTTAGAAGAAATTGGATTAACAGAACCTGGTGTTAATAAATTGATTCAATCAGCATATAAATTATTGAATTTACAAACTTACTTCACTGCAGGTGTAAAAGAAGTAAGAGCATGGACAGTTCCTGTAGGAGCTACGGCACCACAAGCAGCTGGTGTAATTCACACAGATTTTGAAAAAGGATTTATTAGAGCTGAAGTTATCAAATATGAAGATTACATAAAATACAAATCCGAACCAGCCATAAAAGATGCTGGTAAACTTGGTGTTGAAGGTAAAACATACATTGTTCAGGATGGAGATATTATGCACTTTAGATTTAATGTATAATTCTAAATACATATTATTAAAAGCCTCCAAATTGGAGGCTTTTTTAGTTTACCCCACCTAAACCCTTTACAGTAATAAATTATCAATTAAAGTACAATAATCGTAGCTTAAATAATAATTTTAAACCGTCAAATAAAACTCATTATATTTGAACATATGTTAACAACAAGTAAAACTACAATATATTGGATTACACAAATTTTAGGATGGTCAATATTCTACCTAACAGTTGTAGTTGTAAATATTCTTGCTTCAACAGTTGTAGCTACTCCTTATTTTTACTTTTATATATTTGAAGCAGTTCTATTTTCAATTTTAGCTACACATTTAATTAGATACGTTTTAATAAAATATAATTGGTTAACATTATCAATGATGGCAATAATATGGAGATCCATATTCATTACCATAATCGTTGCAGTTTTATTTGAATTTATAGAACAAATATCTTCAATACTCATCCCTGTAAATTTTTATACAGACCCAAATGTCAATAATCCAAGCATATCAAAATCATTTGGAAATATACTAGGAAATACTATTCTATTCTGTATCTGGCTAAGTTTTTACTATGCGTACTTATTCATTGAAAAATCAAGAAATCAAGAAATCAAGAACTTGCAATTTACGGCATCAAAAAATGAAATTGAGCTAAAAAACTTGAGAGAACAGATTAACCCACACTTCTTATTTAATTCTTTAAATTCAATAAAAGCATTAGTAGAAATTGATAAGGATGAAGCTAAAGTAGCCATCACCAAACTATCCAACTTGTTAAGGAAATCGATTCAACTTGGAAGACATAAATTAATTACGATTAAAGAAGAATTAGAAATTGTAGAATCCTATATTGATTTAGAAAAAATAAGATTTGAAGAAAGAATTCACGCAACGATAACAGCTTCTCAGGATACATACACTTCATTAATCCCTCCTTTAATGATTCAAACTTTGGCTGAAAACGCAATTAAACATGGATTATCTAAATCAATAGATGGTGGTGTATTAAACATAGATATAAAGCAAGCGGAAGGCAAACTACATATTACAATTCAAAATACTGGAAATCTTGATAAAATAGGAGAATCAGAAGGAATAGGGATTTATAATACAAAAAAAAGATTAGGTATTCTTTTTGGAAAAAAAGCGAAATTCAAAATTTTTCAAAACAATAACCTTGTTTGCGTTGACATTCAAATTAATAACAAATAATTTGTAATATCACATACCGATATGTATCTTAGCTGAAATTAACAAAATCAATTGGTTTAGATCACTTTGGTATTGTATTAAAATCCATTATAACTTCAAATAGGTATGAGAACTATTATTGTAGATGACGAAAGACTAGCAAGAGAAGAATTTAAGTCCATGTTAAAAAAGCACCCTAAAATTGAAATTGTGGGTGAATTTAAAAATACAATTGAAGCTGAAAAAGGTCTAAAAGAATTACAACCAGAATTAATGTTTATTGACATTCAAATGCCTGGAGAAACAGGATTAGAATTTTTAGAGCGAATTGATTTTGCACCTAGAACGATATTTGTTACAGCGTATGATGAATTTGCAATGAAAGCATTCGAATTAAAGGCATACGATTATCTCTTAAAGCCGCTAGACCCTGAAAGATTAGAAGATTTAATTTCTAGGCTAGAAGAAGAAAATAAAACGCCTGCGTCTGTTGAAAGCACCAATAAATTAAAAAAAGGAGACAAAATATTGGTGAAAGATGGGGAAAAAGTATGGTTCATAAATATTGATGACATCCGATACTTTGAATCAGATGGGAATTACGTAAAAGTATTCTTTGACAATTTTCATCCATTACTACTGCGTTCTTTAAATAATTTAAATGATAGAATAGATCCTAAACTATTTTTTAGAGCCAATAGAAAATACCTAATAAATTTAGAACGCATTGTAAAAATTGATACTTGGTTCAATGGTGG
>Ga0209291_1003283_pt1 | contig 12168 bp, 10 predicted proteins | sample GOMGulsemesocosm_FD_184633 | JGI IMG/M metagenome (GOLD analysis project Ga0209291, IMG submission 184633) | Methane-oxidizing microbial communities from mesocosms in the Gulf of Mexico - GOM9B Gulf of Mexico (SPAdes) (version 2) | ecosystem: Environmental > Aquatic > Marine > Cold seeps... | reverse complement strand
TGTGTTGTTGCAAAAAACGAATCACTTCGTCTTGTTGCGGAATAGATGTTTGTGCACCTTTGCGCGTTACTGAGATTGCAGCAGCAGCGTGAGCAAAGACAATAGCTTCATCAAGTGACTTATCGTTCTGTAATGCCACTAGCAAAGCGCCATTAAAGGTATCACCTGCTGCGGTAGTATCGGTCGCAGTAACACTAAACCCTTTAACCTGCTGGCCTACGCCGGCTTGACTCACCCAAACGCCTTCACTGCCCAAGGTAATTAGCACTAAATTAATGCCTTTGTCATGTAATATGTTCGCGGCGGTTTGCGCCGAATCCATATCAACGACCTTAATACCCGTCAGTATTTGTGCTTCGGTTTCATTAGGGGTGATCATATCAACCAGCGCTAACAACTGATCAGACAATGGCTGAGCAGGGGCTGGATTTAACACCACTAGCGTGCCAGCTTGATGCGCGATCTTAGCGGCGGCTTCAATGGTGGCAATAGGTGTTTCTAGCTGCATTAATAAAATATTAGCATTTTCAATCAGCCCCTGATGCGGCGCTAACCGTTGTGGTGTTAAACAACTATTGGCTTCAGCAGCAATACAAATACTGTTTTCACCAGTTGCGGCTACTTGGATCATCGCGACGCCAGTTAGTTGATTTTTTTCAACCATCACCGCGTTAGTATCGATACCATCAGCGCTAAAATCTTTAATCATCTGATGACCAAATGCGTCATCACCGACACAGGCAATAAAGGCGATATCGCCACCTAAGCGCGCCGCAGCAACAGCTTGATTAGCCCCTTTACCACCAGGGATAATGCGATACCCATGGCCTAGCAACGTTTCCCCTGGTTGTGCAAAAGTAGCAACTTCAAGCACATGGTCTGCGTTTACGCTGCCCAAAACAACTAACTTACTCATTTGTTAACCTTTTCATCAGAAATAAAAAATGGCGTAGCACCCTAGTCACACTTAGTACAGCCGACTAGGATGCTCGCCATCTTGCTACTACTTAGTAATCACTTGCAGTGATACTGGAATGCTCTTAGCAACAGTTTGACCTTTTAATACTTGGTCAGCTGTCTCGATACCTAAAGCACCAATTAGTGCAGGCTGCTGGGCAATCGTTGCGCCAAGTATGCCACGCTTAACTGCAGCAACACCGTCTTTAGTGCCGTCAAAACCAACGATTAATACTTTTTTACCTGAAGCTTGGATTGCACGTAATGCACCTAATGCCATTTCATCATTTTGAGCGAAAACAGCTTGCACATTTGGGTTAGCGGCAAGCATGTTTTCCATCACGTTAAGCCCTTTTGCACGGTCAAAATCAGCAGGCTGGCTACCCAGTAATTCCATCTTGTTGCTTGCAACTGCTTGCATAAATCCTTGGCCACGCTCACGAGCAGCAGAAGTACCAGCAATGCCTTCAAGCTGGATTACTTTAACATTAGCGCCCAGTGTATCAGCAATATATTGACCCGCTAGTGCGCCACCAGCAACGTTGTCAGAAGCAATATGGCTAACTACTTCACCACGGCTAGCGCCACGGTCTAATGTTAGTACTGGCACACCAGCACGATTAGCAATGCGAATTGCATTTGATACCGCATCTGAATCAGTTGGGTTAATTAAGATAGCTTTAACGCCACGTACCGTAAGATCTTCAACATTCGCTAATTCTTTGCTTGGATCGTTTTGTGAATCAAGCACAATTAGTTTGTAACCTAATTCTTTAGCTTTAACTTCTGCACCTTCTTTCATGGTCACAAAGAACGGGTTGTTCAAGGTAGATACCACCATCGCCAGTGTGTCTTGCGCTAAAGCGGCTGAGCTAACTGAGGCTGAAACCACTGCTGCTGTTACTAAGGTTGCTAACTTTTTCATTCGATTTTCCTTTTTTTATAGTTAAACCTGCTGCCACGACAAAAGCGCCCTGGCAGCAGATGGGGTTATTTATTTTTGGTATCGACTAACACCGCTAACAGAATTACTACTGCTTTAGCGATCATTTGGTAATAAGAAGAAACGTCTAACAAATTTAATGCGTTATTTAAAAAGCCAATGATCAAGGCACCAATCAACGTGCCCATAATTCGGCCGCGGCCGCCAGCAAGACTGGTGCCTCCGAGTACTACCGCTGCAATTGCATCTAGTTCGTAGCCCATTCCCGCCGTTGGTTGGGCCGATGACAATCGAGACGCAACAATTAAGCCAGCTAATGCTGCTAGCGTGCCACAAATTGCATAAACCCCAATTTTTACCTTGTCGACATCGATGCCCGACAAACGCGTTGCTGATTCATTACCACCTAAGGCATAAACGTAACGTCCAAATCGGGTATGGTTTAATAAATACCACACGGCGGCAAAGACCATTATCATCAACCAAACTGGTACCGGAATCCCCAGTAAGTAACCAGTACCGATCCATGAGAAGTCGTCGGCGACATCGGTAAAGCCAGTAGAAATAGGTCGACCATCGGTATACACCATGGTCACGCCACGTAACAATGTCATGGTCACTAAGGTCGCAATAAACGCCTGCACCTTGCCTTTAGCAATAATCACTCCGCTAAGAGCACCTAGGCCTGCGCCCGCTAATAATGCAATAGGCACAGCAAACATCACCGGCACTTCCATGCTAATCAATGTTGCAGCAAAGGCTCCACACAGCGCTAAAATAGAGCCCACGCTTAAATCGATGCCTGCGGTTAAGATCACTAACGTCATGCCGACTGCGATAATCGCATTAACCGATGTTTGTCTTAAAATATTAAGAATATTACCCATCGTGAAAAAATTAGGGTTAAGAAAGGACACGACAACAATCAACAAAATGAGTGCAATCAGTGATTTTTGGTCGATTAACCATGCTTTACTAAAAAGCTTATTACCTATTAGCTGATTGCTCGTCGTCTGCTGTTTTTTACTCATGGCCTTATCGCTCATTGTGCTACCTCATTAATATTTTTACCAACGGCGCACGCCATCAGTTTTTCTTGCGTTGCATGGTCAGCCATAAATTCACCGCTGATACCGCCTTGATGCATCACTAAAATACGATCACTCATGCCCAGAATTTCCGGCATTTCTGATGAAACCAAAATAATGCTCATGCCTTTGGCTTTAAACTGGTTAATTAACTGATAAATTTCTTTCTTCGCGCCGACATCTACTCCGCGGGTTGGCTCATCAAGAATAAGTACCTTGGGCTTAGTCATTAACCCCTTGGCTATCGCTACTTTCTGCTGATTACCACCAGACAAATTACCAATTAATTGCTCGCGACTCGGGGTTTTTATATTAAACAAACCAATAAAATCTTCGACCGCCGCAACTTCTTTTACATGATCGAGTTGAACACCGTTCGATAACTGCTTTAATGCACAAATAGACATGTTTTCTTTAACCGACAAGCCTAAAATTAAGCCATCGCCTTTACGATCTTCCGAGATATAAGCAATGCCATTAGCCAAACCCTCGAGCGGTGTTTTCGGACAAATCGGCTTGCCGTCGATAATCACTTCGCCCGACTGACGCGCAAGTGCGCCGTATATCGTTTTCATTAATTCGGTTCGGCCAGCGCCCATCAAGCCAGAGATCCCGAGGATCTCACCATGATCTAAGCTAAAACTGATATCATGAAGTCCCGGTGCGTTAAGACCTTTAACCTCGAGGCACATCGTGCCATGAGCCGCGTCGACCCGGGGGTATAATTCGTCTAAACGACGGCCAACCATCATTTCGATTAGGCCGTCTTCATCAATGTCGGTTACCTTGGTTTGGGCAATAAACTTGCCATCACGTAACACGGTAATATCGTCACAAATTTCAAAAATTTCTTTTAGTCGATGCGAAATATAAACAACGCCACAGCCATCATTACGTAATTCATTGATGACCTGAAATAATGATTGAGTTTCAGTATCGGTTAACGCATCGGTTGGCTCATCCATGATGATGACCTGCGATTTAAATGAGAGCGCTTTGGCAATTTCTACCATTTGCTGCTCACCTAAACTCAGTTCACCCAATAATTGACGCGAGCTGTGTTTAACATTTAACCGCTGTAATAAAGCATCGGCGTCCTGATACATTTGAGCCCACTTGATGGCGCCAAAGGCATTAGTCTGTTCGCGCCCTAAAAAGATATTTTCGGCAATGGTCAGCTGAGGCAGCAAGTTAAGCTCTTGATGAATAATACTAATGCCCACGGCCTGAGAATGGCGTGGCCCATCAAAGCTAACCACCTGGCCCTGATAATAAATTTCGCCCTGGTCAATCGAATAAATGCCGGTCAACACTTTCATTAAGGTTGACTTACCAGCGCCATTTTCACCAAGCACAGCCATGACTCGGCCAGGGTAGACATTAAGACACGCGTTATCGAGCGCTTTAACCCCTGGAAATGATTTTACAATGCCACTGAGTTTTAAAATTGGTTGCGTCATGTCAGTCCCTACGCTTATTTGTAGATAAATACACTTAAATTTAGCCCTGTTAAAAAGCGACGCCCGATTGAAAAATAACATTTGCATAAGGGGTGCACTCACCAGTACGAATCACCGCTTTGCTCGTGTGAGTCTGCTGTTTAAATTGCTCATGCTCGATATAAGAGATCACAATTTTGTTATCCGTTAACGCTTGCTCATGTGCAATAACGTCGAGCAACTGTTGATGCAGCTCAGGACTTATAGTGACCAACTCTTTGGCTAATATCACGCCCTCAATTTGCATCTCACTCAATACCGCTTTGACGGTCGCGATAAAGGTTGGCACCCCTGGGATAAGGGCGAGGTCAATCCGCTGCGTTGTAGCTGGGATCGGTAAACCTGCATCACAGATCGTAATTTCATCAGTATGACCAAGCCGTGCTACTAGGTGAGACAGCTCGGCATTAATGAGTGAGTTTTTCTTCATGGTGACGCCTTGATTATGATTGTTGATGATCTACTTTTGATCCATCGTCTAATTGAGCTGAAACAGTATTTCAACATCAATGACAACTACCATCGAAACGTTTACGCAAACGTTTCGATGGTAAATGCGGAATATAGTACAAAATATGCAAAAGCACAAATAAGACGAGCAACAAGATTTTGTTTTTCGCTGACTAGGTCTTATTTTTTCCCTAACTTTACTACATTCACAGTTCTTAGCTTATTGATTTGAAAGCCCACTTTGCTTTAGTTGCTCGAACCATGACGTTAACATTTAGTGATAAAAAAAAGCCCGGTAATGACTAAGCAAAACGGGGCTCGTTCGATGAAATACCAATTTATGGCAACACTATCATTTAATCAAGCGATAGCATCCGACCTTTTATTATGCTGCCTGGTAGCGATGCTATCAGATTGGCCGTGCTGCTAATTGCTCTGGCGTCGCGTAAATCGTAATGCCTTCTTGATTCAAGCGCTCTAAATGGCGATAAAAATCATCACCGTCAATCGCCCACGAAGTCGACTGCCCAACCTGAGCAATGGTTAATAGATCTTTGCTAGTGAACTCCTGCCAAAAGTACTCACGAAGATCGCTGCGTCCTTTATTGTCAATGCGTCGTGGCAAAAAATCGATATCTAACGGCCGGATCGGTACTTCAATCACCTCATTATTTTCGTTGCGACATTTAAGCTGACATTCGGCCATTCGGACCGGCAAAGGAAAATCATCAGCTAAGCGATCTTCGAGCATATGATAAAAGGTGATCGGTCCCATTGAGACACCTAAGCCTAGCACTTTGCCTTTTAGTTCAAGAAACCGAGCCCAAGGTGACCCCTCGCCAAAGACCGAAGGAGCCAAATGGTGAGCTTCGGTGATAAATTTACTATTTTCCCCGATCGCTGACACCGAATGCGTGGGGTGTAAACTGCGCTCAACGCCCGGATACTTCAAAACTGCTTCAGGCAAGCGCCCAATATTAGTGCCATGTTTACGCGGGTCAAAGATATAATCGTCCATTTGACAGGTCGCATAAATAGTTCCCCCAGGCAGGTAGTAGGTCGGGAATATAATGGTGCCAGACGGCGACACCACCTGATAAAGCGCTTCAATTAAAGTGCGAGGCCCCCCTTCAACATAACCTAAACTTTTTAAAGAGGAGTGAACAAATAAGGTATCGCCTTTTTTTACCCCTAATTTCGCAATATCTTCAATTAACTGTTCGAGAGTTATTTTTTTAGCGCTATTTTTCACTTCAAACTGGCGACGAACTCGGAGCACAGCCTTAAGCACTTTTTTAACGCTGTCTTTAGTTAGCTGTAACAATGCTTTCATTTTCATCAACCTTAATATCCATCATTGCGGCATCAATAAAAAACTTGGCGGCCCAGTTTAAATACTGGTAATTACCATAAGCACCATCAAGCGGGAAGGCGCCTTTGACGCCACCTTGAATTGTTTTATCTCCTTGCACCATCATTGAGCGTCGAACATAAGCCGTTAAACGCTTAGCTGCCAACAACAACTTTGGATTAGCCTTTATATCATTTAAAATAAACAAACACGCGGCAATCTGACTGCTGCCGGTTAAGCAAACCCATTCAACGGCGGGTTGCCACTGCAGGTCAAACCGCCCAGCTAAATAACCATCGTCTGCGACCTGCTCAGCTAACGCATCGGCAGTAAGTAAAGCAGCCTCTAATAACTGTTGATCTTTACTCCACAAATAGCCCTCGATAACACCACGCAATACATAGCCAAGTGTATGAGTAAGCGGCGCTTGTGGCTGATCAAGACAACACGAAGCAAACCAGCCATTGGCAGTTTGTTTCGTTAGAGCCCACTTGACTTGTTTAAGCCCCGTTTCACCGTATAACCTGTCAGGCTCTATTTTTGCCGCTTCAAACAAGCCCCAAGAAACATGAGTTTCATAGGCTTTTTCTCCGGGAGCAGCGTAGGGTGTTGCATGTTTACGCCAACAACCATCATCATCAATGGTCTTAACTAGCCAGTCGCCAGCCATTAACATCGCCGCGCGATATTTATCGCCGACTTCACTTACGCCGCTTGCTAGGCCAATCAAAATTTGTCCGGTATTAAAGGTTACAGGAACAACGGGAGTCGCATCAATTTTTCCTGCCTGAAATCCTCCACAACTTAATTGAATATCGACACACCAATCAAGGGCACGAATTGCACTTAATTTTGCTTCTTGATCGTTAAAATTTTGAGCGTATGTCAGTAAGGTAGGGATAATGTAGCCCGTCGTTTCAGGGTAAGATGTTGACCAGCGATCGGTGACAAGGTTGAAATCTCGAGCATAACCGCCGTCATCAGAAGCAGAGCATTGCTGCGCTGTTTTTAACCACCCCACTGCCGCAGTGATACATGCTTGGGAGCCCGGATCGGTCGGACTCAGTCCTTGATGATCTTGCCGGCGTGCCGCGCGGGTTTTCATCGGCAATGAAATTTCAAATTCCAGTTTGTTTTTTATTGCTTTAATCTTTTTTAGCATTACGGATCCGTCCTGTTTAAATCATCAATATGTATGTTGCTTTTATCGTCCACGGCAATTGCAATTGTCGTGGCTAAAGTGCAGCAGCTAGCAAAAAATTTATTCTTGTATGAGAAAGTAGAGGTATAACGTACCGTCATTAATGATAATACTAATGTCAGAAGTCGCTTTGACAGCGCTAAAACGTCAGAGTCGATATAAAAGAGTAGATGCCGTTATTGATAAAAGCAAGAATGAGCGATAGATGATTATTGTGCACAAATATTTGGATAGATAAGCGAATATGGTGAACTAAGGCGTGGTAATTTTTGTTTAATGGCTAAACGACAAAAGCCCGGCTATGACTTAACATAACCGGGCTTTCTAAATGTGGCAGGGGTGGAGAGACTCGAACTCCCAACCATCGGATTTGGAATCCGCTGCTCTACCAATTGGAGCCACACCCCTGCGAACGAAATGAATTATACATAAGGGAACTTAAAGGTAAAGGTCTTTTATGATTAATTAACATCAACCGCCGATAATTCAGCCAGTTCGTGCAAAAATATTGGCGAATTGGCTGTAATATCAAGCTTAATGATCGCTCAACGCAACTTTAGTGCCTAAACCAAGCAAGATAAAACCAGATCCCGCTTCAATGCCTCTTGCGTACTTTCGCGCTTGCGCATTATTAAACATAACATGGCCTAAACACGCATAAACAACATTACAGCCAGTGGCTAACACCGTAAATAACAAACCCAGCACCACCAATTCTTTAGTCGCCGTTGCTGACGATATATCAATAAACTGCGGTAAAAAAGCTAAAAAGAACATCGCAACTTTTGGATTAAAGATACTCACAATAACCCCTTGCTTAAAGACACTTTTGATAACCTTGTCGTTGACACTGTCACTGTCACTGTCACTAGCGATAAAGCTAGATTGGCCACGATAGGCGTTGAGTATCGACGAAACGCCTAAATACAACAAATAAGCTGCGCCGATATATTTAACGATACTAAACAGCAACGTCGAACTGAGAATTAACGCCGATAAGCCCAAAACCGCAGCGACCGTATGCAGTAAGTAACCGGCCCCCAGACCTAACGCAGCTTCAATGCCCAATTTTAGCTGGCCTTTCATGGTATTTGACACAATATAAACGACATCGGGACCAGGAATTAAGTTAATTGATAATGACGCCAGTCCAAACACCAGCAACGTATTAAGATCCATATTCTCTCCGCGTAAATTAGATCACTTGTGCTCTTTAGGCGTAGTCTAAATAATCACCGCTTAATCTGCAACCGTCTTTGCTGGCGAGATTAATTACCTTTTGTACGTTTATTTTCGTTACCGATCGCAAAGATCACACATAGGCATTTCTTTTAGGATCGTATCTCTCTAAAATGTCAGCCTTATTAATATGAGGTAGCTAATGACGATTCAACAAAGCGTAACGAGCCAACAACAAACCAGCCACAATGACACCCGGATTATCGCACTAATGGTGTTACTGGTGTTATTTAGCCCATTGGCGATCGACATCTATCTACCAGCCCTGCCGCAAATTAGCCAAGACTTTGGTGTGTCTGCTACTTTAGCGCAAGATACGATTACTTGGTTTATGTTCAGCCTTGGCTTTGGCCAACTATTTGCTGGCCCTTTAGCCGATCGTTATGGCCGCAGACCCATCGCTTTAGCAGGTATTGCAATTTATGGTCTTAGCTCATTACTCGCTTGGTATGCTCAACACATTGAGCTAATGCTAACAGCCCGAGTTATTCAAGGGCTCGGCGCTTGTGCAACCTCAGTCGCTGCTTTTGCTGCGGTACGCGATAGCTTTGGCGCCAAGCGCAGTGGTCAGATGATCAGCTACCTTAACGGCGCTATTTGTTTTATTCCGGCCTTAGCCCCTATTTTTGGTGGCTGGTTAACTCACCAATTTGGCTGGCGCTCTAACTTTAGTTTCATGGCGGCTTTTGCACTCGTTAGCTTGGTCATCATTAGTGTTTACTTTAAAGAAACACGCCCAGCCCATACCAATACTCAAGGTCGACTGATTAGCCTCAGCCGCTACTTTAGTGTGCTTAAGCAACCTATCTTTATTTTTCATGCCTGTTTGTGCATGTTAGCGATGGCTGTCATTTTAGCTTATGTTACATCAGCGCCAGTATTGTTAATGATTGAGCAAGGATTAACGATGGCCCAGTTTACGGGCTGGTTTAGTCTTAACGCCTTATTTAATATTATCGCGTGCTTTACCGCGCCGCTGTTCATGGCAAAGTACGGTTCTCGTCCAGCATTAATTCTCGGCTTAAGCGTATTAATATTTTCTGGCTTGCTGATGTTTGGTTTAAGCACCATCAACCAACCCTGGGCCTTTATGGTACCAATATTCTTTTCATCAATCGGCTTTGCTTGGACCTTGGGTTCTGCTGCGGGTACCGCATTGGCACCCTTTGGTGACAGAGCCGGTACTGCCGCGGCATTGTTGGGATTATTTCAAATGAGTGGCGCAAGTGCGATTGTTGCTTTATTACAGCGATTGGACATAAGCCCAGTGATGTTATTATCATTACTGATGTTTTCTTTATTACCGGGTTTACTGATTTTGTTGTCTGAGCAAGGACGACAATGGCACCTGATAGAAGATTAAAGTAACGGCTGCTAACTTTTACAGCGTAATAAAATCTCAACATCGCCTTGCTGGCGGTGCAGCCCGAAATAACGAATGTTCGAGCGGGCAACTGACAAAGTGTCGAGCCTTAACACTTTAGAACCATAGGTCACTGGCACAAATTGCAATGCCAGTGCATCTTGTTCTTTGACCACTGACAAGACCTGATAGGTCGGATCCCATGCTACTGTCGCGTCAAACTTATGCGCCAAACTGCTCGCTTGTGACTTAGTTGTATCACAAGTCACTTTATTGGTTAAGGCATCAACTTGTGGCCAATTTCGATAACAACCAGTCAACACCAAACTTACCAACACCACGTAACACGCTCTAATCATTTGTCATACTCTATGTTTGTTATTGCTACTAAGGCTTAATCTTAAGCCTTAGTAGCAGCCTAGGCAATCAATTGTATGCCACGCATAAAAAAGCCGCGGCTTACCAGCAGCGGCGACTTTCAACTTAGCTAAATTAACTACGCCTTACACTAAATCTAGTGCTTGGCTGACATCGGCAATGATATCTTCAATGCTCTCAATACCTACTGAAATCCGAACTAAATCGCGGCTAACGCCCGCTGCGGCTAATTCTTGATCATTGAGCTGACGGTGCGTAGTAGATGCTGGATGACAGGCTAACGATTTAGCATCGCCAATATTGACCAAACGTAAGATCATTTTGAGGCCATCGATAAATTTACCGCCGCCTTCAAGGCCGCCTTTAATGCCAAAACTTAAAATGCCCGATGCTCGGCCACCCGTAATTTTCTGGCACACCTCATGATATGGGCTGCCGGATAATGCGGCATAATTTACCCATTCTATTTTGTCGTGGCTATTCAAGTAGTGCGCTAGCGCAATCGCATTTTCACAATGACGATCCATCCGTAAACCTAAGGTTTCCAGCCCCTGCAAAATTAAAAACGAGTTAAAGGGTGAAATTGCCGCACCCGTATTTCGTAGCGGTACCACGCGACAACGACCAATATACGCCGCCTCGCCTAAGGCTTCGGTATATACCACGCCATGGTATGACGGATCGGGTTCGTTCATCATCGCAAAGCGTTCTTTGTTGGCCACCCAGTCAAACTTGCCAGAGTCGACAATAATGCCACCAATCGAAGTGCCATGACCGCCAATATATTTGGTTAATGAATGAACCACAATATCGGCGCCTAGTTCAAACGGACGGCATAAATATGGGGTTGCCACGGTATTATCAACGATTAATGGCAGGCCATGTTTATGAGCAATGGCCGCTAGTTTTTCAATATCAACAATGTTGCCTGCTGGGTTGCCGATAGATTCACAAAATATCGCACGGGTATTAGCATCAATGGCTCGCTCAAAACCGTCAAAGTCATCAAACGAGACCATTCTTACGTCAATGCCTTGCTTGGGAAAGGTATGAGCAAATAGGTTATAACTGCCACCATAAAGCTGGCTAGTGCTGACAATGTTGGTGCCCACTTCGCAAATACATTGAATGGCATAAGTAATAGCGGCCATGCCTGACGCGACAGCCAACGCACCAATACCGCCTTCCATTGCAGCGACTCGTTGTTCAAGCACACTGCTGGTTGGGTTCATGATTCGGGTATAAATATTACCGGCAACTTTAAGATCGAATAAATCAGCGCCATGCTGAGTATCGTCAAAGGTAAAAGATGTGGTCTGATACAAAGGCACCGCGGCGGCCTTTGTGGTTGATTCTGACTCATACCCATGGTGCAGTGCTAACGATTCTAACTTCATTATAATCCCTCTAATGGTAAGTTTTATCTTATGTTATTGTCAGCCAATCTTAACTTGCCCCAGTCAATAAAACACCCTATTAAATGCTTATATTTTAACCTTGACGATTAAATTGCGTTGCAACCCATTCCTTAACCTCGGCAAAGCGATAACGTTCGAGTTGCGCAAACCCCGTTAAAGAACGAGCCCGCAAGCGAGTGAATATTGGGGTTGGCAAGCCACACAAGAAACGCGCCAACAATACCGCGCTAACTTGCTCACCGAGCTTGTCACTGATCGCTTGAGTCAATTGGCTAAAGTTT
>Ga0209291_1003282_pt1 | contig 12168 bp, 10 predicted proteins | sample GOMGulsemesocosm_FD_184633 | JGI IMG/M metagenome (GOLD analysis project Ga0209291, IMG submission 184633) | Methane-oxidizing microbial communities from mesocosms in the Gulf of Mexico - GOM9B Gulf of Mexico (SPAdes) (version 2) | ecosystem: Environmental > Aquatic > Marine > Cold seeps... | reverse complement strand
ATCGGGATTCAATTCATAATAAAAGAAAATTGCTATCAACCGAAATGGCTTTTTATTCGACGAATAATAACAAGAGCCAATTCCTTAGGATGAGCACAACCCGCTATATCCGATACGTTTTAGTATTGGACTTAGTGGCCTTGTAATATATGGCTAAGCTTTACTTTATCTTCAGTTAAAGCTTTGATATATCAAATTAATTGTGCGCTACGTGAAATCTGATAAGTTTCGGATATAGGTATTGCTCAAATTTCACAGAGAATCACCTAAGATTATATAAAAAGTTGCTAAATACTATGTTTATAATAGCCTACAAGCTGTTTTAGCCATTTTTAAGTGCGTTAATCTACCTTCCTTTTTTTGCCACTTTCGGCTCTCATTTTATTTTCAGATTGAACATAAACTGTATCGGTTGTTGCCATACTCGCATGGCCGAGATCTTCTGAGAGATCTTTTAATGAACGTCCACGTTCTATTTCCATACTAGCTCCGGTATGCCTAAGCCAGTGTGTTGTCGCTTCTTTTAGTTTAATAGATTTGTTTTCGCCTTCAAGGCGTTTCATTCTAATAAAGGCATTGTCAAATATGTCTTGTACTAAACGTCTTAAGTGTCTTGATGTCATACCACCTTGACCACGTACTTTCTCCACAAGTACATTGTTATCGCCACTTGTTGGAAGCCCGGAAAGATCTCGAGATAACCGATATCGCCTAAGGAAAGGCATATAATCAGACGGAACCGTGGTATCACGAAGTTTTCGACCTTTACCAAATATTTTAAGCCACCAATTTTGGTCTTCATCTTGCCAAAAATGGCCCATGACCGGTGACCAATTATCTCGCTCTGAAAGCTCAGATATTCTTAAAAACAACGTTTTTAATGATGCTATTACAAATAGGTTTCGTTCATAAATAGGGTCTTCATCAGCCATACTCACAGCCGTATCTAGAAGGTATTGCCATTGCGAAGTGGAAAGTCTTTTAATTTCTTTAACTTGAGTATCACTAATAAAATGTCTGCAATCTTTTTTAGCTATATGAGCTGGGTTTCCATAACAAAGTTCTTCGCCCATTAAGTAATTATAAAATACGATGATCGCTGTAAAAGTAGACGTTAGTGTTTGTTGCGAAGGACGATATTTCTTTTTATCAACATCTTTAGACAACTGGCTTTTAGCAGCTTGTATTTTATACGGTCGCCATAATTCATTTGAGTCAAAGTAGCTATTTTTTAGTTTGAAGCGTTCTTGATTACTTGTACCAATCCAAGTTACCGGTGGTTTCCAACAGAAGTCTGCATATTCCAAAATGTCATTTTTACGCATCTCATCAATAGGCGATTTCTTTATTAGAAACGACCACAGCAAAAACTTTTCTATTTCATTTCTAAAACGGTCATAGGTATGAACAGACTTATTTCGACCAGTATATTCTAAAAATACTTTTCCCCATTGCCACTGGTTTAAAGACCAAACAGGCATAGTTGAAATAAAGTCATTAAGTTTTGGGTAATCAGCAAGTTCAAACTCATTGAGTTCAATATAGGTTGGATATAATGGGACAGGTGCAGTTTTAGACATAATTAAAAATAATACAAAGTAGCTTTAAAGCTATTCTAATACTCTCTTTATATTATGTCCAATACTAAAAGGTATCGGTCATAGTGAGCTGTGTGCGTTCTGAGGAGTTGTGAATAAAAAGCTTCTATTGCGCTATTTGTGGATAATCTAGATAATCTAGATAATCTAGATAATTGAGATGTTAGTATTTAGTTTGCGTTAACTTATTAAATACAAACCGTCGAACATTGTCCGACGGATTAATTTCAGTCTTTAGATGTTCTAATTACATATGGTCAATAATGCAATCACCAAACTCTGAACATGTCACTAATGTTGCGCCATCCATCAAACGCTCAAAATCATAAGTAACCGTTTTAGCATTAATAGCACCTGACATACCTTTAAGAAGTAAATCAGCAGCTTCAACCCAGCCCATGTGTCTTAACATCATTTCAGCTGATAAAATAACTGAACCTGGGTTCACTTTATTTAAACCAGCATACTTAGGTGCTGTACCATGAGTTGCTTCAAATATGGCTATGTCATCATTCATATTTGCACCAGGTGCAATACCAATACCACCAACTTGCGCTGCAAGTGCATCAGATAAGTAATCACCATTTAAATTCAACGTTGCTATAACGCTGTATTCAGCGGGTCTTAATAAAATCTGCTGTAACATAGCATCGGCAATAACATCTTTTATGATAATTTCTTTACCGGTATTTGGGTTGATAAATGAACACCAAGGACCACCAGCAATGAAGTCAGCACCAAACTCGTCGCGAGCTAATTGGTAACCCCATTCTTTAAAGGCACCTTCTGTATATTTCATGATATTACCTTTGTGTACTAATGTTACCGACTCTCTGTCGTTATCAATAGCATACTGAATGGCTTTTCTCACTAATCGCTCTGTACCTTCTTTTGAAACAGGTTTGATACCAATACCACAGTTTTCGGTAAAGCGGATTTTTGTTGCACCCATCTCTTCGATTAAAAAGTTAATCATTTTCTTAGCTTCATCAGTACCGGCTTTATATTCAATACCCGCATAAATATCTTCTGAATTTTCTCGAAAAATAACCATGTCAACTTCACTCGGCTTTTTCACTGGGCTAGGCACACCGGTGAACCATTGCACTGGGCGTTGGCATACATATAGATCTAATATTTGTCTAAGGGCAACGTTTAAAGAACGCATACCGCCACCAACGGGTGTCGTTAACGGCCCTTTTATTCCTACTTTGTATTCATTGAACATGTCTAACGTTTCATCAGGCAACCATGTTTCAGAATCGTACATTTGGGTTGCTTTTTCCCCTGCATATACTTCCATCCAATGAACCTTTCGTTCACTGTTATATGCTTTTTCGACAGCGGCATTAACAACTTTTATCATAGGTGGTGTTACATCGATACCAATTCCATCTCCTTCTATAAATGGAATGATAGGATTATTAGGCACACATAGTTTTCCGTTCTCACAAGTAATGGCTTGACCGTCATTGGGGATTATTACATTTGCAGACATATATGATTCCTCTTCTTTAGCACAATAACGTTAAGGGTTTTGAACTTAACAGCTAGATTGTTTGTATTATGGATAAAACTGCTTATTTTAGTATAGGTTATCTTCCCTTGAACATTCAAATTAAATGAAAAAGAGCTTCAACACTAATACAGAATAGGTGATATTGAGTATAACTATGGTGAATAATTAAAACAAGCGTTTAAAATATGCGTTTAAATCCATTAATATCTGATAATAAAGTGAAATAGCTTGGTGAAAGCAAACTATCTTGAGATAATTACTTTAATATTATTTTATAGGATTCCTGATGAAACTTTTAGTACGTAATTTATCACGCTCTACAACCGAACAAGAAATTCGGATTTTATTTTCAGCAATTGGTGGTGTCACCGAATGTACTTTAGTTTTAGATCAAGCAACGGGAAAATCTAAAGGTTTTGCTTTTGTTGAAATGCCTAATGAAGCTGAAGCAAAAAAAGCTCTAAAAGCATTACATGAAACTAGAGTTGGCAGTAATAGAATTAGGGTAAAAATATCTAAATAGATTCTAGCGTATAATAAAAAGGCTGAACATCGTATTGATGTTCAGCCTTTTTTATACCAACTATTTAGCTACAAATCAGTTATAACAAGCTAGATAATATTGTATTAAATGTTTCACTTGGACGCATAGCTTTAGTTGCAAGTTCTACATCTGCATAGTAGTAACCATTGATGTTCATCGATGGTCCTTGAGCAGCATTTAATTCAGCAATGATTTTCTCTTCTTGCTTGGTTAATGCTTGAGCAATAGCAGTAAAACTTGCCTTTAACTCTTCATCTGTTGTTTGCGCTGCAAGTGCTTGTGCCCAATACATAGCAAGATAGAAATGGCTACCACGATTATCTAACTCACCTACTCTACGAGATGGTGATTTATTTTCATCAAGAAACTTACCTGTTGCTGAATCTAAAGTATCTGCAAGTACTTGTGCTTTATTATTCATGGTATTTACGCTTACATGTTCTAAAGAAGCCGCAAGTGCTAAAAACTCACCTAATGAATCCCAACGTAAGTGGTTTTCTTTTTCAAATTGCTGCACATGTTTAGGTGCTGAACCACCCGCGCCTGTTTCAAATAAGCCACCACCGTTCATAAGTGGAACAATTGAAAGCATTTTAGCGCTTGTGCCTAATTCTAAAATAGGGAATAAATCAGTTAAGTAATCACGTAAAACATTACCTGTTACTGAAATCGTATCTTCACTTTTAGCGGTACGCGCTAATGTATATTCACACGCTTTAACAGGTGCTAAAATTTGAATATCTAAACCTGAAATATCATGGTCAGCTAAATATGTATTAACTTTCTTAATCATTTCAGCATCATGACCACGATTTTCATCTAACCAGAAAACCGTAGGAACTTTTGTTGCTTTTGCACGTGTGACGGCTAGTTTAACCCAGTCTTGGATCGGTGCATCTTTAACCTGACACATTCTCCAAATATCGCCTTCAGCAACAGCATGTTCTATTAAAGTCTCGTCGTTGTCGTTTACAACACGAACAGAACCTTTACCCACCATAGTAAAAGTTTTGTCATGAGAACCGTATTCTTCAGCTTTTTGAGCCATCAAGCCAACGTTTGGCACTGTACCCATTGTTGTTGGATTGAATGCACCGTTTTCACGACAAAAATCAACGACCGCCGAAAAAACACCTGCGTAGTTACGATCAGGGATCATAAACTTAGTCTCTTTTTGCTTGCCGTCTTTGTCCCACATCATACCGGAAGCTCTTAGGGCTGCTGGCATTGATGCATCGATAATAACATCGCTAGGCACATGGAAGTTTGTAATGCCTTTATCAGAATCAACCATCGCAACTTCTGGACGCGTTGTATAAACAGCGGCTAAGTCAGCTTCAATTTCAGCTTGTTTTTCGCTTGGTAAACGAGAAATTTTTGCATAAACATCGCCAATACCGTTATCAGCATCGACACCAAGTTGTTCAAAGATCGCAGCATGTTTTTCAAAAACATCTTTATAGAAAACTTTTACCGCGTGGCCAAACATGATTGGGTCTGAAACTTTCATCATGGTAGCTTTTAAATGAAGAGATAATAATACGCCCTCTTCCTTTGCTTTAGCTGTTTCTGCTTCGTAAAACTCAACTAATGCAGCTTTACTCATTACAGCAGCATCAATAATTTCTTTGTCTAATAAAGGTAAGTGTTCTTTCAATAAAGTAACATCACCATTTTCTGCAACAAATTCAATTTTTACATTGGTTGCTTCATTAAGTGTTGCAGATTTTTCACTTCCGTAAAAGTCACCTGAAGACATATGTGCAACATGTGATTTAGATTCATTTGACCAAACACCCATTGAGTGAGGGTTTTTACGCGCATATTGCTTCACTGAACTTGGCGCACGACGGTCTGAGTTACCTTCACGTAAAACGGGGTTAACAGCAGAGCCTAAAACTTTAGCATAAGTCAGTTTAATTGACTGTTCTGCTTCATTTTGTGGTTCAGCTGGAAAATCTGGTAAGTTATAACCTTTAGCCTGAAGCTCTTTAATTACAGCTTCTAATTGAGGGATAGAAGCTGAAACATTAGGTAATTTGATAATGTTAGCTTCTGGAGTTTTAGCTAACAGACCTAATTCTGTTAAAGCATCACTAACACGCTGTTCAGCAGTTAAGTATTTTGGAAAGTTAGCTAATACACGTGCAGCTAATGAAATATCACGTGTTTCAACGTTTATGCCTGACGACGCTGTGAATGCTTGAATAATTGGTAATAAAGAGTGAGTCGCCAAAGCTGGCGCTTCATCGGTAATCGTATAAATTATTTTTGTTGAATCTGAGCTCATCTACTTTCCTATTTCTTATCTGCTAATTGTCTAATAAAGTGAATATTTATGCGCTTTTGCATTATAAGTTCACTCTACTAATATTAATTTTTCCGCGAGAACCCTATACTGTATACAAAGGTTAATTCTATTAATCGCGGTATTATGTGCCTGAATTTAACCAGACATAAAAAACCAGTGGGTACACCACTGGTTAACCTGCGTATTATAAACCTTCAAGTAAGTTTCGTAAACAATATGAGCATAATTACAAATAACTAATTATGAATTTAAATCGATTAATTACACAAAAGGTCTATTCAAGAGGGTAAAGCATCTAAATTCAAACAATAACGTAATTTAGATGCTGGTTTTAATTATTCAAACCATTGTTTAGATATAGGTAATGAAAATAAAAGCGGCGAGAAACTCTCATATTTATGACGATTGGATTCACATTTTACGTTTTCCGTATAATGTGCTTTCCATGGATCATTGATCAACCAAATATTATTATTGGCAACCGCAACACCTTCTAATGACGAATTACCTATAAGCTCCCAATTTTCGCATTGATTATCATGACTAATGACCGGGGCCAGAAATTTCATCGAAACAACTTTAGTTGGTTTCTTTTTGGCTAAATCAATAATCCATAATTGGTTATCGTTACGAGCTGCTGCTGCGATATAGCCAGGGTGATTATCAACAGGTAAGTAATCCATACCATTAATAGGATGTACGCCTTTCTTAAATGCAGGTAATACAACCTCTGTATCAACTACTGGAGCAAATTCATCAGATTGCCAAAAAATATCGCTTATCGGCAAAGAAAAAATTCGAGCCAGATTTTTACTGTCTTTTTCTAAACCTAAGTATAAAGTATTGTCTTTGCCAAAAGCCAAGCCCTCAATACCATCATTAGCAAAATCGCCAACAGCATACGAAGCATCAAATTGTAGAGGCCTTACGTGTGTCATTGACAAAATATTATTGTTATCAATTTCAAGCCGCACTATAAGTGATGGGTATTGTGTCGAGCCCGTTTTTTGAAAACGTTTTTGACAGGCTGATGTAAGTTGAACACCGTCACGCGCATCTTCGGTAACGACAATGAAAACATTATCGTTATTAGGATCAATCGCTAAGGCTTCAAAATCAGGTTTGTCGGCTAAGTATGGGTAAAAACAACTTGCTTTTATTTGATCTGACATTGTCATTGCTAATGACTGTTCTGCAACGATAGCGTTAGAGGGATCGATAATGTGTAATTGTTTCTGCTGAGACTCATGTGCTGAGCGATCAGACAGTGATAGTAACTTTCCTCTCCATAATTTCAATGCTGAAGTTTGAGGATCTAACATGACTTTATCGTTAGTTTCTACAAGCCACTTACCTTTCAATGTCACTTGCTGGTGAATATTATCATCAGCCATCACACAAGTAGCAGAGAGGCATACAGCTAAAAATGGTAACAATTTCATTATCGATTCAACCACTAATTATTTTAAAAGGTGCAATATATTAGCTAAATCTGATTTACCTTCAGCAATTTCTTCTTGGGTTAATCCTGATAACTCATGCGGAAATACCAACCATTCATCTGACTCATGAACATAATAATCAGGTACAATATCTACCATCTTATTTGTAGGTTTATACCAAGGACACGCTATGCGTACGTCCGTTGGCATATTATTACGTGATAGTTTCTTAAGTTGTTTAATTAAAGCATCGATGCTTCTGCCTGAATCAAAAACATCGTCAACAATTAATAGACCGTCTGAAGCATTTGCATTCTCTATTATGTAATGCAAGCCATGCACTTTTATCTCTTTACTTTGTTGGTTAATACCGTAATAAGAAGACGTACGAACAGCTATGTGATCTGTTTCAACATTTTTGAAATCAAAATATTCTTGAACTGCAATGCCAACAGGAGCACCGCCACGCCATATACCGATTATAAATTGCGGTCTAAATCCATCTTCAAAAACTTGTGCTGCAAGTTTAAAAGAATCTTCTAGTAAATCTTGTGCTGTGATAAATTTTTTATTCATAGTGGTTGTTTCTTACTGTAAAAATAGTGTAATGTTGCAAATCATATCAATTCTTGACCGAATGGTTAAGTAAATAATTCAGAGAATTCAATTTTTTATTTACCTGAGCTCAAACTACAAAGAGTTTAACTAAGAGAAGTATTAATGCAAAAACCAATATTAACAACTGCTAGTTTACTATTTAGCTTAATGTATGTTTCACCGACTTACTCACAAGAGCTAAAAGTCGCTTCATGGAATATAGCTTGGTTAGGCTCTCATGAATATAATGAACGCAAGTCTGCTGACTATAAACAATTAGCAACGTATGCTAAGCAGCTCGATGCAGATGTAATTGCACTTCAAGAAGTTGAAAATGGAGAATGGGCTCAGAAAGTTTTTGGTAACGAATACGATTTCTACTTTTCCACAAAAGATTGGGTACAACGAGTGGGTGTGGCTGTTAAAAAATCAGCGGGTTTAACCATTATTGCTAAAGAATATAAAGATCTAGATGTTACTCGTGTAAGACATGGCATGGATTTAACCTTATCTCGCAATGGTAAAGAATTGAAACTCCTTGCGGTACATTTGAAATCAGGCTGTTTTACTGACCCTCTCGATAGTAAAAATGTTGCTATGATGCCAAGTACTTCGGACAAAGAGGTTAGACGCAAACAAGCATGTTCAACACTAAGTAAACAAATAGAACCACTTGAACGTTGGGTAGACAAACAGGCAAAAGAGAATAAAGCTTTTGTTGTTATTGGTGATTTTAATCGTCGTTTCTCACAAGACATATCTAATAAATATGCTGAAGATCAAGGTTTGTGGCAAGCATTAGATGACGAAGGTAATGAAGCCCTTTGGACACCGACTGCAACAAAGAACTCTGATTGTTGGGGTGGTTATTATAAAGATTATATAGATCATATTGTTTTTAACCCAAGTGCTAAAAGTATGTACCTAGACGATTCATTTGAACAGCTTGTATTTAATGAAAAATACACCAAAGAACTTTCTCGTTCATTAACGGATCACTGCCCTATTTCGGTTAAATTAGCGCTCTAATTGGCTTTGAATCTACAATGCACAATAATAATTTTAAGCTAAAATAAATAATAGGCATTTACAGTTGCTAGTGTTATCTACTAGCAACTTTTTTATTTTCAGGACAATACTCCCCATGCATAACGAGCAACTCCCACTTATCGACCTTCATCGTCATTTAGACGGCAACATTCGCCCTAAAACTGTTTGGCAATTAGCCCAAAAGAACAACATTCAGTTACCTGAAACAAATTTTGAAGATTTCTTACCTCATATTAAAATTACGAATAATGAAGCTGATCTTTTAGCTTTTTTGAAGAAATTAGATTGGGGTGTCAAAGTACTGTCTTCATTAGATGATGTTGTACGTATTGGTTTTGAAAATGTTGAAGATGCTTATCTTGCTAATATTGATTACGCAGAATTACGATTTTCTCCTTTTTATATCGCGATGACACATCAACTTCCTATTGAAGGTGTCGTTGAAGCAATCATTGAAGGTATTAAACAAGGGTGTGATAAATATCCGACAAAAATTAATTTAATTGGCATTCTTAGTCGTACTTTTGGTGTAGAAAATTGCGAAACTGAACTTAATGCAATATTAGCGCATAAAGATAATATAACAGCGCTAGATTTAGCTGGTGATGAGTATAATTTTCCAGGTGATTTATTCGAACGTCACTTTAAAAAGGCATCAGATGCGGGTTTAGAGATAACGGTTCATGCAGGAGAAGCAGCAGGACCAGAAAGTGTTTGGCATGCCATAGAAAAACTTGGCGCAACAAGAATTGGCCACGGCGTTGCTTGTGCGGAAGATCAAAAGCTCATGGATTATATGCATAAACATCAAATTGGCATTGAGTCATGCCTTACATCAAATTATCAAACAGGCACTATAAAAGACTTAAGCAACCATCCAATTAAAACATTTTTAGCAAATGGACTTAATGTTTGCCTAAATACTGATGACCCTGCTGTTGAAAATATAGAGCTTAAAGATGAATTTAATCTTGCCACTAATTTACTCAAACTCAATGGCAAGCAAATTACGCAATTGCAAAATAATGCGATCGAAATGAGTTTCTTATCAGATAAAGAAAAAGAAAATTTACGACAGCTAAAAATCTAAAAGAATTGAGGTAAGTTATTAATCGATAATTGATCGTCACTTCACTTAGTATTATCATAACCATATTAACTTTCAAGCGATAATAAATGTCGCTATAAACAAAATTTCAGTAAAAAACCCTTGATAGCAGTTTGATTACATCAGCTCGGCTAGAAACTTACTGAGTTACACTTAAAAAATAAAGGATAACTCTTATGCCAACTCCACATATTGAAGCTCAAGAAGGCGATTTCGCAAAAACGGTATTAATGCCAGGCGATCCGCTTAGAGCCAAATACATTGCTGACAATTTCTTAGAAAACGTAAAATGTGTTACGCGTGTTCGTAACATGTTTGGTTACACTGGGACTTATAAAGGTAAGCCAATTTCAGTCATGGGCTCAGGCATGGGCATACCAAGTATGTCTATTTACGCCACTGAACTTTATAAAGACTACGGCGTTGAAAGTATTATTCGTATCGGTTCTTGTGGAGCCGTACGAGATGACATTAAAGTTCGTGATATCATCATTGGAATGGCAGCAAGTACAGATTCTAATGTTAATAGACAGCGTTTTCATAATGTAGATTTTGCAGCATGTGCTGATTTTTCACTTTTGAAAAGTGTTGTTGATACCGCTGAGCGATTAAATCAAGACGTTCGAGTGGGTAACATATTCACTGCAGACCTATTTTATACACCACAACCAGAAATGTTTGCGACAATGGAAAAATATGGAATTTTAGCTGTTGAAATGGAAGCCGCAGGTCTTTATGGTGTTGCTGCTGAATACGGTAAAAAAGCATTGGCGGTATTTACGGTAAGCGATCATATTAAAACAGGCGAACAAACTACGGCTGATGAACGTGAAACAACCTTTAAAGACATGATGGAACTAACATTAGAAAGTTTAATATAATGTCTTAATCGTTCAATTTAACATTCGTCGTTATTTGCCATCGACGTGCATGGAAGCACTAATGCAGTGAAGGCATGGATGCCTAAGAACTGCCATGGCATCACGATATTGCCTACAGGGATGTCGGCACTTATGATTCTCTGGAACGTATATCATGACCGTTCTTCCTGAACATAAAAATGTAGCTTATTGCTCAAGCCGATTACCTAACGTGGATCAATTTTGGTAAACAATCAAAAAAGCACTATTATTACGATACTTATATCAATAATGGTGCTTTTTTTTGAGAAAGAAATCTAGCCAGAGGACTCTATAGGCTCAGATTAATCAATACGGTTTATCTAAACTTCTATGTTGAAATTGCTAATAACCATTTGATTCTAAGCACTATGCTAGTTAGTCTAGACCTAATAAGTAATTAAACATGGGCAAGTATAATGAATGAACAAGTAAAACTGCTTTTTAAAGAGCATCCGACCATGTTGCTCACCATTTGTTATTTCAGTATTACCATTATTGGCGTGCTCTATAGTTATTTTTTCTATAAAGAATTTGGTATCAATATTATCAAATTTGCAGATTTGAGTGACTTCTTATTAGCATCAATTTTGGAGCCGAAGTCATTACTTATATTTATATCCATGATAGTTGTCACTATTTTATTTCACTGGTTTGATAATTTATTAAGGAAAAAATACAAACGTTATGGCAATTTTGTAGCCAAACAATTCAAAGCTAAATACACCGATCCCATTGGTTATTTTATTATTTTAGTGTTTTATACAGCGTTCCTTGTTCAATATTTAGCAATAGATAATGCCAAAGAAATAAAGTCGGGTAACACCGATGATTTTATCGTTAGAATTTCTGATCCTGGAAAGCATAAAGTTGAGAATACTTTAGCTTTATTAGGAAGCTCTAGTCGATATGTGTATTTATATAATAATGAAAAATCTGAAACTCAAATTATCCCTGTAGAAAATGTTTCCTTTATGACCAAGAAAATTGTGATCGTAGAAGACAAGGATAAATAACTGTACAGGCTAATTAACTCACTGATTTAATCTAAAAAGTACAAGTGAGAAATACCGATTACAACGGCGATATTGAAAGAACAA
>Ga0209291_1003279_pt1 | contig 12174 bp, 12 predicted proteins | sample GOMGulsemesocosm_FD_184633 | JGI IMG/M metagenome (GOLD analysis project Ga0209291, IMG submission 184633) | Methane-oxidizing microbial communities from mesocosms in the Gulf of Mexico - GOM9B Gulf of Mexico (SPAdes) (version 2) | ecosystem: Environmental > Aquatic > Marine > Cold seeps... | reverse complement strand
TACTATAGGCTAATGAGTTGGCTACGGGAAAAGCTGGGTTTGCTTTTATAAATTCATTCATCAGTGTAGCGTTACCATCAGTAGTTTCCACTAGTGTAAATGATGGTCCACCACTACCTCGAGCTTCGAAGTTTAATATTAAACCGATGTCTTTGGTCCAAGGATGTTCTTTAATAAATAATCTAGCACCATTTAATCCTAATTCTTCGCCATCAGTAAATAGAATAATAATATCATTTTTATGAGGAGTTCCTTTGGCAATAAATGCTCTAATACCTTCCAGTACTGTAGCCACTCCACTTGCTGCATCACTTGCCCCTTTTGAAGAATGTCCTGCACTATCATAATGACTCATTAACACTAAGGCTTTTGAATTGTCAGAACCTTTAATCCTTGCAGCTATATTTTTAACTTTTGCAAATGTACCCCAATCGCTAAAACTATTTCCTGTTTGTATTTGGACATCTAAACCAAGTTTTTTAAGTTCGTCAATGACATAATTAGCAGCAGTTTCATGAAAATCCATACCTACAGAATGGGCTGCATGTGCTAGTTGTTGTACATGGTTTAACGCCTTTTTATTTGAGAATTCCTCATTGGTAGGATTCTCGATAAAATTGTCCTGTGGTAGTTGAGTTTTGATGCTTATGTAAGCAGCAAGGCACAGTATTAGTATTGCGATTAATTTTTTAAACATAATAGTAAGTTAAGTGGATGAAAAAGTTACTGAATTATTACAGCCGTTATTCTTTTCTTTTTACTAAAGCATAATATTCATTTTCTAACGGTAGATACCCTTGATCGTATACAAAATAATATACGGTACCAATTTTGGTAGTATAGGTTGAAGTGAAATAGGAGAAATCAAATCCTTTTTCTATTAATTTGCTTCTGGATGTTTTTGTTTTGTTTTCTGGATTGAGCTCCTCTAAAATTCGCCAATTCTTACGTAGACGATTATTTACATTACGAATCAAATTTTTAGAATCCTTATTAACTCTATTATTATATTCATTCCGACAACTATCATCACAGAATTTTTTATCTGCTCGTCCTTTTATGGATTTGTTGCATTCTAAACAGGCTTTTTCCATTCGGTTTGTTTATTTTTTATATCGATAATGACCAATAATGGTGTATGCAAATAGGACATCTTCTGCTACTTGTCCACTACCAATATTGTGTACTATTAAGTATCGTTGTTTGTCTTCTGATTTTTGATTAGTAACAATACCAATATGTGTAATTGCTCCTCCGAGATTCCAACATACTATATCTCCAGGTTGATAATCATCACTATTATTAGTAATTTCCTTTTCAGCATGATGATGCTTGAAAAAGGTCATCAAGTTGGGTACTCTCCTGTGATCAATATTTGTATCAGTTCTTTTCAAGCCCCATATTTTGGGATATAGATTGAAATGTTGTTTCATATCCTCATGAACTTCTTTTTGTAAGTCAATTCCCATTTTCCGGTAAGTTCTAATAACAACATCAGTACAAACACCTTTTCCTAAAGGCACATCACCATTTGGGTAAGGAATTGAAAAATAAGCTGGGTCATATGTCACATCATCTTTTGTAAGTTCCAATGCACAAATACTAATTTGCTGAAAAAAATCTTGAGCAAAGCTTATTTGAAAAATGAATAGAAAACCTAGTAGGAGTATTGCTTTTTTCATGTTTAATGTGATGATTTTACCAAGATACAAAATATCCGTTTACAAACGCTTACAAATAGTGTGTTGGTTTGTTAAGAGCGAATAATCAGCTTATTTTTTTACAAAACGTAAGGTTTCTGATCCTTCAATAATGATTAAATAGTATCCTGATTTTAATCTAGATACTGGAATTTGAGTAGTGCTATTTGCAGTAACCTCTTTCATTATTTTCCCTCGGAGATCAGATATGCGTATGAAGGTATCTTCTTTTAAATTATTAATACTTATGTAATCTGTAGTTGGGTTTGGATAAACGGTTAGTTTACTCAAGTCTTCAATAGCCATTTTTTCTTCAACAGTTAAATCTATTTTAGTAATGGTGTTTTCGTCTGTAGAGGAAACATATAAATAATTTTCATGTAATACGATGTCAAATGGAGCTTCTATTTCTGGTATAATATATTCAATTTTATTACTCGAATTTTGTAAGTCTATTTTTGATATTTGATCTCCTAATAATTCAGCAATAAACAAATTGTCACCTTCGATGAAGATGTTTGTAGGAAAATTTAAGTCTTGAAATACTTCTTTTGATACTGGATTATTTGTGTTTAGTTCGATTTTGGATATGCTGTTTTTGAACAACTCAATAATGAGTAATTCATCTTTATGGCATAAAATATCACAAGGTGATCTAAGGTTTTTGATTACCAGTTCCGGATGAGGGTTTTCTTTAGATAAATCAACTTTTGAAATCCTATTTCCATTATATTCAGCTATATACAATTCGTTTTTGTAAATTAATATATCTGATGGCGTATTTACATTTAGGACAACATCTAGAGGTAAGGCCTCTGGGTTAGATAAATCTAATTTTGATATTTTATTGGCATCAGATTCTGCTATATACAACTCATTATTTATTATTGTTATAGCTACGGGATTTGCTAACCCCGATACGACATCAATAATTTTTGGACTGTCTTCTGTGGTGTCAACTTTAGATATTTTGTTATTATTAGCTATATACAAGTGGTTATCATGAAAAACTATTCCCATTGGGCTGTCGATACTTGTGATAAATTCTATTTTTTGGGCGTTGGTGTTTGCAATTAGGAATACTACAAACAAGTGACTGATTTGTTTTTTCATAGTAGTTAAGTTTATTGAGAGGAATAGGTGGAACGAGTTTCTCTATCTGTCTAATTTTAAACGGATTATTTCAAGAATTAGTATTTTCCATATAACTATTGAATAATCATTCCTTTTTATAGTATACCTAAACATTAAAAACTTAAACGTATTTATGAAGTAAATCGAGGGTATAACTCTGAGTACTATTACTTGACTAAATTAAAATAAATAAGTTAGTTTCGGGTACAAAAAAAAGCCTCTCCAATTAAAGGAAAAGCTTTTAATTATATATTCTAAGTATTTGAACTCACAAAGGAAAGTTCAAAACAAATAATTATATTGTGTTTAGTGCACAATCTGAGCTCATAACTTCACCATCACATCCAATAGTTATAGTAGCTACCATTTCAATAGATTGAATAGTAGGATTGTTACCATGAGATTTAACTGATTTGTAAAAAGTTACTTCAGTAATAAATCCACTAACAAAACAAGAAGATACAACTCTTGTTTGAGCTGTAATTTTATACCCTGGCTCTTTAGCATCTTGGATACATTGACTAGCAGCTTGTTTAGCTGTTTTGATAACTCCATTGTTATTTTGTGCAACAGAAGTAAAACTTAGTCCCATTACTAGAACAACGAAAAGCATTAATTTTTTCATAATAATTTAATTTATAGGTTAATTTGAGGAGCGAATATATCATGTAATTTTATAACATCCCTTGTTGTAAATGTTAAAAAAATAAAAAAAATCTATCTCTGTAATAATGAGGAGAATACGTGTTAAATGACGTAGTTATTGGGGAGAGGTGATTTTTAAATAGACTTTTTTGAGCCAAACAATACTTATTTACAAACGACTACAAACATTTACAATCGACAGTAAGTAAGTATCTACCGAGTAAAACTAGCATCGCAATTTAGCTTTGCAGTGTCGAAACATGAGAACTCGATAGTATTAACTGTTTAACACTAAAAATTAAATTATGAGCACATTAAAAAACAAAGTACAGTTGATTGGTAATTTAGGAAACCAACCAGAAGTGATCACTTTAGAGAGTGGTAAAAAATTAGCGAAATTTACAATGGCTACCAATGAAAGCTATAAAAATGCACAAGGAGAAAAAATTACGGATACACAATGGCATAATATTATTGCTTGGGGAAATACTGCGCAAATAATAGAGCAATATGTAAATAAAGGAGAAGAGTTAGCTATTGAAGGAAAATTGACTTCTAGAAGTTATGATGATAAGGATGGGAACAAACGGTACATTACAGAAATAGTAGTGAATGAATTATTGATGTTTGGAGGGGAATAAAATATCAAGAAAAAAACGCACTGAATATTCAGTGCGTTTTTAATTTTAATTAAGCTCTTTTAATAAATCATCTGCTTTTTGATGATTATATAATTTCTTGCTTGAAACGGTATTTAAAATAACTTTTGAGTCTTCAGTTTTTTCCATTTTTAGGTATAATAATGCTTTATACCAATTTCCTTTGGGGGCGTCCATTAAACCACTGTTAATTAAAGCATCAAAAGTATGAGCTGCTTTTTCAAATTGGTTGAGTTCCATTTGTGCTATTCCCATATATAAGTATACGGTTGCTGTTTGTTTTTTGGATAAATCTAATTCATTATTAAAAATAACTAAAGCCTCTTCGTACTTTTTTTGTTCAAACAAATGTTGAGCTTTTGTTCTGATATCTTTGTTTTCATTTCCTCTAATGGATAAAGAAGGTAACTCAGTAGTGTTTAAATAGGAAGCATATAATTCTGTTGATGAAGACGATTTGTTTACAAAAGGAACTATAGCTATTAAAAGTACAATCATAGCCGCACTGGCATATAAGTACCAGTTAAAATTTGTCTTCTTTTTAGGAGTATTATAATTTGTTTTGGCTTCCTCTAAAGCTTGTTTTAACTTTCCTTCTTTTTTAAATAATTCACTATACTCTTTTACTTCTGTAGCTTCAGTATTTTCTATAAAACTCCACTCTTCCTCACTAAACGTATCCAGCAATTGTTTTTCGAAATATACTTTTTCCTTAAAAGTAACGTCACTTTTTATACGTGCTAAAACACTTTCTTTTTCTTCAACAGAAAGTGTATTGTTGAGGTATTTTTTTATTAATATGTCGTCATTTATATTCATAACTCTCTTAATGAATTATATCGTTGATCTTTTTTTATAAGCTCACCCAGTTTCGTTTTACAACGGAAAACACGTTGTCTGGTAACTGTTTCCGTATTGTAATTCATTTCTTTCATAATGTCGCCATAGGTAACTTTTGCAAAAAATAAATTCAATACTTTTTTACAATTTTCAGATATCAATTTAATGTTTTCATGAAACAATTCCCATCGTTTTTGTTCTAAAACACCAAGTGCTAAATCCGTGCTATCATCCTTAGGTTCATAAAAAGGGTTGTTTGTTACCTTAATTTTTGATTTATTTAACTCACGGCGCCATAAATTTTTACAAGCTGTAAATAAATAGGCTTCAAAACTGGAGGTAATTTGAAACTTTTCTTTCCTATAACGTACTGTTATCTGTAACAAAGCTTTATTGAAAACATCCTCAGCATCGGCAATTTGCCCTTTGTTTTGGATAATAAAGTGTTTTACTTTAGGGAAGTTGGCATTATACAGTTCTTGAATTTCTTTTGAACTCCCATTTAGTAGTGCATTTAAAAAATATAAATTGTTCTTCATGTATAAGATCTTCACAACAAAAATAAACTTTTTACATTTGTAAGGGTAACAAAATGAACTTTTGTGAACAGGTGTGTAAATAATGTAAAATATCCTCAAATTATGAAAAGAATGAAAATTTTAAACAAAGTATTACTTTTAATGTTAATTATGACTACAATTGGATGTAGTACAGATGATTTAGAAATTTATAGTGCAGAAAGTAATAATCTAGAAGTAGAAAATACTATAGCAAATAAAGTTATTGAAGAAACAGCTGTAGGTTGTTGTAGTCATGAAATGATATTTCATGACTCATTTAACACATATGCAGTAAAAGCAGAGGTTATTAATTATTATTCGAATAACTCAGGGTTTACACGCGGCCCCATACCTTACCTAGGCTACGATATTTATACTTTTACATGGGATTCGGATTGGGACGGTGATGACCTATTAATAAGACAAAAATTCATAACTGATAAAAGATTTACAATAGGAGGTGATTGTTGCACCCCTCATGATGATAGTGAAAATGGGCCTGTTTTATGGTAGAAAAGGCAATCGTATTGCTATTTTTGTTTAAATTGGGGTATTTTGCCCCAATTTATGTTTAAAGTAGTTTTTTTTCTTTTATTAGGTTTATACCTACCCACTGTTGCTCAAAATAGTAACATTAAAAATGTTTTAAATTCTGTTAGGAATAAAGAACAGAAAACACATAGTATAGATTCCATTCTTTTAGCAAAAAAAGACAGCCTTTATATGTATCGTGATGATATAGTTGGGTATACGGACTGGCTTGTAAAAAATAAACAAACAAATAAGGCAATAGGTTTATTAGAAAACCTAAATAATTCACTTAAGTATTCTTCAGAAGAAAATAGTTGCAATGCTAGGAATGTAAAATACAAATTGGGGGTTGTTTATTATAAGAAAAAAGAATATAAGTTAGCGATACAACTTTTGAAAGGCAGTTTGTTGAGTAATGATAACTGCGAGTTCAACTACCCCATTAGTATATTAATAGCTGCATGTTATAGTTATACAAATGACTATTATAGCTCAATAAATTATATTGAGTATGCTTTAACAATTGTGAAAAAGAATGATCCTAAATTAATTTCAGATGTTAGCAAAAAAAAATACATTAATAGTGCTATTAATATATCTAAGTTCTATAATAAACTGGAGGGAAAAATTAATATAGAAGCTGGTAGGGAATATTTACTAAAAGGAGATTCAATTGCTAAATTGGTAGCTCTAAGTTATAATAGGGAGTTTGAACTATATATTGCATTATTTTCAACCTATAATTATGATGAAACATTAAGTATTGAAAAAGGCTTGTATTATTTAAGAAAGGCATTGTTGTTGGTTGAAAAAGCAAAAGATTCTTCCAGAATATCTTCTGTTTTTTTAAAAAAAGGAAGTTTATATAATACCACTGATTATGATAAATCAATCTTTTATCATGAACAGGCCCATAAGTACATTTCTAAAAGTGATTTCTCTAATATGCAGTATTATTTGGGGAATTCAGCCTACTTATATTTACAAAAAAAAGAATTTGATAGGAGTGTATATTATTCGAATAAGCGTGTAAAATATTTAACGAGTAAAAACATTAGTCAACTATTACAAAGAACTAACGATTCTGTTATTTACAATACAAAAGATAAAAACAGGTTATACAAGTTTTTAGATTATTACGCACAAGCTATTACAGCCAGTCCTTCTTATAAAAAGGATGCCTCTAAAAGAATTGAAATTATAAATGTTTATTTTTTAATTGATACAGTAATTGATCAAATTCAGCAAAGCTGTACAGATTATAAATCTAAGTTACATTGGAGAAAAATTGCTAAACAGTTTTACAGTAAAGCTGTGGATGCATGCTATTTGGTTAATGATGTAAATAGTGCCTTTTATTTTGTAGAAAAAAATAAAGCACAACTATTGTTACAAGATGTGTTCAATAATGAATACAAACAAAAATTACCACAGGGTATTTTAGCTAAGGAAAAGGAACTGAAAAAGGCCGTTTTAAACACAACTAATTTCATTAGTTCGGAAATTAATGTTGCCTTACAAATGGAGCAACAGAAGCGAGTATTTAAGAGTAAACTACAGTACCAACAATATAAAGATTCAGTAGAACAATTATACCCGATTAAGGCTATAAACAAGGGTAAAATAAAGTTGACATCATTAAAAAATGTACAGCAAAATTTATTAGCAAACGAAGTGTTTGTTTCCTATTTCTGGTATTCAAATAAGGGTTATGAAGGGAGTGAGGATTTAGAAAAGGCATTTGGTGTACTTGTTAGTCCTTCGAATACGCATTTTTTTAAAATCTCTGATGTTAAAAACTTTGAGAAATTAGTGTCGGAGTATAAAAATAAAGTGTCTCAACCATTTAACACGATAGATGACAGAGAAGAATTTAATGAGGTAGCTTATCAGTTATATAACACGTTATTTCCGACGACAGAAATAAGAGAGCTGCTACAAAATAAAAAACTACTAATTGCCTCAGATAATCAATTACAAAACATTCCTTTTGAAGCTTTAATTACAAATAAAAAAACGAATAGTTATTTACTTAATAGTAGTGAAGTTGCTTATGTTTATTCAATGTCGTTCCTAGAACAAAATAACAGAGTAAAAAGAAACGCTACGCATAATTTTATGGGATACTCTCCAGAAAACTTTAGCTATAGTAGTTTAGATTCGTTAACGCAAACTACACGTGAAATTAAAACAATACAAAATAGTATTGGTGGAGATATTTATGTAAAAGAGGAAGCGTCAAAAGAGTTGTTTTTAAAAAAATCGGGCCAATATAAAATTATTCATTTAGCAACACACGCTAGTACTGATGAAGATCCATGGATAGCATTTAATGATTCAAAACTTGAATTACATGAATTATATACCTATAAAAGTCAAGCAGATTTAGTAGTGTTAAGTGCATGTAATACTGCCAATGGTGAGCTTGCTCAAGGAGAAGGTGTAATGAGTTTAGCAAGAGGTTTTTTTCATTCAGGTGCAAATAGTGTGCTTTCAACTTTATGGAATGCTAATGATAAAGCAACAGCTGATATCATGAAGAATTTTTACCAAAATTTGAGTGATGGGAACACAAAATCAAAAGCATTACAATTGGCGAAACAAAACTATATACAATCAAATTCTCTTTCTGATGCATCACCTTATTATTGGGCTTCATTTGTGCTAATTGGTGATGCTGATGTGTTACCATTAAAAACCAATAATTGGTATTGGTTGCTAGCGATAGTTTTTTGTTTTCTTGTGACTTCTATTTATGTTATAAAGCGTCGGAATAGTGAATAATATACCTCTTAGTATCAATATCTACTCTTAATAGTTTTACCTCTTTTGCTGCAATAAAAGCAAGTTGTTTTAGGAAAATTCAGATTATCTGTTCACAAAACGGGTAGTAATTTTATGGTTTGCTTAAATTATCCCAAAAAAAATTAACCTCCAACAGGCTTATTGTTAGTACGTTGTGTGTTGTTTTTTCTTTTTTTGTAATATTTCAATAAAAAATAAGGTAACAAAGAAGGAATATGTGAACAGTAGGGGGTACAAACAAAAAAACAATATTCTTTCGCGAGAGAAAAGACAATAAACACTTATGTCTAAAAAAGTAGTGTGTATAGTTAACAATTAAAATATTTATTAAAATGAAAAAAATCTTATTTTTAGTACTGTTCTCAATAGTTTCAGTTTTTAGTTACGCTCAGGAGGGGTGTGATATTAGTACAACAACTCAATTAACGCATAGTGTAGATGGTGTTTATAGTGTGCCTAATGAACTTGGATATAGTTATTTTTGGTCTGTAACGGGTAATCTTATTATTAAGCCTATTGGTGATCCAAATAATAATACCGGTAGCTCAGTTGTAATCGGTACAACAGCTTTGACTACTGAAGCTATTTATGGTAATGTTTATGTAACAAAATATAAAGCGGGTGTAGCACCTTGTTGTAATGGGACTTTAATTAACGTTCCTGTCCCTCCACCGGGACCTGGTTGTGGAGTAGAGGCAACATATATTCAAGATTTAAATGAAAGGGGAGATGGAACTGTATCATTTCATGCAGTTACAAATTTCAATACTGGTAGTACTTATCACAGTAGTTCTTTTACTTTTACTTTTCAAAATGGAGATGTTATAACCGAACTAGGGGCTATTAACCCTACACATGGTTATCCACAAGTTATAATTCCAGTAGCAGAATCAAACCGTGTACTTAAGGTTTGTGTTATTGTTTCTGCAAGTTTTCCAGGTACACCAAAACCGACTATTTGTCCTTCAGACTCTTTGTGTAAAACGTTTTCTCATGGAGTATATGGTACAAGTAATATTTTTAATGGTTTTGGTAAAATTAAAAACCCTATAAAAAATATACTTAAGGTAAATTTAAATGATGAAAAACAAGCAGAGGTTTTGATTTATGACTATAATGGAAATTTAAAAAAGAAAACAAAAGTTGTTAATGGAGAAAATATCGATGTTAGTGATCTTAAAAATGGTTTATACATTGTAAAATTAAGCTCTAATAACGGATTAGTAGATACTAAGAAAATTCAAATTCAAAGATAAGTCACCGATACGTTATTAATACTAATTCTTGTAATATAGAAGGGGGTAATTATTAATAATTGTTTTGGGGAATGAAAAAGCCAGCTATAAGCTGGCTTTTTTTATAAATATATTTTTGATTACAACCTATCAGGATTATATCCTAAAAAAGGAACTTCTGTTTCATTAAATATAATTCCGTAATCTTCCAATTCCTTTAATATTGGGGTGTATACTTCTTTTGAAATTGGTAATTGAACTCCAGGAGTTTTAATTTTACCATTTAATATTTGTAAAGTAGCAATAGCAACAGGTAAACCAACAGTTTTTGACATTGCTGTAAACGTTTGGTCATCGCCTAAAATAACCATTTTAGAGTCTATTTGTTTTTTCTCACCATTTAGTTCGTAACCAAACTTATGGTACATAACAATCATATCTTTATCTTCTTGTTGTAAAGTCCAAGTGTCTAATAATATCTTTTGTAATATTTGAGCTGGAGTAGCATTTACTAAGCCAACTTTTTTGGTAGCACTAAATAAATCTAATTCTAAATATTTATCCCAAACTACATCATCCTGATCTATTTTTAAACTATGGCGGAATTTTAATTCTACAGAATCTGTTGGACTATATGGTAAAAATGAGTTTACAAAATCTCTGTAAGTCATTTCTGCAGAGTTTTCAATAGTGTATGAATCATCTGTCATACCAAGAGTAATAAAATTATTCCAAGCACGAGAATATCCAACTCTTCTTATTGTTCCTCTATATAAAGTATCAACATCATTTAATCCATATACACTTCTATAACTTAAAGAATCTCTATTAGCATATCCTTCAAATTTCCCATATCCTTCAACTTCTAAGAATTCAGTTCTTCTAAATAAGCGATTATATGGTATGTATTTGTATTTACCTTCTTGTATAAACATTGCGGTTCCACCTTGACCAGCTAAAACAACATTTCTAGGGTTCCAAGTAAACTTATAGTTCCATAAATTGTTATCACTTTCAGGAGCAACTAATCCACCACAAAACGATTCAAATAACATAATCTTTCCACCTTCGTCATGAATACGATCAATTATTTGCATAGCACTCATGTGGTCAATCCCTGGGTCAAGACCGATTTCATTCATAAATACCAAGCCTTTTTCTTTAGCTTCAGCATCTAATGCTTGCATTTCATCACTAATGTAGGATGCAGTAACCATATGTTTACCATAGGTAATACAATCTTTAGCAACGTCTATGTGAAAACGAGCTGGTAACATTGAAATAACAATATCAGCATTTTGAACAGCAGCTTTTCGTTCATCAGCATTAAAGATGTCAAGTAAAATAGCTGTTGCGTTTTTATTATCTTTAACGTGAGTTTGCGCATTTTCTAGAGATAAATCTCCAATGGTAACATGTAAGTTTTCCTCCACAGATTTTCCTATTAGATAGGTAATTAAATTAGAAGCTGATTTTCCTGCGCCAATTACTAAAATTTTTCTCATTTTTGTTTGGGAATTAAAGTCCGTTGTGTTGATTTTTATAACACAAAGATATAGAGAAGTGATATTTAAAACAATTTTTATGAACAAAAGAATATTGATTTCAGCAGCTATTTTAGCAATTATTGCAATTGTACTAGGTGCATTTGGAGCTCATAAACTAAAAGAGTTATTGCCAGAGCAAAGTTTAAATTCCTTTGAAACAGGTGTTCGGTACCAAATGTATCATGTTTTTTTATTATTGTTTTTAGGGTTTTTTTCAGAAATCACAGAAAGTGTTAAAAAGAAAGTATATCGATTAACTATGGTTGGTATATTGTTTTTTTCAGGATCAATATATATGTTGTCAACAAGCAGTATCACTTCAATTGACTTTTCGTTTATAGGAATTATCACTCCAATAGGAGGACTGTTACTAATTATTGCTTGGGGGGTATTGTTGAGAAGTTTTATAAACTTAAAAGCCGATTAAGGCTTGTTTAACAAAAATTGTATACTTTTGCCCTTTATAACTAAATGCAACACAACAACAATACTATTATTATGGCTGATAATGATACAAA
>Ga0209291_1003278_pt1 | contig 12176 bp, 8 predicted proteins | sample GOMGulsemesocosm_FD_184633 | JGI IMG/M metagenome (GOLD analysis project Ga0209291, IMG submission 184633) | Methane-oxidizing microbial communities from mesocosms in the Gulf of Mexico - GOM9B Gulf of Mexico (SPAdes) (version 2) | ecosystem: Environmental > Aquatic > Marine > Cold seeps | place... | reverse complement strand
TGCTCACACTGTAAAAGTGATCCGAAAATGTCGTCAATTCAGACACCCTGAGCACAAAGATAAATATCCAATTGCACATCGTGTTGTCAACCAACTGCCTAAAATTGAATTGCTCTATGTCGCAGCTCTGTATCACGACATCGCTAAAGGGCGTGGCGGCGATCACTCAGAACTTGGCACTGTAGATGTTATTGCGTTTTGTAAACGTCACCGCTTGGGCAAGTGGGACACTCAGCTGGTAGCATGGTTAGTACGCAACCACTTACTGATGTCGATGACAGCACAGCGCAAAGACATTTCAGACCCTGAAATCATTTATAATTTTGCCAAGCATATGGGTGATGCTATCCACTTAGACTATCTATATGTCCTAACGGTGGCCGATATCAATGCGACTAACAACAGTCTGTGGAATAATTGGCGTGCCTCATTAATGCGTCAACTCTACGGAGAGACCAAGCTTGCGCTAAAACGCGGCCTGGAGCACCCCGTTAATCATCAAGACCTTATCGAGCAAGTACAGCAAGAAGCGCTTGAATTACTCTCTATTAATAATATTGAACAAACGCGTATTGATAACTTATGGTCGAGCTTAGGCGATGAATACTTCATCCATGAAACCGCTAAAAACATTGCCTGGCATACAAAATCAATCTTAGAGCAAAATACTTTAGAGAAAACCTTAGTGCTCATTAAGAAGACCACACTGCGCTTATATGAAGGTGCTTCAGAGGTTTTCATCTACAGCAAAAATGTTAATAACTTATTTGCCGTAACCGTCGCGACTATGGATCAACTCTCGCTGAGTATTCAAGATGCGCGCATCTATCCAACCGATCACGATTACTGCTTTAGTAGTTACACAATTCTTACGCAAGAAAACAAATCAATACCAGATGATGCAAAAAAACTAAAGAAAATAAACCAGACCTTGGTGCGAAAACTCTCATCTCCCGAGCGCTACGCGTCTATCATCAAGCGTCGAGTCAGCCGACAATTGAAGCTCTTTGCCACGCCCAGTAGAGTAAAGTTCAGCACTGACCAAAGCCAAAACTACACGCAGGTTGAAGTAATTTCACCCGATAGACCCGGCTTACTGGCGGTAATAGGACAAGTGTTTGCCACTCACAACATTATCCTTTTCAAAGCAAAAATAACCATCGTGGGTGAACGCGTCGTCGATTTATTTTTCATCACCGACTGTACTGGCGCATTAGTCGAAGACCCTGAATTCATCTACTTGCTACAAACTGAAATATGTAAACAATTAGACCAACATGTTAGCGAAACCTAGCAATAAGACTTCAGCATAACAACGCAACTCACTGTGTTTAACAAAAGTCTCACAATAACTTTAACAAGAGAAAAATTATGGACAAGCAAACCCAAACAGAAATTGAGGCGGCAGCCTTCAGACGCCTAGTTGATCATTTGGACTCGCGCAAAGATGCGCAAAATATTGATTTAATGATACTGGCTGGATTTTGCAGAAACTGCCTCGCTAAATGGTATAGCGCAGCAGCAAAAGAGCAGGGACAAGATATCGATTACGATCAAGCCCGTGAAGTTATCTATAAAGAGCCGTATGACAGCTGGAAGGACAAGCATCAACTTCCTGCGACCGACGCGCAAATGGAAGCTTTCAACAAGGCCTTTGCAAAGAAATAAGACGGTAGAGCTTTTAGCTTTTAGCTTTTAGCTTTTAGCTTTTAGCTCTTAATGATTGACTATCCACGCCTGCTGTAATTTATCAGCTTGCACTTCTAAAATAGTCGCGTAAACATCATCCTGAATAGGATAAGATTTCACCACGCGTGCGCCGCGCACAATACCGGCAACCGCCGTTTTAAAATTATCGTTAACTAATACCATTTCATTAACGGTACTAGTGCTCGTTACATACTGCCCATGCACCATAGCAGCTAGCTCTTGATAAGCGCGCAGTTTAGAGGCGCGAATAGCATTGATAACTTTCTCGCCCACCGTTGCTCCCGGTTGCTTGCTCACTGGCGCATAACCTGTTGCGCGAAAAACTTGGGTCTCATTATTAGAGGAACTAAATTTATTGGCTGTACTGGATATTGTTTTAGAAACCGTTTCACAGCCACTTAATGAAACAATCGAGAGTAATGCTAAACTTTTAACTAATACCGAAGCTTTCATCAATAAATCCTTATTGTGGCCCAATTCCGTTTTCAATGATGTAACCCCGATTCAAAGCATCAATGGGGTTATATCCAGGTAGCTGACTTTCTAAACGTTTGTAAGCGATGTGCGACTGCCCCGCTGCCACTACCTGGCGGGTAACAACATCCAAGATGCGCGCATTAAGCACCACCCCATCACCGTGTCTTGCATAGGTGCCTGTGAGAATATAATAAATTTTGTACTGCTGTTGCAATGTCGGCAAATTAGATTTACTCACTTGCGCTTTATCAGTAGTCACCAAACTCACCGCTCGGTAATCAACCATGTTATAACCGCGCTGCGTCATCGGGAAAACAAAGCTTTCAGACAGCCTAGCGCCAAAAAGATCATCGTGCACACTTTGGCGCAAAGATTTAAACGGTAGTACAGCAACCGGTAAACGCTTTACTCTGTTTTGCCTAAGTCCTAACACCATCTGGTCAGCCATTTGCGCAACGGCTTCACTGACAGGGTCATAATAATTGGGTTCTATCGGCGTTAGCGCCGTGGGAGACGGCTTGGCAAACTCCGATAAGCTATCGACTTCTATTGCCTGTTCGACAATAGCACGCGCTTCTTCTGTAGACATTTTATTGGAAAACGTCGATTTCACACTTTGAGCAACACAACCGCTCAACATCAAGATACTCAATAAGAACACACTCTTCATGCTGTTATGCCTATACGCTAACAAGTTAATGGATGATATTACACTAAGACCGAGTGCGACTCTATTCGCTATATTGCTTAAATGTATTATAGTGTCGATATTATCCTAGATTCGGTAGTTGAATCACGAAAGTAAGCACAAGTTCTTGATGCACCTAGAAAACGATAAAATATCTCATCACCAATTTAGATGAACACAAAATTTCATCTCTGGTGACTACAAAATTTTATCGTGTCCTATGCACACCTATTACTTGTACTCCTTTTTCGTGCCCAATCACCGAATCTAGGATTAAAGAGCATTATTAGTTCTCGTTCAGAAACGGGGCCGTAGCGAGAGCGACTCAATGGTTTAAGATGTGAGCTACTAGATATGAGCGTTTAGTCATTCTAAATAACTATATTTAGTGGTGCGCAGATTGAGCCAGTGAGACGTTCGCAGTAGGCGTCTGTTTCTGGATGGGAACTAACTACTCTATTAACAAATTTATTTGTCTATCAACGCTTTATTATATTATCGGTAATTATCGAATGATGTTGAGTAAATTAATATTTACAGCTAAAAAACTACAAAACTGCCTACTTTTCAGTGCTATTTTCCTCGCGATGCCTGTACAGGCGATAACGGTACATGCAAACGGCCAAGCCCTGGTAGTCTCTGGTGATATCACGAGTGCTAGAAACTTAGCAATCACCCGCGCCAAACAGCAGGCTGCACTTCAAGCCAATGCCTTTATCAGTACCCAGCAACAGTTAGAACAAGGCGTTATTGTTAAAGATAAAATTTCCATTCAATCCCTTGCGAGCGTAGGTCAGCATCAGGTTTTAAGTGAGAAAATGAGTGGTGGCATCCTCACCGTGCAAATCAGCGTTGACATTGAAAGCCACAACAAATGTAGCAACGGGCAAAGTGCCAGTCACTACCGCAAAAGAGTTGCCATTGCCGCTTTTCCTATGGCCCAGCCAAGCCAGGCAAACATCGGTAGATTACGTAATATCGAATCAGATCTTGCCACAGAATTAGTTAAAAGGCTGACGAATAATGCAAAAATAGAAGCGTTAAATGCCGGTAATTTAATGCTGCAAAGTGATGTTAATACAGCAGCCACCGCACAACTTCCCGAAGGCTCTCTCACGACTGTTTTGCAGCAGACCAGACAGCTAAAAGTACAGTACATTATTTCAGGTGTGGTGCGTGACCTATCCATGCTAACGCCCACAGTTTTTAGATCAAAGAACTACTTTATCGATAAATATCATAAACTGGATTACTTAAGCAGTCGCTACATGCGCGCTTTCGAGGTCGACTTGTTTATTCACGATGGATTTACCGGCGCGCTCATTAGTCAAAAAAGCTATCGTACAGCAGGAAGCTGGGGCAACGATGACCGACAAAGAGTTGGCTTTGCCAGTAGCCCATTTTGGCAACTAGACTATGGCCAACAAGTGAGTCGTGAAATAGATAAAATGTCACGAGAGATTAATAGTGAATTGCGCTGCAATCGTTTTTCGGCAGAAATCACTCGCGCTAATGAAAGCACTGTTTGGTTTAAAGCCGGACGTGCATCTGGTGTTAAAAAAGGCGACAAGTTTGATGTTTATCGCAAATCTACCTTTTATGATTACCAGCAAAACCCGACGGTAGAGCTAAGCCAAACTCCATTAGTATTAACTGTCAGAAACGTACAGGCGAACTCAGCAGAGGGACAAGTGAACGGTTTTGCGGGTCAAAGTAACATTCAGGCAGGGGACGTTTTAGTCTCTCAATAGTTGCGGGGGCGGGTGAGTTTATTAACGGGGAGTTCGCTGCTTCCCTTTCAATTTCAAACCAGAGTAAACGCTTGCTACAAAACATCATATAGAGCACCAATTTACCAACACTCAGTTTTATTCAATAAGTTACGCGCAATTAGGTTCAAAGTAATCTCGCGCTTATCATATTATCTTGCTAGTTTTTTTAATTCTTTGACGTATTTTGCTCTTTGATGGTTTTTACTCCACGCGTCATAAAGCGCCACTAAGTTTTCTAGCGCTACTTTATGAAACTTTTTACTATCTAAGGTTTTCTCCGCTTTTTTCACTAAATCTAGAGACTGTAAAAAAAGCGGCTCGGTCTGCTTATAACGGCGTTTTTTATAATAGATAGATCCTGCGCGCGCAGCAGTATAAGCACCTTGCAGAGGCTGAATGTTTATTGACTGATGAAGTTTCAACGACTGTTCATAAAGCTTCAAAGCTTTGTTCATGTCGCCTTTTGCTTCTTCTAAACTGCCTAAGTTTGCGATAATTAAAGCCTGCTCTATCCCTTTGTCTCGTTTGAGTTTTACAAGCGCCTGCAATGCCTGCTTATAGAGCGTATTTGCCTTTTCATAATTATCATTCTCTTGATTCGTTAGCGCTAATTCATTTAACAACATCGCATTAACCAGAGATACTTCCCCTGTATTTGAGCGAATCTTAAGGGCTTGTGCTAAAGAGGAGGCTGATTTTTTTTCCTTATTTTGTAGATCATACACCAGCGCCATTCGCTCTAATGTTTGAGCAATTCGCACATCGTCCTCTTTTAATAAGCGGCGCTCTAATGCCAGCTCTTTTGTCAGAATATCTTCAGCAAGACTCAGCTTTTTCTGGTTGATTTGGGCATCCGCTAAGGCATAACTTAACTGGCGTTGCTCCTCACTAAATTGAGTCATTTTTCTTTGTTGGTATTGATTCAATAATGGATAAGCTAGAGTAATAGCCTCACTGTCGCGGTGTTGCATGCTATACATTGCCACTAAAGCATGCAGAGTTTTAAGCGCTTCTTTATGAACAACTTTGTCATTCTTACTTTGAATATCCCAAGCAGCCCTATAAGCATTTATGGCCTTTGTGGGTAACGCTTGTTGCTCTAAAAACCGCCCTTTATTGAATAACAGAGTCGCCACTTGTAAGTGTTGTTTTCCATAACTTTTTTGACTCAACAAAATTGCTTTAGAAATGGAGCTCAGCGCAGCATGTTTATCTCCTTGTGCATTTTGAATAAAGGCCTGCAAGTTTAAGCTGCTCGCTTGATATTTAGCGCCGTTATCAGCCTGCTTAGCTCTTTTCAGAGCTTGCTTAACTTTTCCTAATGCTTGCTTATACTCCCCTTTGCTGTAGAGACTCATGGCTTTATCTTGATAAGCCTGCCAGTTGCCAGCGCTTTGCAAACAAGCACTACAAAAAACTAAACCTAAAAACACCAATGGTATAATCCTAAATTCGGCAGTTGAATCACGAAAGTAAGCACAAGCTCTTGATGCACCTAGAAAACCAGAAAACATTTTCATCACCAATAAGGTGACCACAAAATTTTCTAATTTCCTATGCACACCAATATCTAGCACTTCTTTTTCGTGCTCAATCGCCGAATCTAGGATAATGCTTACTTTTCTTGTCATGTTAGAAGCTCTTTTCTAATTTCAGAATAATTTCATTACTACGTTGACTGTACAGCCAGTCAACGTTACTACGAGTATCGCTATGCTTAAGTGTGAGACTGGGAACAAAACCTTGCACTGATAAACCAGGGGCTTTAACAACTAAAGTGATATTTTTTGTTCTGTCTTTACGTCGCTCCCCCAGTATATTACTGAATGCATGGTAAGTTTGCTGTCGTACTGAGCCAAATAAGGTGGTGCTGATCTTATTGGAATAATTTTTAGAGACGCCTATTCGAGCTCCTATTTGCCGATATGCGTAGGGGCGATCTTCTGCCAATCGGTTGAGCCAATCCACCCCGCCAAACAACGTCCAATTATTATCTAGCCCTTGCCACGCTGTTGCATTGGCTGAATACGAAGGACCGTCGTAGCGTTGATAATTGTCTTGTTTATAACGCATTTCTTTGTAGTCCGCATTGAACTTAAACATGGTTTGACGCGAGATTTTGTGGGTCCACTCACCATGTAACCCCAGTGCACTAAACAACGTTTTATTAGCATAATTAGAAATTTCGTACTGTGGCGATAGCCGTATTTGATCGTCTAAATCTTGATAGCGATATCCCCATTGAGTATTTAATGTGCTTTGGTTGTAGTCGGGAAATTCATCAAACTTCTGCCCATATAACAACGATCGAGTGTAGAGCCCATGATGCCCTTTCAACGCCAAGGCTTTACTGGCGGTCAATTGATAATCTACCCCTCTCGCTGAAATGGCTTTGGGGATAGTGCGGGTATATATACATTGGCCTTGAAAGCTCAACAGACAAGTTTCGCTCTGTGATGATTGGTTGAGATTATCTCGCCAGATGCTACCAAGCGATAACGAAAAGGCCCAATCACTGCGCTTATCTAAAGCTTTACTAAAACTAGTGACACTGCGATTAACCCCTGCATGCTGTGGGTTATCAATATTTAAATGAACGGCGATTTTATCAAAGACTGCACGTGCTTCTTTATCTTGATGATCCTCAAACAACACACGCGCCAACTCTAATTGCCCCGGTAAAAATTGATCATTGAGCGTCAATAGATGTCGATACTCTTTGATCGCTGTTTGCATATCCCCTTTAATACGCGCTAATGCCCCTTTGGCATAAGCCAATAATAGTGGATCAAGATTTGCTAAGGTTTGATATTGAGTGAGAAAATACACAGCCGCGCTCCATTTCTTTTCTTTAATGGAAGTATAGAGTGCGCGCCCCAAATCATTGGCATTGTGCCCAACGGGGTAAGATTTCCCATCGACAATTAACTTAGGATGTTGTTGCGCTTGATAGTCTTCATCTTTAAGTAATAGCTGCTCTTGAGCGCGACTTCGATGCTCTATGTTTTGATCAATACGCAGTTGGGTATCTAGATCAGCGCCGTTAGCTGTGGTGCTTAGAAAAAACGCCACTATAGCGAAAAGGGAATATCGAAAATAAGTACTTAAAGACAAATAAGGCACAAGAAAACTCTTTGGCTAGATGATAGAAAGCTGAACATGAACATCATGCCCAGCTTAAGAAACTAAATCTTATTAGTTTTTAGTACCACCAAAGGCCGTATCTAACAATGTGTCATTAAAATCAACCATACCGGCCAAATCAACTTGCCCGTTATAGAACTGTGCTGAAACGTCACCGCCAGAAGCGACGGGAATAAAGCCTAATAGCGTCGCAGAGGCCGTGCCTGTACCTGTTACAGATGCATCGGAGTTAATAGTCGTTGTACCAATATTAATACCATACAAACTGTTGGTCATAGAACCCGATAAGGTTGCCGCGCCAAAATCAGCCGTTAAAGTACCAGTTAATAAATCATTTCCACTTAAGTAATAATTATTAGTCGCTGTAACATCATAAGTCGCAGTTCCTGCACTAGGTACAGATGTATCAGCGTTAGCACCTGAGTAATAAACAGTACGATTAGCATCCGCTACTTCTCCGGTTGGTGACCATTCGCCATACCAAACATCCGCTGTTCCTACTTGAGCAAAATTAAAGACACCTAATTCACGATGATTCGCTGGTTCAGCAGTGGAATAAGGGTAATTTAAAGTATGAATACCGTTAGCATCGATAGTGGTGTATGTTGTCAACCCTTGAAAGTCCACAAATCCTGTAAGGCCAGTGGCTGGCACTGCAATACCTGCAAGCCCTGAGGTATGCGGTCCACCATTGACCACAGATTGGCTAATAGCAACTTTTAAAACATTCGAAGATCCTCCAACGACTCCTGCTTGTGCCTGACCTACTAGAGTGAGAGTTAACGCAATAGCACTAATCATCTGTAACTTTTTCATTTTTAGCTCCTAATTGTGAAAAACGATTTCCATTATTGGAAATACGACGTACCTAACACAGAGGAATCTCTGTGGGTTGCGACTAGACATTTGATTAAAAACGCCCAGTCAAACTCAGTTTAAAAGTTCTACCAGGTGCTGCCATCGCAGAGCGCGTTGCGGGGTCAGCATAGTATTGATCGGTTAAGTTAGTTCCCGTTAGCTCTATATCAACATCGGCATTCACTTTATAACGCGCATATGCATCAAAAATAAGCGTCTCACCCCAACTAAAAGGAGTGTTGTATTTATAGAGAAAACCATCTTTTGATCCAGTCCTGCTATTCTCGACTATATAATCTAAATCTTTATTTTCATGCGCTTTGTAATAAGTGGCTCGACCACCCAGTTCGAGGCGCCGGTTAAGAAAACGCCCTCCTAGTGCCAGGTTCGCAGATAATTTCGGCGTTGCTTGTGCCAATTGATAACCACTGGGAAAACCGTCATTCATGCAAGTAGGTACTGAATGTGTAAGTGAATATGAAAAGTCCGAAGCCGCCAGTCTAGCTGCGCTATCTTCATCACAAATTTCATTTTGTAGGACGTAGTTAATACCTAGATTAGTGAAGTACTTACCGCTGTCGTAGCGAAAGTCCAATTCCAAACCTTTAATGGTTTGTTTATCAACGTTATTGAAAAGAAATTCAGTATCCCTCTCTATCACGTCGTGGGTTAAATTGTGATAAGCGCTTAATTTTAGATCAGCATAATCAGCCTCGCTAAACACTGCCGTTAAATCATGCACATAACCCAGCTCCCAATTATAGGAGTGCTCAGGGTTAAGCCCATATTGACTCACTGAAGCAGACCAGCCAATGGTGCTCTCAAACATACTAGGGTAACGGATAGCTTCAGCGTATTTTACGTAGACGCGACTATCATCGGTTAGCTCATAACTCACATTAAAGTGCGGCACCCACCCGTGGTCTTTAACCTTCTCAGCATTTACAGTATCTTCTCCTGGAATAGCAGAAGAACGACATTGTGATATATTGGGTATACTTGACCAACTGCCGTTCAAACAAGGATGTTCGGCGCGATCTAAATTACCGTCTGCATCAGGTAACCACAGCCCCTTCTTATCATGCTCGGTTGTATTACCATAAGGGGTGCTCGCTTCTGTTAAACTGAGCCTGTTATCATAAAAAGCTTGAGATATTAACCCAAGGCCTAGAGCAGTCGTGTAGGGAGTCATAGCTGTATCGATTTCTGCTTGTCGCTCTGCTGCTGTCCAGGGAACGTAAGTATCATAGCCAAAAATGTCATAGCCTTTGACCGGATAAGATTTGAACTCATTTGGGTGATCACCTAAAAAGTCATCGTAAGACCAATAAGATGAATAGGTTAGGCCTGCATTAATTTTCAACCTATCTGTTGTTTTCCAAGCCAAGTTAAGACTAGTATCCCACTCCTCCCTTCTACCTGCTCGCGGAAAGGCTCGAGCCAAAGTTTTATCATATTCATCCGCTGATGATAATTTTTCGTGTTGAAAGTTACCCGCCACCGTCAGATCCAGTACAGCGGATAAATTCATATTGTTGGAGAGCGAAACCCCATCGCGGATGTTTTTCGAATTACTAATCGCACCATCAACCAGTATACCCGTCAGCGGGTCATCAGCACCCAAAGCGTACTGTAACTGGTTGGGATAACCACCCGCTGTATAAGTATCGCTTAACGTATCTGTGCGCCACAGTTTGACATGCAAATCAACCCAAGGGTTATCATTGGGTTTAAAAACGTAATCAAGATTGGAGGCTTTAGAAGTCACCTCACTTAGCGGCCATTGGATAAAGCCTCGCTCTGATTGTGTATTAATTCTTGAGGGCATAATTTCCCCATACACAGTATTCGACTCTCTATAATTAAAGCTCAATTGTTGATTATCAGTAATGTTCCAGGTGCTTTTTAATAAGATAGACTCCATCATGCTAGAGGTATTGAGCACTTCTTCACCGGGTTTCCAATAATTCGCCAAAGATCGAATAAAATCTTTTTTACCAGAAGCCGCCTCGCTATCTGAGTAATAGCTGGCGTTGTTTTTACCTGAGTAATAATTACCGCGCTGGCGATAAGCATAGGCAGCTAGAAAGTCAAAATCCTCGGTTTTCTTAGCCGCCGCAACTCGGTATGAATAATCGCCTCCCGCGAGTGGATTATTATCATTCGCAGACTTTGCATTAAGATACTTCAACCGTAAAGTTTCATCGCCAACGGGCGTTATACCCGCTTTTGTTCCTTGCGGAAAACCATTGACATCCACAGCCAACTCACCTGTGTGCAAACGAGGCACCCGCTCTCCTACAGAATTGCTACTGCCTTCCATTTTGAACTCGATCCCAAAATCTTCGCCATCGCTAATAATATCGTCCGGTACTAAAGTTTTAACCACCATGGCGCCCCCTATACCGCTATTCACATCACGCTCGTTAGTTACTCCTTTATAGACCTGGATATTACTGATCAAATTAGGATCTATATAACTGCGGTTTGACGCCCCGTTATACCCCCTCCACACAGTCAGTGCCTGCTCTGTACCATCAATTGTCACTGGCACACGACCAGGCCCTTGTACTCCGCGAATATTGACATCTAATGCACCGCTGTTACGCGCCTCACCACTGAACACCCCAGCTATACCTTGTAATAAATCAGAGGGAGTAGCGCCTTTATAGCGTTCAACTTCTACTTTACCCATGTAAGCGGTAGAGGTGTTTTTATCATAGACATCGTTGTAGCCGTCTTCATCGGTATCGCGAAGGCCATGTATAATAATCGCCGATGCATCTTGAGTTTTTGGTAATGCTTTTAACACGAAGCTGGTTAGCGATATTTGTTCAAAAATTATTCCGGTGTTTAACAGGATTTTCTGTAACCCTTTTCGAACACTGTAGACACCTTCTAGTCCACTACTGCTCTTCCCCGTTGTAAGTGAATCATCTATGGAGAAATCGATATTAGCGCTTAAGGCGAAAGTGCTTAATACTTTCCCCAAAGGCCCTTGCTCAATGGAATATTGCTGCTGTTGCAGGACTGACTCATCGGCTTTTGCTACCAGTGAACTACAGATAAAAATGACAAAACTAACTCCTAACAGAACTAAAGTGCGTGACAAAATCAGTACTTCATTCATTAGGGACAACTTTTCGGCTTTCATTTCCACTACCAGTGATATGTATGTATTTTGAGGGTTTATACATATCTAACGAATGAAATTAAAAAAGCCGTAAAGATAAAACAATATTTATTGCTTATTTAGAGAATCAAAGAAAATGATAGGAGTACAGATTAAAACGAAGGGGTTAAGCAGGAGATATATTGACCCAATAACGGGTTAGCATATTCACTTTAACAGGAAAGCTGGCTTGTAATTGCTGTAAAATATGATCAGTATTGGCCAATGAAAACACACCGGTAACTGATAAATGTAAAAGTTCAGGCGAGACACGCAGCACTCCTTTCCTGTAGCGACTTAGCTCTGCAACAAAATCAGAGAGAGGCATAGCCTGCGCCACTAGTTTACCATCCAA
>Ga0209291_1003277_pt1 | contig 12177 bp, 8 predicted proteins | sample GOMGulsemesocosm_FD_184633 | JGI IMG/M metagenome (GOLD analysis project Ga0209291, IMG submission 184633) | Methane-oxidizing microbial communities from mesocosms in the Gulf of Mexico - GOM9B Gulf of Mexico (SPAdes) (version 2) | ecosystem: Environmental > Aquatic > Marine > Cold seeps | place... | reverse complement strand
ATTATGGAATTGAAAGATAAATTGTGGGGTATGTTGAATCCTCCAGCTTAATATATAATAAGTATATGTTTAAGAGTTATTAGCTCGTTTGTTAAAAAAACAAACGAGCTTTTTTTGTGATAAAAAATAACAATAAGGCTTTTAATTACGAATAACTTAATCAAAATGTTAATTTTTTAAACAGAAGGTAGTTCATCGGTTTTTTTTAATCAATCAACGAAAAGTCAAAAAAAGCAGGTAACATTTATAAAAATAGTTCTTACATTTGTTTTGTAATTAGATGACTTGTCTAATTATACTTTTCAAAAAAATAGCTCTATCCCCAAAAGAGTAGCTTATTAATGAGTGATTGCGTAACAATCAAAATATAAACAAAATACTTCCCAAAAGTATCGCTTACACAGCGTCTATAAGGTATAGGTAGCTTTTACAATTTAAGAATAGATAGTTATTATATAATTCTTCTAAAAAAGAATTATCATATTCTCGACCCCAAGAGAAACGATTGTTAACGTTTGATAAAAACGTATAAAGCCCCCAAGCTTTTGTAAATAGATGTAATTCTGCCCTATCAGGATTATTACCAAACTCTAAGTAATACACAATTGGTTTATGAAAAATTTTACACAATCACCAAAAAAAACGAGTTATAAAGCATTATACTTGAGTCTTTTTTTATTATTTTTTATTTTAACTAAATCACATGCACAAACAACAGTCCGCTATCAGAAAGTAATACAAGGAGGTACTGCTATGATTGGTAATTCACATTATTTACAATCTACAGATTTTGGTGGTATAGCAGTCGAAAATGATGTTGATACTGATCTTAGTACAAGTATATCAAGTTCATCTGATTTAATTTTACCAGCAGGATCGGTTATACAATATGCACATTTATCAGTAGAAACTGGGTTCGAAATAACTCCTGGGGATATGACAAGTGTGAAGTTTCAAGTGCCAGGTTCTGGATACATAACTTTAACAAATGCTTCTAGTGAATTTTTAGTTGCAAGGAGCGTACAGGATCCAGGAACTAGAAAATATAGGCAAATGATTTTTGATGTGACAAATTTATTGCCCTCAAATGGATATGTGAGTACTGCAACTGGTGGTGCTTCTGGCCGGTATTATGTAGCAGATCCACTTCCTGTTAGACCGGTTACAGAAAGGTCTAATATGGGAGGTTGGTCATTAATTGTGGCATATAAAAATCAAAATTCTTTAATTAGAAGTATTATAATTGCAGATAACTGGCAATTTTTCGGAGGAGGAGTATCTACTGTAATTACAGATTTACCTAATGTTCAACTACCAAATGGAGGAACAGTACAAGCTACAATCGGTCTTGCTGGTACTTATGGAGATCCAGCAAATGCAGGGTACGGATGTAGCGGATGTACTGATTATGTGCGTTTTGGTATTTCAGGAGCAGGGTTGACAGATTTAACAGACCCTGTGTCGGGACGTACTGATGATGCTTTAAGCTCTACCATTGGTTGGGCAGTCGATAATGATGTAACTACTGATGGAGGTCCAGTAATAAGTGGTAGTTATACCGCTAAGAATCCAGCTACAGGATTTACACCGTCTAATTACGCCCTTCCAGGTTCTTATGGTTCGGCAGATTATGATTCGGATATATTTTCTGCCTCTGGTATTTTAGCGGCAGATGGTTCAGTACAATCTATTCGTTTAGAACAACAAACTACTGGGAGCGATTGGTTAGTTTCAGGATCTTATTTTATATCAATAGAGGTTACTGCCGTGAAATTAGGAAAAGCCATTTTACCAGCATCAATTCCTGATGGAGGCATAGCAACATATACGTTCACTTTAGACAATACAGATGTTGATAGTGTAGATTTAACAGGTGTAAGTTTTACGGATAACTTACCTTCTGGAATAGAAATAGCGAACATTCCTAATATCACAAACTCTTGTGGTGGGACAATTATTGCAACTGTTGGAGGTAATTCAATAGCCGTAAGTGGTGTAAATATTAATTCAGGGGATACCTGTACTATTACTGTAGATGTTACAAATGCTTTTGGTCAAACTAATCTTAACTGTGATACAAATCCAGGAGCCTTTACAAACTCGATGAGTAATATTAGTAATACCACTGATACACTTGTACCTGCTTTTGACCCTGTATGTTTAGAAGTAATTCCATCTTCTACAATTGATTTTGATGGAGTAGATGATTTTATTAATAGATCAGCATTTCTAGGGAATCTTCAAGAAGCAAGTATGATGTCTTGGATAAATTTGGATAGTAGCTTTGATGGAGGTGAAGTAATGGGGCAACGTAATTTTAGAGTTTTTATTGACGCAAATAAAAGATTAAAAGTATTTGTAAAAACTGATTCAGGAGGAAATAGCTACGTAGTTACTCCAAATACAAGCGCTCCAGTTTTGATGGCTGATCAATGGTGTCATGTAGCTGTAACTTATGATGGGAATAATGGAACAATAAATTTATATTTAAATGGAGAATTAGAGTGGTCTTATACGAACTTGTCAGGTACAATGCTTAATAATCTTGCTGTTTGGAATGTTAATCATGATTTTGAGATAGGAAGGAATACAGAATTGGATAATGATTATTTTGAAGGGGCTATTTATGAATCTCGTGTATATAGCAAAGCATTAACTGATGATCAATTACAAAAGCAAGTGTATCAGGAAATCGAAAATAATGCTGGAAATATTAGAGGTTCCGTAATTCCCAAGGATATAGATGGTTTATCATGGACTGATTTAGAATTGTATTATAGAATGAATAGTATAAGTTCAGGAGTTACATTAGATGAATCACCAGTAGGTATTGGTGGTACATTGAACAGAATGGTGACTTTTCAAGAACGCTCAGCGCCGATGCCTTATATAGCTGATGTTAGTGGGGAATGGTCAAATGATTTAACATGGAAAAGAGGGGATGTTTGGGATATTGAAGATTTGCCTAATAAAGATTGGGTAATAGTTAAAGTAACTAATAATGTAACAATAACAACTACCTCGGATCATACTAACCTAGGCTTAATAATAGATTCAGGTAGTGAGTTACTTGTTAATAATGATTCAGGAATTACAAATACTTGGTATGTTAAACTAGACGGAATGATTGATTTAGTTGGAGAATCACAATTGATTCAAGGAGCCTATAGCGATTTAGATGTAACAAGCGTTGGCTCGTTAGAAAGAGATCAACAAGGAAAAGGAGATATTTATTCGTATAATTTTTGGGCATCACCAGTAAGTCCTATAAGCGCTACTGTAATAAATGAGCCATATAGTATTGATGAAGTATTACGTGATGGTAGCGATGCAAATAATCCACAGAATATTACTTGGGTTACAGGTTATGATGGAGCACCAACTACTCCAATTACGTTAAGTAATTATTGGTTGTTTACTTTTGATAATCAAGTTGAAGAATATGCATCTTGGCAGCAAGTAAATGAAACACAAGATGTGAAAGTAGGGTTAGGGTATACTATGAAAGGTTCTGGTTCTGGAGCAACTTCTAATTCTCAAAACTATGTATTTGTTGGAAAACCAAATAATGGAGATATTAGCCATGCATTAACTGCTTCGAATACTTCTTTATTAGGAAATCCTTATCCAAGTGCATTAGATGCCGATCAGTTTATATTAGATAATATAGCAGTAATAGAAGAAGATGGTGATGTGATTGGAGCTGGAGTAACTACAGGAGCTCTGTATTTTTGGGAGCATTTCGCAACAAATAACAGTCATATACTAGCTGAATATCATGGAGGATATGCTACTTATAATTTATCAGGAGCAACAATGGCAATTCCAGACCCTATGGTTTCATCAAACGGAACTGGGTCAGTATTACCGCAACGATACATTCCTGTTGGTCAAGGATTTTTTGTTGAAGGAGGAGAAGGAGGAACTGTTAAATTTAATAATGGTCAACGTATCTTTAAAAAAGAATCAGGAGGAGAGTCAGTTTTTACGAAATCAAGTAAAATAGTAACAAGTAGTAATGCTAATATTTCTCCAATAAGAGCAGATATTAATAGATTGTATTTTAATGTGGGTTTACCAAACGGATTGCAAAGGCAATTATTGTTAGCAGAAAAGGATGGAACCAGCTTAGGAATTGATTTTGGATATGATGCAAAATTATTAGATAAGAATGCAACAGATATTTCATGGAGTTTAGCCGATGATACATATGTTATTCAAACAATTGGTGAAATAGTTAACGAATTAGAAATCCCTTTGCATGTAAAATCAACTTCAGAAGGGATTGCATATTTTTCTATTGAAGAGTTGCAAGGAATTGCTTCAGAAATTGAAATTTACTTTTTAGACAAGCAAACAAGTGTTTACACTAGTCTTCGAGATGGGGCAGTTGAATTTAATTTAGAAATAGGAGAGTCTTCTGATCAATATGCGGTAGTATTTAAAATTTCAGAAACATTATCAGTAGAAGACGAGGTATTAATTTCAGATGAATTAGTTGTGTTTTATGATACAGCAATACAAAGTGTAGCATTGAGCAATTCAAAATTATTTTCTGCTAAAAACATCACGTTATATAATATCTTAGGACAAGAGGTTGTTTCAAATAAAAAAGAGTATTCAAAAGTAAGTGAAGTAGTAATTCCAGTAAGTGTTGCTACAGGAACTTATGTAGTGCGTTTTGATTATAATAACGGAACTGCAATAACAAAGAAGTTAGTAATTAGATAAGAACTTATATATTTTTCGGGTAAATTAATATATAATTATTCGGGTAAAAGACCAGCTGGGGAGCTGGTCTTTTTTTGTTTTTAATATGTTAGTTACACATGAAATCTATTAACAGTATATTTGCAATCCATAACGATAGCGGATCCATAACCTAATGTCAGTAAAAACTCTTTTAATAACACCTCCTTTTACACAACTGAATACACCGTATCCAGCAACTGCATATTTAAAAGGTTTTTTGGATAATAAAGGAGTCCTGGTGGAACAATGTGACTTGAGTATAGAGCTGTTTTCTAAAGTATTTACAACGGATTTTGTTAGTAAAGTGTTTCAGGAGGCTGATCATCATAAAAGTTATGAATACCCTTTAGTATGGGAACAACGTGAAGAATATATTCATAAAGTTGAAACAGTAATTAGTTATTTGCAATATCAGGAAGTAACACAAGCATATCAGATTTTACATCATGGATTCTTACCACAAGCACATCGAGCTTTAAATATTGAAGAAGATTTAAGTTGGGCTTTTGGTAATTTGGGAATATTAGATAAAGCAAAACACTACGCAACTATTTTTATAGAGGAATTAGGCGATTTTATTCAGGCAAATGTAGATGAGTTTTTCTCCTTTACACGTTATGCAGAACAGATAGCTACTTCAGCAAGTAGTTTTAACGGAATAGAAGAGTTTTTACAGTATGACCCAACCATTATAGAAAAGGAGTTGTTGGTATTATTAGAAGAGAAACTGAAAATTCATCAACCTAAATTATTATGTTTTTCAATTCCTTTTCCAGGAAATCTGTTTGCTGCTTTACGATGTGCTCAGTTTATAAAGAAAAAGTATACGAAAATAAAAATCGCTTTTGGAGGAGGGTATTGTAATACAGAATTAAGAAGTTTAGAAGATACTCGTGTATTTAAGTATGTAGATTTTATTTGTTTGGATGATGGTGAATCCCCCTTATTACGCATAACAGAATATTTATCCGGTACAATAAATGAAAGTGAACTAGAACGTACTTATATATTAGAAAATAGTAGAGTAGTGTACAAGAATAAATTACCGAATACTATTTTTCATCATAAAAACTTACCAGCACCAAGTTATGTTGGGTTACCTCATGACAAGTATTTATCTTTTTTAGATGTCATGAATCCTATGCACCGATTATGGAGTGATGGGAAATGGAATAAGCTTACAATATCTCATGGGTGCTATTGGAAACAATGTACTTTTTGTGATGTGAATTTGGATTATATTGGTAATTACCAGAATACTACTGCCGACGATTTAGTAGCTAAAATTCAGAAGATAGTTGCTGAAACAGAAATTACAGGATTTCATTTTGTAGATGAAGCTGCACCACCAAAAATGCTTCGTTCCTTAGCAGAAAAGTTGATAGAGAAACGTGTTTATATAACATGGTGGACAAATATTAGATTTGAAAAAACTTTTAACCTTGAGTTATGTGCATTATTAGCAAAATCAGGTTGTATAGCAGTTACCGGAGGCTTAGAAGTAGCTTCTGATAGGTTACTTAAGAAAATGAAAAAAGGGGTGGATATTGCTCAGGTAGCTCGGGTTACCAGCGCATTTGCACAACACGGTGTTATGGTACATGCCTATTTAATGTATGGGTTTCCGACACAAACCGATCGAGAAACAATAGATTCGTTAGAAGTAGTACGTCAGTTGTTTGAGAACAATTGTATTCAATCAGCCTTTTGGCATCAGTTTACTACTACGGTTCATAGTCCAATAGGAGTTAATCCTGAAGAATTTGATATTGAAATCACAGGGCCAGTTTTTGAAGGTTTTGCACAAAATGATTTGTGGCATAACGACCCAAAAGGAGCTGAGCATACCAAATATAAGACTGGCTTAAATTTAGCCTTACACAATTACTTAAATGGTGTTGGTTTCGAGATGGATTTACAAGAATGGTTTGATTTTGATATTCAGCCAACGGTACATCCTTATAATTTAATTGAAGAGTATTTATGATAAAAAAAAAGGCACATGTAAATAACATGTGCCATTTTTAGAAAATTTAATTATTTCTTTTCTTTTTCGGTCTTTTCAGATCTTTCAATATGTTTTTTTACATCCCAAGTCATATTCCAATTTTTAATATAACTTTCGATAGAACCAAGGCCAACATTAGCTCTTCGTTCGTTAACATTTTCAGGGTCAATAAGTGGAGAAACAAAAAACTCTCCTGAATCTTGATCTCTTCCTATTTGGCTACCATAAATTTGTTTCTCGCCTGTTCTTAATGCTACTCGATCTTCTAACAAGGCTAGACTTCCTGCTTGAGCGTTTCCTTTTTTTACTGCTTCTCTCATCATAGGTAAATACTTTTGTTGTGTTTTTATATCAGCATGTTGTATTACCAAAAACAAGGTGCTATTTCCTATTCCACCAACAATATTTTGTCCCAACCATCCGCGTTCATCAAGTATCTTTTGAACTTTTATCAAGTTGATAGAATCCTTTTCATTAATTATGTCCCAGTGTTTTTTTAGTTCATCAGAACCTCTTCCAAACTCCTTCTCAATAGCTCCAAGTTGTTTTCTGTACTTTTGGTCTTCTTCATTAATCGCTTGTAAAGCAGTCACTAATGACTTATCTAAATTCTTTTCAGCTTCATCTTTATTAGCTTTTATAAGCTTTATTAATCTACCCCATTCTTTATTAGTATGTAGGTAGTTTAAGTCAGTGTCGTTTGTAATATGATTGTAGCTTTGATACTTAACTTGAGGATGTTCAGCTAATCTAAATAAATGATAAAATGCTTTTTCTGAGTTCTTTGCTAATGCATATGAACAAGCAGCATTATATCTGTCATTCGGGTATGCTTTACCTTCATTAGATTCAAAAGCATCCTTGTATTTACTTGCAGATTTAGCATATTCTTTCATATTATAAAATTCATCTGCTTCAAGAATGAAATGTTTATAATCATCCATGTTTTGTCCATTAGATAAATTAAATAGTAGAATTCCGATAATGGTTGTTAAAAATGATCTTTTCATAAAATTAGTTTTTAAGTTGTGTGTTTATTGGTGTTTTGTGTATTGAATTAATACTTGGTTTTTATCATTGTAAAGACTCAAGTCTCCATTGTTTTTATATTCATAATACCAACCAAAAGGTTCATTTTCAATTTTATAAAATTTAGAAGTGTTGTTTGTTTTGAGAAGGTTTAATTTTTGGAGTTGTCCATGTTTTCTTAAATAAACAGCGTTATCCGACATTTTCACAAATTCAAATGAGCCTTCTTCTTTTAAATTTGTAAAAGGTTGTATGATCCAACTATTTAAAATTTCAACTTGTGTTAAGTTTTGAAGTTTCTTTTGATAATTAAATGCTTCAACTAGGTTTTGTATAACAGAAAAATTAGCGCGTTTATTTAGTTTCTCAATTAAATCAGGATATATAGCCTCTTGATTTAATAGTGAGTAGCTATATATAGTTAGTGAGATGTTTTCTAATTGATATGCTGGATAAACTTGTTTAATAGCTCCTCCAGTATTTAAACATTTTTGAATTATAGGCCAAAAAGCTAAGCTTGAATTACTTTCAAGATTATGTCCTAAATTAACGATAGGTACAAAATTATTAAATTTGTAAGTCTTTGTTCCGTGAATGTCAAGAACTAATGCAGTTCTGATCATGTTACAAATAGACATTGAATCGCTTGCCTTTGCATTCTTTAATTTTAGCAGAACATTCTGATCTAAATGATAAAGGTTTTTCCAATAGGCATCAATATCAGCTTCTGTTTTTAAGTCAGAAATTTCAGATTTATAAATTTCAATAGGAATTTGACTATAAGAAATAGAGGTCCCAAATAAAACGATAATGAATAAATTTAAGTAGGTTTTCATAAAGTGTATGTTAAAAGTAGGCTTTGGTTTTACGAAGTTACTCCTTAGTGTTTTATCTTAATTGTGTTTTTCGGACATTGTTTTTTGAAAGTAGATATTTTCTTTTGAGATAGGAGTAACTTTTTTAAAGAAGTCGTTTGGCTTTTCTCCAGTTAGTTTTTTAAATGCATTATTAAAATATGCTTGGTCACAATAGCCTGTTCCAATGGCAATATCAGAAAGATTAAATTCTGGAGAAATTTCTTTTATTTTTTCTAAAGCAGTTCTAAAACCAATAATGCGTTTATAAGTTATGGGACTTTCTCCGCATAAATTATGAAACAAACGAGATAGTTTTTTTGTGCTGCAAGCACATTCTTTAGCTATATGACCTATTGTTAACTCTTGGTTTTTCATAAGGGATAGTGCTTTGATAACTATGTCTGTATCTTTTTTTTCTTCTAATTTTGATAAAAAATAAGCATCTATTGTATTAATTTTTTTACCAATATTTTCTTTAAAAAAAGAGGGGTTTGTTTCAAGAAAATCTTCAAATATAGAAGTGATTTTTAGTGTTTTGTCAGTATATATACTAAGCTTGTTACTTGTAAATTGGGCTAATCCGTATGTTTTGAATATTACGTTAAAACCATAGATTTTTCCTTCAATAATAATTTCAATGGGCTTCTTAAACCTATTATAGCTTATGAATGAATTATTTTTCTCTTCAGTATGCCTTAAATAGGTTTTATCCCCCACAACTTCTCGTTTTGTATCCTCACTTAATGCAGTAGGTATTGTATAATGCGGAAAGGCAATATATGATTCATCTTCATAGGTACATTCGTAATAGAACTCAATATACTTACTCAGTATTGAATTATTAGGTTTGTATGTAGTAATTTTCATGAAAATATATTGCTTATAAAAGAGTATATTAATGCACTTTAGTGGTAAACACAAAACTATCTAATTTTTAAAATAATAAACAATTATTGTTTATTATTTCTCCATTTTATTCGCTAAAAACGAAATTTGTAATTCAATACGTTTTAGCTCCCTTTTTAAGCTGTTTTTATCCATCTGATTCCATAGAAATAATTTAAGCATAGAAATTGTTAGCATACAAAAAGTTCCTGCAATTCCCCATTTAATAAGCTCATTGGTTATATCGGTATTTAAGAATTGAATTGTACAGAATATAAACAAACCAAATACTATCACGACGATTATATTCATCAATACAATTAACCATTTCATTTTTCCTTCAAACAAGCCACCAAGCATTTGAAATAAGTTTTGCTCATCTAAATCGGTGTAAAATTTTGCTTCTTCTTTTGTTAGCGCTTCTTTAATTAAGGTGTCTATTTTTTCTGTCTCGTTACTCATTATTTTTTGATTTTAGTGATTGTTTTTAATTTCTCTCTCGCATAAAATAAACGAGATTTTACCGTTCCTTTTGAAAGGTTTAGTATACTGCTAATCTGTTTTAACGAATAGCTTTCAATGTAAAACAAGCGCAATACAGTTTGCTGAATGTCTGGTAGTTCTTTTATTGCAAGTAGTATTTTATTGCTATCTTCAGAAGTGTTGTTTTTTTCAGAAAAACTATTTAATGTTTGATAATAATCTTTTTGCTGATCTAGTATTTTACTTTTCTTCCGAGTCCAGTCAATAGCTTTTCTACAAACAATTGCTAATGCCCAATAACCAAATTTTTTAGGATCGTTTAAATTATTTAATTTATGAATGATAATGTTCCAGCTATCCTGTGCTATATCTTTAGCAGCATCTTTGTCTTTTGTATACCAATAGGCTTGTTTACAAAATTTTTGATGCCATCTCTCTACCAAAACTGTAATAGCTTCTTTGTTGCCTGATTGATATGCTAAAACTAAGTTAGCATCGGATGTTTTATTTGAGTTTTCCATTGTTGGTGTTACATACTAAAGACGTGTAAAACTGAAAAAGGTTCAAATTCAGAAGAAAATTATTTTAGAGACCTCTTCTAATTCTTTTTTTGAACCTAGTGAATGCTATTGAAATCCAACCAGAATCAGTATTTCTCAATATGATACATTTCAAGCATCTTTTTCTCTAAGAGACTCTTTGGATTTTTTTTAATAAAAAATTTCTAAACCCAGTACCATACTTCCAATGTGCGAGTTGCCCTGTTGTCCATGATTGTTTAACAATTGTATTTACTTTGGCTTGTCTTTTTTGCTGAAACAGTTCAAAAATATTTTCATTGGGGTTATTTTCAATCAAATTACTTAAATAATAAGCATCTTCAATAGCTTGTCCGCCTCCTTGTCCCATGTTTGGTGTAGTAGCATGTCCAGCATCACCAACTAAACAACAGTTGTTTGTATACCATTTTTTAAGAGGGTTCAAGTCATTAATGTCGTTTCTTAATATTTTATTTAGTGGCGTAGCAGTAATTATTTCTGTAATTATTGGATGAAAATCAGTGTACATGTTTACTAATTTCTCTTGAATAGTAGTAGTGTCATCTTTCTGATTTTGTTCGGATAAAGCTACTGCAAACCAATACACTTTGTTTTGCGCTATTTTAGAAATACCGAATCTTATTTGGTTCCCCCAAAGTTCAAAAGCGCAATGCTCATATACTGTAGGTAAATCAATATCAGCAACTCCTCTCCAGCAAGTTTGACCGGAATATCTTGTTGTACTATTAGGGAAAAGTTGATTCCTAACTTTAGAGTTTATTCCGTCTGCACCAATTAAGTAATCGGTTTCAATAGTAGCGTTATCTTGAAATGTAATTTTGATTTTACTATTACTCAGTTCTTCAAAAGATTTAAACCCTTTATCAAAATGTAGTTTTTTATGTGGTATTTTTTTTGCTAAAACTTTTTGTAACTCAGCTCTATGGATTGCAATAGTACTATAGCCAAATTTTGTCTGTATGCTATTTTGATGAGTATCTGATAATGGAGATAAATAGGGGGTGCCAATTGTAATTTGATTAATCGAATTTCCAACAAACTTGATGTCGTTTAATATATCTAAATACTCGAATACTTGTAATACATTTGGGGCAATCCAAATACCTGCGCCAACATCAGTTAATTTAGGTGCTTTCTCAAAAAGCTCATATTCAATTCCTTTTTTTTCAAAAGCCAACGCTGTTGTTAACCCACATATTCCTGCTCCTATAATAGTGTACTTCATCCCTATGAATAACTTAAGATATTATGATAACTAAGTTAATCATTCTAGAAATAGTTTAATATAAAAAAACCTCGTTTTTTTAATGAATGGAACTAAAAAAAGCAAACAATAATTCTGTGAAGTATTTATGATGAAAGTTGATTTTCATAATTAAAACTGATATTGTGATAGTAACTATCAATTTTGCTTATTGAAAAATATCTAATCTTTCTTTATCTTTATAGAGTAGCTCATATGAGATTCGTCCAAAGCTTAAATGAATGGATTAATATTAAATGAAGCAATAATAAAAGTATAACTAATACCAATATGTTATGAATGAAAATAATGGTGACATAAGTAAATGTCCATATATGAATGCAGCAAAAAAACAGACTG
>Ga0209291_1003276_pt1 | contig 12179 bp, 11 predicted proteins | sample GOMGulsemesocosm_FD_184633 | JGI IMG/M metagenome (GOLD analysis project Ga0209291, IMG submission 184633) | Methane-oxidizing microbial communities from mesocosms in the Gulf of Mexico - GOM9B Gulf of Mexico (SPAdes) (version 2) | ecosystem: Environmental > Aquatic > Marine > Cold seeps... | reverse complement strand
TGGAGGTGTTGTAAGAGTCCAATCAGGTTATGAACTAACGGGAGCAACAACTAGAACTAACGGGCCAAATGTTAGTGCTACTTATTTTGATGGATATTTCAGAGAAGATTATGTTTTTGTTTCTCATGCAGAAGATTATTATTTAGATGAGCATAATGGACGTTTTGCAATAACACCAGAATATCCAACAGGAACATATGCATATTATGCTACTGTAGATGTAAACCATAATTCGGCTTATCCATATGTTGTTGGCCCTACTTTTTACGGGAATGTAACCACAACAACAGTTAGTTCAATACCAAATGATGCCCTAAATTATGTTTTAGCAACTTCAGACTATTCTATAAATGATGGTATAATTAAAATGTATCCAAATCCAACGGCAGAAATAATTACTCTTCAAATTAGCGATGTGTCTCACCCAGATTTAAAAGTACAGTTAGTAAATGTAGTGGGGCAATTAATATCAGAACAAACGCTTAAGATGGGAAGTACCATTTGTAATTTTGAAACAGCATCCTTATATAACGGAACATATTTTATAATTGTAGCAAATGGCGCAAATAAAAAAACGTATAAAGTACTTGTAAATAAAGGGTTTTAATTAGGGTTAAAATAATACAAGTGTTTATAAAACAGTTTGATTTATTTCAAACTGTTTTTGTTTTTATGATATAATAACTCCCATGTCATAATGCCATAAACAAAAACGTACTCAATAAAAATTAGCCAATAGTTATTTACAAACGCATTATTTTTATAGAAAAAATAGCTCAGTACAATAGTAAAACTCCAAACCAATGGAAAACGAAATGGAGTGAAAATGGATAAAACTAATAACATTGCTACATACCAAGGATGTATGGTACTAGAAGTAAATAAATAGAAACTCAATGTAAATAGTAACGCAGTAATCAATTGTTGAGTAGAATTGTTTTTTCTGAAAAAGGAAATAAATAGGACAAATAAGAGCACTATTAAAGGAGTGACTTTACCTACTATTTCAATTATATTATATCCTTTAATTAGATAGCCAACTTCTCGGATTAGTAAATAAATACTACCATTAAACTCAAATGTTCCAAACCACAAACCAATAGTTTTTGAATAATTAGAAACTAAGTTTTCTGAAATAAAAGGAGTAAAGAAAAGTAGGCATGCCGTGCCAATTATAGTATAAAAAAGAATGAGTTTTTTAGTCTTAAATTGTTGAAAATATAAGGGTAAAAAAAGTAATGGTAACAACTTTAAACTAATAGAAGCTGCTAAGGTAATTGCAACTGATTTCCATTGCTGTTGTTGTAATAAATACAAACTCCATATCAAGAAGAAAATCATAATTCCTTCAAAGTGTAAGTTTCCTGTAAGTTCAATTATAATTAATGGGTTTAATAGATATAAAAATATTGATTTCGGATTTAAATGAAGTGCCTTTAGAAGTTTTGTTCCAAAATATAGTACGCCAATATCAGCGAGTATAATTAACACTCTCATAACTATAATACTCCCTAGTATATTTTTATGAGAAAATAAAGCTGCAATAGCAAAACACAATTGATTTAAAGGGGGATAATTACTAAAATGACTTGCATTAAGTTTTCCCATACCAGCAACCAATTCTGCAGCTTGATTTGGTGGGATGTAGGTTGAAGCTTTATAGGCTTCGGGTAGGTATAAATATGGATTAAATCCATTGAGTAATAGTCGTCCGTCCCAAATAAAACGATAAAAATCCTGTGATAGGTTAGGCGTAGCTATTAAAAAAATAATTCTAAATAGAATAGTTATAGTAATAAGTGTCTGCCAGTTTAGTTCTTTTTTTATGAGGTATAAAAACAATAGAAACAATCCAGTATAACTGATTAATAAAGTATTGAAGTCAGTTCTGATTAACTCATAACTAAAAAAATAATAGCCTAAACAAGAAGCTATTATAGCAAGTAGAGGTGCTTTATGTAATTTTAGTAGAGAACTATTTAGCATTTAAACTTTTATAAACGGTTGCTCTAAATATGTCATCAGTAATGAACCAATCATCATATTCACTATTAAATTCTTTTGTTAACTCAGTATTATTGGTAACTTCTTGAAGTGTTTTTCCTTTGTCTATTTCTGATTGTACTGAAGTTTTAATACTAACCAGTATATTTTTAAATATTGTTAGTTCTGTTTTGTTAGAGACGTTTCTATGTCCAGGGATTATTTTAGTGCTGTCATTAGCAATTATTAGAATTTTGTTTATTGCATCAATATAACCATTAATACTTCCTCCAGAATCTAAATCAATAAAAGGAAATTTTCCTTGGAAATATAAATCCCCCATATGAATGATATTATTTTTTGAAAAGTAAACAAAAGAATCTCCATCAGTATGAGCATTATGAACATGTGAAACTAAAACATCATCATTATTAATATGAAACATCATATCATCTGTAAAAGTAATCGTAGGAAGAGTTTTTTTTGTTGACGCAGGGATACTTTCCTCTAAGAGCATATTATTTTTACTCATTCGTTTTCTAACATTTTCATGAGCGATGATCGTGGCGCCGGTTTGTTGCATATTTTCATTTCTACCAGTATGATCTCCATGCCAGTGCGTATTTATTAAATAGGAAATAGGTTTGCTGGTAATTGTTTTTATCGCGTCTAAAATCTTATCGGTTATAGGAGCATATTGATCATCAATCATAAATACACCGTCATTTCCAATAAATAAACCAATATTACCTCCTTGACTAGTTAGCACATAAATTTGCTCTGTAAGTTGGTGTGTTTTTATTGTAACCTCTTTGTCTTGAGCGTTTATATAAGATATAAATATGCAGGATACTAGAGTGATAATTCGTTTTGTGATCCTCATTTTAATTATTTTAAGTGAAGTTATTGAATAGTCGAGATGCTATGAAATAACTAACTTAAAAATAGGTAAAATAACTTTAAGGAGGAACACTCAAAAAAGGAAGTTTTAAAATTACACTTTAGACGTAATTGATTTAAAAAACACAAATCCAAAACCAGCAACTAACATCAAGTGAAAAGGAACCAATCCAAAATCAACTTCTTTAGCACCAACAAAAATAGTTACTAAATATGAGCTTGCTAAACCGAATAGGAAGTATAGTAGTAATACTCCTTCTATAACGATGTTTTTAGAAATATTTTTACTCAAGTATTTATTATCCTTCCAAGAGTCTTTCAAAGTGCTGATGTTGAATTTTGGAGTACGAACAAATTCACTTTTCTTTCCTCTATGCCCTTCTAATACTGCCAATGAGTTATGCAAAGAGAATCCCATTGCAATAGAGAAGAAAGAGAAAAAATGAGCAATATACTTAAAGAAATTTTTGAATCCTTTCCCATTGAGATTTCTATACATAAACCAATAGCAAACGAAGAAAATTAAAGTACTCATAACAAAGAAACTCATTACAATAAAATACGAACGGAAGTGCCCGTAGTAGTTTTTAATGTATAGCATTGGAATACTTAAAATAGCAACCACAAATACATTTAAAAACATAGTACTGTTTAGTAAATGCATTACTCCGTGAAACTTAGTTTTAAACGAAAGTTCTTTTGACTTCACTACACGTTTAAACATTTTCTGGAAGTTTTCAGCTCCACCTTTATTCCAACGGAATTGTTGTGAACGTGCTGCGCTAATAACTACAGGTAGTTCTGCTGGAGTTTCAACATCAACAAGATATTTAAACGACCATTTTTTTAATTGAGCTCTATAACTTAAATCTAAATCTTCGGTTAAGGTATCACCTTCCCAGTTCCCAGCGTCATAAATACATTCTTTACGCCATAAACCAGCAGTACCGTTAAAATTCATGAAATGCCCTTTGCTATTTCTTCCCACTTGCTCTAAGGTAAAATGAGCATCTAATGCAAATGCTTGTATTTTAGTAAGTAGTGAATAATTTCTGTTTATATGTCCCCAACGTGTTTGTACAACACCAATGTTGTCATCTTTAAAATGCGGAACGGTTAACTTTAACCATTTTTTTTGAGGTAAGAAATCGGCATCAAAAATGGCAATGAATTCTCCTTTTGCAATTTTTAAACCTTCTTTTAAAGCACCTGCTTTAAAACCTTCTCTATTTTCTCTTCGGATATGAGAAATATCTAATCCAGTTGCCTGCAATTTTTTAATGTGTGCAGCATTACTTGTAACGGATTCATCAGTAGAGTCATCTAAAACTTGAATCTCTAATTTATCTTTAGGGTAGTCAATTAAAGCAATGTTATCTAATAATCGCTCAACAACATATAATTCATTGTAAAGTGGTAATTGGATAGTAATATAAGGGACTTCATCTGGGTTGTCTAGATCGAATTGAGGGCCGTGTTTCTTGTTTTTTTCTGCTTTCAAATAATTGACAAGCAAATTTAGTTGCGCTAATGCGTAAAATAAAATGATTATTAACGATACTGAATATATCGCCATAATAAAATAAGAACCGTATAATATTGCTTTATCCACTGTTATTTGAAGCTGTATTTAAAAATCCAAGTTAAAATTTTAACGCCAGCAAATATAGCACCTTTTATTGTACCTGACACCTTTGAAACTCCAATTCTTTTTTTATAATTCACTGGAACTTCGACATATGAAAATTGTTGTTTTAGTGCTTTAAGTTGCATTTCAACCGTCCAACCATAGGTTTTATCGGACATATTCAATGCGAGTAGTTTATTATATTTAATTGCTCTAAATGGGCCGAGGTCAGTAAATGTCGATTTAAACAATATTTTCATTAAAAAACATGCGAGCCAGTTGCCAAAAATTTGTTGTGGAGTTACGGAATATTTTTCTCGTAATTCTGGGACACGAGCACCAATAACTAAGTCGATATCATTAGTAAGTATTGGAGCAATTATTTTTGTTAATTCAGCAGGATAATCACTATAGTCTCCATCTAAGAATACAATAATATCAGGTTTTTCATTTTGTAATGAAATATATTCCATCCCTTTTAAACAAGCATATCCATATCCTTTATTAGTTTCAGTTAATACAGTTGCGCCTACTTTTTCGGCAATAGCAACAGTGTTATCGGTTGAATTATTATTGACAACGATTACTTCAGAAACTACTGAAGGGATTTCGGTTATTACATTTGCAATTGAATCTTGCTCATTATAAGCAGGAATGATAACTTTTATATGGGGCATTTTTAGTTATAAAGTTTTAACAAAAATAGTATAATTACGCTGCTTTCAATTTATTTGTAGTAATATTTACTTGTAGAATAACCGGACTATTGTTTTGTAGTGGAACTGCAACACATCTTTTGTTTTTAGGACATCGCATATAGCTAGGCCGACAAGAAGCCCCCCTATTATAATTACTAGTACTGTGATTAATATTTTATACATGACTATTTAATTTTCGTCTTAATACATTTATTTCAAATCTAAGAGACTGTTTTCTTTTTTAAAACTACTGAGGTCAAACCATTCTTTTATTTTTTTGCCTTTATGAAATTTTACCGCAGATTTTATTTCATTATTCGCATATTTTAAGCAATACCCATTTTTTTGATTATTTGCTAATTGACATTTATGAATAACCGCTCCTTTTGAGTTATAGAAAATCCACCACTTATATTTTGTGCCTTTTTTAAAACGCCCTTCTTTTTTTAGGGTTCCATTAGGATAATAAAATTTCCAATAATTAACGGGTAAATTGTTGGAGTAACTTCCATTAGATTTTTTATTTCCATTTGGATAATATGTTTTCCAGTAGTTAGTTTTCATATTTTTATTATAAAAGCCTTCTTCTTTTAGTGTTCTATTATCGTAATATAGTTTCCAATAATCAACCTTCTGGTTATCTTGTACCCAGCCTTCTTCTTTGATATTACCATTAGTATAAAATGATTTGTAGTACTCTTTTTGGTTATTATTTATAAAGAGCAAACACAGTGTTAGAATTATTGTTTTCATAACATACCTTTCGAAGTTATTTATTTCGATTGTTAATTAAAGTAATTAAATCAACGTTATTTCCTAGTAGGATGTCAGTAGGGTTAATACGCCCATCTTCTGGTCCATTTTCTAATTTCAAGACCCCACGAGGACAAACAGCGCTACATACTCCGCAACCTACACAGCTAGCACGGACTATATTTTCTCCCTTTTGAGCATATGCCCTAACGTCAATTCCTTGTTCACAATAGGTAGAGCAGTTCCCACAAGAAATACATTGTCCCCCATTGGTGGTAATTCTAAAACGCGATTTATATCGTTGTACAATTCCCATATATGCAGCTAATGGGCAGCCAAACCTACACCAAACACGATTTCCGAAAATAGGATAAAATCCTGTTCCAATAACTCCTGCAAATACAGAGCCGATTAAAAAGCCATAAGCATCTTGAATATTACTTGTTTTAATTCCTAAAACACTTCCTGTTTCTGTAAAGAATGTATATAATGTAATTCCTGTCATTACTATGGCAAAAACTAAAACTCCATGAACGATCCAACGTTCAAACTTCCATGTATCTAAGGATTTGTCAGATAATTGTCTGTATGGATCACCTAAAGTTTCGGCTAAACCACCGCAGCCACAAACCCATGAGCAGTACCACCTTTTTCCAAAGAAATAGACCATTAAAGGAACAATTACTATGGTTAATACAATTCCCCAAACCAAGATGAATAAACCAATTCCGCCACTATGTATCAATTCTGTCAGATTCCATTTAAAGAAAAAATCATAATCTAACGGGAAGGCATTTTTAAAATCATACCAAGGCATTTGAAAACGAACCATAATTTCCGGAATTAGAAATGCAAATACGATTTGAAAAAACAATACCGAAGTAGTTCGTAAAATTTGATATTTGTTATGTCTGTATTTAATATACATTCTTACAGCCATAACAACCATAACAACACAATATAAGAATCCATATAAAAACCATTGACCTGAAGGGTTGCCGCTTAAAGCTTCGCTTATTGGATCAACTATATAAGTCCAATTGACAATATAATCAGGACTGAAATATAATAATAAGTAAAAGCTTACTAAGAATATAAAAACAAACCAACCTACCCAACCTCTACTTGTTGCTGCATTTAAATAAATACCATTGTTCTTTATCCCTTTAGGGCCTAATGTTATTACATTCGGAATAATATATAGTAAAGCGCCTATAATACCTAAACCAAAAGTTAGCCACCAAAATACACCTTTGTTTTCTCTAATTAGTCCAGTACCAGCTTTTTTAGCTATCCCATAAACAAAATTATGAGGCTTCTTTTCAATAGCCCAATTAAATTTTGAGTATTCTTTATTTTTTTTATGTATAGTATTTGATCTTTTCCCAATAGAAATTATTTCTGAAGAAAAATTAAACGGATCTGTAAATTTTTTTCCAACTACATCAATGTTCATTTCATTAATAAATAATTCACTTTTAATTCCTTTGTCTTTAACTATTTGTTTAAATAGAGTGGGTGTAAGTTCATATTCTCCTAAAAAGATAAGTGATATAAAAAGAGTTAATCCTATCAAGAATATACCAAGCCCTGTATTTTGAATATTTTTCATATTTTATTTTGTCATTCCTGCGAAGGCAGGAATCTATTTATTAATATTTAGGATTATCATTTTTCATAATAATGACAGTTAATGACTGAAAATACGTTTCCAGCTTTTCTTCTTTAATTCAATATTAGTTCCATTTTCTTTATTGAATTTTTCAACAATCTCTTTTTCATGTAGCTTGTAAAATTCAGGGTCAAAATTGGCGTCAGCTAAATGCTCCAAAACATATTCTATGTTTTTTTTATCAGTGAGTATTTTATCAAAAAACTCATGTCGCATACGTATTCCTAGTGTATTTATTCCAAGAAATTCATGTGTGTTTTTATCATAATTAATGTGAATACATTTTTTCCCATCCTTATGTTCCCAATAGAAACGTGTTTCATGATTTTTTGGTTGTGCCCAAACCCATCCGTAAGTTTGGTATTCGATGTCAAAAAATTTAGCTGAGTTAAACCAATGTCCAGGTTTATACATAATACGATTACCACATAATGTTTGTGCTAAAGCCTCTCCCATCATTCTCCCAGTATACCAAACAGCTTCAATGGGTCTGCGTTGGTCAATGGCTTTGTGTTGCTCGGCACAATCTCCAATGGCATAAATGTTTGGGATGTTAGTTTCCAAGTATTGGTTTACTTTTATGCCTCTCCCAGTTTCAATAGTTGAGGATTTGATAAAATCGATATTAGGAGATACACCAGCTGTTAATCCAACAAGATTACATTCAATTTCTTCACCAGTTTCTGCTATTGTAATGGATTTTACGTGGCCATTTTCATCAGCATTGATTTTTTTTAAATTAACGCCTAATCTTAAATCAATATGATTTTCATTTATTTCACGGTTTATTATTGCAGATTCTTCTTTGGGAAGTATTGTGTTCCAAAAACTATTTTCTCGAACAAGAAAAGTAGTAGGAATCTTTCTACTATGCAACATCTCGGCTAATTCAATTCCAATCAATCCTCCGCCAACTATTACAGCTCGTTTACATATTGTATTGTTGGGAGCATAAGCTTCAATTTTTTCTAAATCTTGTTTATGATACATTCCCGTAACACCATTTAAGTCTTGTCCTGGCCAACCAAATTTATTTGGTTTTGATCCTGTAGCAATGACTAATTTATCATAGGATAATGTAGTGTTATCATCAAAAATTACTTTATGAGCTTGAATGTTTATATCGGAAACATATTTATAAACTAAATCAATTCGGTTTTTCTTCCAAAACCATTTTTCATAGGGTTGGGTATGCTCAAATTTCATATGTCCCATGTATACATACATCAATGCAGTACGTGAGAAAAAATGTTCCATTTCACCAGATATAACCGTAATACGTTTATCACTGTTTTTCCTTATATGACGTGCACAGGTGATTCCTGAAATTCCGTTTCCGATGATTACGATATGTTCTTCTGATTGTGCCATGAAAAATAAATTATACGGATTGAGTCGTATATAAAGGTAATACCTTATTTTTATAAGTAAATTTAGAACTAGTTTAAATTGTAAATTATGTGTAAGGTTGTAGAAAAAGTAGTTATCAGTTTTTTAGCAAGTGTTTTTTTGTCCTGTTCAATGACTAGTCAACAAACCAAAAAAATTAATGGGGTTTCCTTTGTTGCTTCTGGGGAAAAAGTAAAAGATAAGCATATAAAGCCAGTTGTAAATTTAAATGCAAATTATGCCGCTATAATGCCTTTTGGTTTCTCAAAAAATCTTCAAACTCCTAATATAAATTTTAATAGTGACCGACAATGGTTTGGTGAACGGGTAGAGGGGGTTACACAATACATTACAGCATTACATAAAAGTAATATTAAAACAATGCTTAAACCTCAAATTTGGGTGATGAAAGGGGAGTTTACAGGGAAAATTAAAATGACAAATGATGCAGATTGGTTGACTTTAGAAAAAACATATAGCGACTTTATCCTGACTTATGCAAAAGTTGCACAAGATAATAATGTAGCTATATATTGTATAGGTACTGAATTAGAGTTGTTTGTGAAAAACAGACCTCAATACTGGCTCGCTTTAATACAAAGAATAAAAGCTATTTATAAAGGGGAACTCACCTATGCTGCGAATTGGGATGAATACCCAAAAACTCCTTTTTGGAAGGAATTAGATTATATAGGAATTGATGGTTACTTTCCATTATCAGAAGTAAAAACACCTAGAGTATCTGTTTTAAAAAAAAAATGGAAAAAGCATAAAAGGTTGATGAAAAAGCATGCGGATTCATTAGAGAAAAAAGTGCTATTTACAGAATTTGGCTATAGAAGCGTTGATTATGCAGCAGCAAAACCTTGGGAGGTAGATTATGATAAAACCTCCGTGAATCTTCAAGGACAGGTAAATGCAACTCAAGTGCTATTTGATGAGCTTTGGCATGAAAACTGGTTTACAGGAGGGTTTGTATGGAAATGGTTTATAGATTATGAAAATGTAGGTGGTCCAGAAAATGCTAGATTTACTCCTCAAAATAAACCTGCAGAAGAAACAATAAGAATGTTTTATGCAGGGTTTAAGGATTAATATCATAGTTAAAAAATTATTATTTAAAACTAATCGCTATTTTAAAATGACAATTACTGCCTTTTTACTAAAAATAAAAAAATCTCCAAGCGAAATAACTTTTCAAAATACAATGGATGTTATTGAAGCGAATTATACATTTAATTCAACATTTTTTGTGAATGGAAATATTAGAAATGAAGTAGGACAAAACTCGGGATCGTGTAAAATATTTTCGTTTGCAAAACTTCAAAAATTAAGTAAAGAAGAAGCGCTAAATTGTTTTGGTGATTATTACAGAAATCATGTGTTAGGAAACCCTAAGGGGAAAGATCATCAAAATATTCGTAATTTTATGAAAACAGGTTGGGAAGGGATTTCCTTTGCTAATGAAGTACTTTGTTTAAAAGCATAAATTATAGATATTGAAAAAACAGTTTGATTACACCATTATTATCATTGCAGTTGTGGTAATTGCAATATGGCAACTTCCTTATTTAGGTTGGGTGCAATATCCATTTATATTACTAGGTACCTGGTTCCATGAAATGGGCCATGGCTTAACAGCTTTATTGGTAGGTGGAACTTTTGAGCATTTGGAAATATATGAAAATGGAGGAGGAGTTGCCTATTTAAACATGGGAGGAAGCTACCTACCTCATAGTATTGCTCAAGCATGTACTGCGGCAGGAGGCTTGTTAGGCCCTGTTGTTACAGGAGGAGTGCTTATAGCATCCGCTAAACATCATAAAAGCTCAATGATAGCACTTAGAGCATTAATTGCATTAATGATCCTTTCCTTATTACTATGGGTGAGGTCTTTCTGGGGGATAGCTGTATTGAGTGGTTATATTGCAGTGTTAATAGGAATAACTTTGCTTAAAAGCAGGAAATTAGAAGTCATAACAATTTTATTTCTAGGGTTACAGTCAGTATTGAGTACGTATCTGCAATTAGATTACTTATTTACTAAACAATTTGAAAGAAACGGCGGGGTACAAATATCAGATACACAAGCCATAGCAGAGAATACTTTTGGGTTTTATTGGCTGTGGGCAATTGTAATTGTAATAGTAAGTGGGTATTTATTGTGGAAAACCTTTAAATTTTATTTTAGTAAAATTGATTCCTCAGGGGGGGTATAAACCACTAATCTTTAATATGTTTTAAATAATAGCTATGTAATTCATCGGCTGAAGCACCAAGCCATTTTTTTACATAAATAGTCCAAAAATGATATTGTAGTCTCCAAACACCATTAGTTTGGTAACGTCGTGCTGAGGTAGTAATCCATTCTTGAATGACTGTAAATTGATTTCTAGTATATAATTTATTAATTAAATCATTGTCTTCATAAATAGTGAATTGCTCATTGAAGCTACCGAGTTCGTTGAATAGTTTTTTAGTAATAAATTGGCTCTGATCACCGCCTCTACAAGCGCGCCATTTAAATTGAGTAAGCCATCCAGCTAACTGTAACCACCAATGTGTACAATTAAATTTCATTTTAAAACAGCCTGCTATATTTCCTTTTATAATTTCATTTAATATGAGTTTATCGTAGTTCTTAGGAGGGAAAGAATCAGCATGTAAGAAATATAGAATATTTCCAGTAGCTTTTTGAGCTCCTAGGTTCATTTGCTTAGCTCTTCCGCGCTGCGAAATAAGAAGATTAATTTTATGATGGGTTTTAATCAATTCAGAAACAATATTTCTGGTGTCATCGTCACTTTCGCAATCTACAATAATGATATCTGCAATATTTTCTGGAGTACTATTTTTTAATAGGTGAAGCAATAAACGTTTTATATTTACTGCTTCATTCAGGGTTGGTATAATTATGGAAATTTTATTTTCCTTCATAAACTTATGATTTGGAGGCTATCCATTTTTGTACTAATTCTTCTAAAATAGTAAGCGGAACGGCACCGTTAGTTAATACTACATCATGAAACTCTCTTATGTCGAATTTGTTGCCAAGTACTTTTTTGGAATTTTCTCTAAGTTCTAATATCTTATTCATCCCAATTTTATATGCAGTTGCTTGACTTGCCATTACAATATGACGTTCCACCATTTTTAC
>Ga0209291_1003272_pt1 | contig 12194 bp, 14 predicted proteins | sample GOMGulsemesocosm_FD_184633 | JGI IMG/M metagenome (GOLD analysis project Ga0209291, IMG submission 184633) | Methane-oxidizing microbial communities from mesocosms in the Gulf of Mexico - GOM9B Gulf of Mexico (SPAdes) (version 2) | ecosystem: Environmental > Aquatic > Marine > Cold seeps... | reverse complement strand
ACCAATCTTGTTAATAACATTCTTTCTTATTTCCAAGTAATTAGAATATATTTGTAACTCGTATAAAAAATAAAACAAATGAAATTTATAGTTTCAAGTTCATATTTATTGAAACAACTTCAAATCCTTGGAGGCGTAATTAACAACAACAATACTTTACCAATTTTAGACAACTTTTTGTTTGAATTAAAGCAAACAACTTTAGTTGTTTCCGCTAGTGATTTGGAAACAACAATGTCGTCTACTTTAGAGGTAGAATCAGAATCTAATGGTAATGTTGCTATTCCAGCTAGACTGTTATTAGATACATTAAAAACATTTCCCGAACAACCACTAACATTTATCATAGAAGATAATAACACTGTTGAAATTAGCTCTAACCATGGTAAATATGCTTTAGCTTATGCAAACGGTGAAGAATTTCCAAAAGCCGTTTCTTTAGAAAACCCTAGTAAAACTTTATTTTCTGGTGATGTTTTAGCTACCGCTATTAGTAAAACCATTTTTGCAGCAGGAAATGACGATTTAAGACCAGTGATGAGTGGTGTATTCTTTCAATTTTCTACTGAAAGCCTAACGTTTGTAGCAACAGATGCTCACAAACTAGTAAAATACCAACGTACTGATATTGCAGCTTCTGAAAATGCAGAATTCATTATGCCTAAAAAACCTTTAAATTTATTAAAAGGAATTTTATCTGGTAATGATACTGAAGTAACAATGGAATACAACGAATCTAATGCTAGATTCACTTTTGATAATATTGATTTAATTTGTAGATTGATTGATGGTAAATACCCTAATTACGAAGCTGTAATTCCAAAAGAAAACCCAAATCAGTTAACTATTGCTAGAAATCAATTTTTAAACTCTGTAAAACGAGTTTCTATATTTTCCAATAAAACAACACATCAAATTAGATTAAAGATAGCTGGAGCTGAATTAAATATTTCTGCTGAAGATATTGATTATTCCAATAAAGCTGAAGAACGTTTAACTTGTGATTATCAAGGTGATGATTTACAAATAGGATTTAATTCTCGTTTTTTGACTGAGATGCTAAATAACTTAACTTCAGATGATGTTTCTTTAGAGATGTCATTACCTAACAGAGCTGGAATTTTAACTCCTATTGACGGGTTAGATGAAGGTGAGCAAATTACCATGCTTGTAATGCCTGTTATGTTAAACAACTAATAAATAATAATCAACCAAAACTAAAAAAAACGCTAACAGTATTGTTAGCGTTTTTTTTATGAAGTATTCAATACCTCAGCAACTACACAAACTAATCCTTATGTAAACTTTTTAGCACTAGGATACCAACTCTTGAAACAATAAATACAAAAGAACCAAAAAGAGTGGTTAAAAAGGATATTTTTAATCCTGCAGCAAAAGCTGTAGTATTAGCCGTAGCTATACTTTCAACGGAATCAAAAGCTGAAACCAACCCCAATATTGAACCCAAGAACCCTAACACTAAACCTAATAGGCTTACATCCGCAACTAAACGAGTCATCTTTTTAGATAGTACTGGATCTTTCTTTAAATTCAGAAACCCCTTAAATATAAAAAACAGGGACAATAACAAGCAGATTAAAATAAGAGACATCATAACTGGCCCTCCCTCTATAAAACGATTCAATAAAATTTTCATAAATAATGATTTTAATAACATATTAAACAAACTTAGTTTTATTTTACAAATAAAAACACAAAATGAGACAGATGACCAATTTAACAGCTTGAATAGCAAAAATTGTAATCTGAATAATAATACCTATCCTTTCTTAGTAAACTTTTTTAATGCTTCTCCAGGTTGTTGAAACATTAATGTTTCTTCTTTTAAATTAAATAGTATAACAACTCCTAAATCTTCTAATACAAACTCATGTGTTTTTGTAGGCTTTAGTACCTTTGGCTCAGAACCCTGTGGAGCTCCTTTTAAAACTTTACCATCTGTTTCGAAAACTAATTTAAAAGGCAAATCCTTACATTCATAAACCCCTATATATTGCTTAAGTTCCACAGCTGTTAAGGCTATTAAATCTATGTTTTCAAAACTAGGCATAGTAAGTTTTTGACCTTGTATAGCAGACATAACGTTAAACATAATTGGCATCATACCATAGTCTAAAGCATTTGCATTAAACGCTATAACTATTTTTAATTCAGGAATGTAAATAAACATCGATTTAAAAGAATCTATAGCTCCATTATGAGCAAAAATAATTTGTCCTCCCTTAGTAGCACTGACTATTCCTGATCCATACTCGTCTTTAACCGTTGTCATCACCTTAAAGCTCTCCTTAGAAATAAGCTCATTATTAAACAATGCATGAACAAAAACACTTATATCTGAAGGATTAGAAACAATCCCACCTGCTCCTCCTGGATTGCTTAAATGTGCCTGTTCTGTTTCATGCAAAGATGCATCATCCTCATAATAATAAGAAAGACATTCGTTATTGGCTGTATTAATTACACCTCCATAATAAGTATTCTTTAGACTCAGTTTATCTACAATACGTTTTTTTAAAATTGTTTTGTAAGAGACACGTTCAACCTCTTCTAAAATATAACCTAATAGTATATAATTGGTATTGCTGTATTCGTTTTTTATTCCTGGTTGAAAATTAACAGTATGAGAAGAAATAGTAGACAGCATTTTGTTCCTTGTTATAGGTAAATGTTCATCAAAATTCTCATCTTGAGTTATATTAAACAATCCACTACTATGGTTCAATAAATTTGCTATAGCAATTTTATTGGCATTAGGAACTTCAGGAAAATAGCCTGATAACTTATCAGTGAGTTTAATTTTCCCTTCATCTATCAATTGAAAAATCATTACTGCAGTGAAAGTCTTAGTAATGGAACCTATTCTGAATTTAGAATTTACTGTATTATCTTTCTTTTCATTTCTATTTATATATTGATAACCAACAGACTTATTATAAATAGGTTTCCCCTCTTTAAACACAGATAAACTTCCCATAATTTTATCATTTTTATATAGCAGGTCGATAAATTCATCCAACTGATTAAAATTTGGATTTTGAGCATAACTCCATGAGCTCAAAAAAAATAATGCAACAAGTAATTTTTTCATTTTTGATATAGATTTAAAATTAAACATGTCACAAACATAAAAGCTAATTGCAGGCAAAAAATTAAAATGCGATAAGCTACCAATTTAGCAATAGAAATAACCAATTGCTGAAACAAGGACTAAACCTGTTATTCAGCTACAAAACTCAAATGACTATAAAAATTATGGTATTATTGTATCTTAATACTTGTGATGTTTACTAAAAAGATAATTTTAAGAAAAATAAAACAAATACTGCTTCACTTCATTTTCTGGTCTGGTGTCCTTTTGTTTTTTACAAATTTCTTTGGATTTGATAGCGATGACTTTAATTACGTATTGTCTTTTTCTCTTTTTTTAATACCAATAACCATAGCAACTACTTACGTTTCTATTTACAAACTTATCCCTGAATACCTCATCCAAAAACGCTATATCTTTTTTGGCTTATACAGCGTTTACACTCTTATCATATCAGCATACTTAATAATAATCTCTGTGTTTTTTGGTTTAATTTATTTGTCAAATTTTAAATATTCTGATATGCCTCTCATAAGCAAAAACATTTTTTTTATTATGATTGCTGTGTATTTGGTAACCATTATTGTTAGTGCTTTTAAATTATTAAAACTAAACTTAAAAACTGCAGAGAAAACCAAAACCCTCGAAACTAAAATTTTAGAAACTCAGTTAAAGTTAAAAGAACAGGAACTAAATTATTTGAAGATGCAAATTCATCCGCACTTCCTGTTTAATACCTTAAATACAATGTACGGGTTTGCCCTAAAGAAAGCTGATGAAACTCCAGAAATGATTTTGAAACTGTCTAATCTTTTAGACTATCTACTATATCAAGTAGATAAACCTTTTGTTTTATTAACTGAAGAAATAAATCATATAAAGGATTATATTACATTAGAAAAAATGCGTTTTAATGACACTTTAAATATTTCTTTTAAAACAGATAATATTTCCGATACTACTAAAATTGCACCTATGTTATTATTACCTTTTATAGAAAACAGTTTTAAACATGGTAGCTTAAAAAATGGTGTTTTGGATATTCAAATTGATTTAACATGTACAGATAGTGAAATTCATTTATTCGTTAAAAACACAAGCTCTAAAACAAATAAAACAACCGAAGGAATTGGCTTAATCAACATGCAAAAACGTTTAGACTTACTATATAAAGAGCAATACATTCTAAATATTAATAATACTAAGGATACTTTTGAAGTTACTCTTAAATTAAATCGCCTTTAATTGCTTGACAGAAAAAACATATCATGTCTTATTATAGATGATGAAGCTATTGCTAGGGAAATAATAGCAACCCATTTATCGAAAATAAACAATATTACAATTATTGCTAGTTGCAGCAATGCCATGGAAGCATTTAATGTTATTAATAGCCATAATATTGAGTTAATATTTTTAGATATTAACATGCCCGAGATTTCTGGAATTTCTTTTGCTAAGTCAATAAATAAAAATGTTAAAATTATTTTTACAACTGCATATAGAGATTATGCAGTTGATGGTTTTGAACTTCAAGCTGTGGATTATTTACTCAAACCCATTTCCTTTGAACGCTTATTGAAAGCTGTAAACACTTATTTTGAAGTATACAGAAACCCTAAGTTAAATGTAAGTCAACAAGCAGAAAGCACTAACTTTATGTTTGTTCGCTCTGAAAGGCGCATGATTAAAATAGATTTTGAGGCTATTGTTTATATTGAGAGTTATAGTGACTACATCAAGATACATCTAGCGACCGAGACAGTCACTACACGCGAAAAAATTAGTGCTATTGAAGTTAAACTTCCTAAGCATCAATTTATACGAATTCATAGATCATATATTATAGCCATACCACAAATAAGCTCCTTCACCAATGAATATATTACAATAAAAGATAAAGCTTTACCTATTAGTAGAAGTTATAAAAAAGATGTTTTAAATATTTTAGAACAGTACTAAAAAAAGGCCAGCATTAATGCTAGCCTTTTTTTAGTACTGAAATTATATTAAGAGATTTACTCAGAATCTCCTCCTACTAAATATATTCCGTCTTCTTTTATTGTAATTCGTTTTTCTTTATACAAAGAACCTATAGCCTTTTTAAAGTTCTTTTTACTCATCTGAACTAATTGCTTTATTACTTCTGGATTAGACTTATCATTCAGTCCTAAAAAGCCATCATTATCTTCTAACTCTTTTAGAATATATGCTGCATTTGGTTCAATGTTTCTAAAACCTATTTGCTGAAAAGAAACATCTATTTTATTTCCAGGTCTTATTTTTTTAATATACCCTGTCATAATATCACCTACACGAATATCCTGAAAAACCTGATCTTCATACACCAGGCCTTTATGCGTTTGGTTAATGATTACATTAACTCCAATATCAGTCATATGAGATACAATAATATCTACCTCATCAAACTCTTCAACCGTTAAGGTTTCATTGGACAAATACTTGTTTATTTTACTCGTACCAACAAGTCTATCTGTTTTATCATCTAAAAACATATACACTAAATAACTTTTCCCTTCTTGCATAGGACGTGCCTGCTCGTTAAAAGGAACAAACAAATCTTTTTCTATACCTAAATCTAAAAAAGCACCATGTCTGGTTACTTGATTTACTTTTAACCAACCATATTCCTCTAATTGAATATATGGCATTTCGGATGTAGCAATTAAACGTTCTTCATTATCTAAATAGACAAAAACATCTAACATATCCCCTATTTCAAATGATTCAGGAATCTGTTTTCCTGGTAAAAGCACATCATTTCCTTCTTCATCTAATAAGAATAATCCCGGAGGTGTATCTCTATCTATTTCAAGTCTATTTACTCTACCTAATTCCATAACTGTAATTTATTGGAGACAAAAATACTATTTTTTGTGTTTGTAATTCATAATTAACTCGCTTTAAATTTTGCGCAAAAAAAAGCATTCACTAAGTGAACGCTTTTTTTATTATATCAATTATTTATTTATTATAAACCGATTCTTTTTTAAAGTTTACTGCTAATAAATAATATACAACAGCTCTATATTTGTTTCTATTAGATTTACCATATGTTTCCATTACAGCATCAATACCCTTATCTAAATCTGCTCCATCAGACAATCCTAATTTTTTAATTAGGAAGTTATTTTTTACTGTCGCTAATTCTTTTTCATCAGTACCAGAAACCGTTGAAGCATCTTTATTATAAATAGAAGGACCACAACCTATTACTACTTTTTTTAATAAATCCATATCTGCAGTTACTCCACATTTATCCTTTAAATCAGCTGCGTACTTTACAATTAATTCGTCTCTTTTACTCATAATATCAGTTTGTTAATTTATAGTTCTTCTCAAATATAGGAAAATCTTCTTAAATAAAAAATTTTTAAAAACACCTATATATCCTTTAAATACTTGAAATAGTTCAACAATAATTCATCGTTAATTTCTCGTGGAGTAAATACCTCTAATAGTTTTGGGGAATTACTCTCTGTAAAAAAATCTTCCAAACTGTTTTTTAATAAATTTTCATCTGAGGCTACTAAATATTCTAAGCCATACATTCTACACAAATGCTCTGCAGTAAGCTTATGAGTAGTTTCAAAATATGTTTCAAAATCCTTGGTATTTTTATCACCAGGCAATATCCTGAATATTCCTCCGCCACTATTATTTATAATAATTATTCTGAAATTATTTGGAATATTAGTATTCCATAACGCATTAGAATCATAAAAGAAACTTAAATCCCCTGTAATCAATACGTTTTGCTCTTTTGAAACTACAGCATGACCAATAGCTGTACTTGTTGATCCATCAATACCACTAGTTCCCCTATTACAATATTGAACTATATTCGGATTACTATCAAATAATTGTATATAACGTACTGTAGAACTATTACTTAAATGTAATATTATATCACTAGGGAGCATCTTTAAAATAGTCTCAAACGCTTTAAAATCAGAAAACGGAAGTTTTTGTAAGTAGTTCTTATGTTTTTCTGTTCTCTTATTTTTTACCGACAACCATTTTTTTTGATAAATACTTTCAATAGCAATATTTGATAAACAAAGCTCTTTGAAAAAAGAATTTTCTGATATTTCAAAATGATGTTTCAAACAGAAAAAAGTATCAAACGCTTTATCTTTCCCTACATGATAATGAGCCTTAGGTTTGTAATTTCTTAAAAATACTTTTATTTTTTTTGAAACTATTAATCCGCCTATCGTTAATAATATATCTGGTTGTAATTCAGACAATTCATTATCATTTAATGGCGCAATAATCTTATCTATTCCTGGAAAAAAATTTGAATGATGTGTATTTGAAGTAGATTCAGTAAATACTACTGTAGCTGAGTCATTACCTAGGTAATCTAAAAATTCTTGTTCAATGTTATTTGGAGGATTAACCCCTATTAAAATCATTCTTTTTTCTGCCAAATTCCAATCACCTATAAAAGCAGCAAAATTATTTTGATTAAGCATCTCTGTTCTTTTTATAGAACCCGTTACAGTAATCTCTTCCGTGAAATTTTCTTGTGTTTCATATAACGGCTCTGCAAATGGCACATTGATATGTACTGGTCCGTTTTCCTTAATAGCTATATTTATAGCTATATTTATATGTTCTTGATTTTTATCAGAAAAACATTTGTCACCAACATTTATACTCTGTTTTAAATTAGCAGCATATAATATGTGATTATCAAATACACCTTCTTGTCTAACTGTTTGACCATCACCTATATCTATCATTTTTTTTGGTCTATCAGCAGAAATTACTACTAATGGTATTCTGCTATAATAAGCTTCCGCTATTGCAGGATAATAATTTAACAATGCTGATCCTGAAGTACAAATTACTGCAACTGGCAGCTGTAACTCTTGAGCTATTCCTAATGCAAAAAAAGCTGCACATCGTTCATCAACTATACTATATGCTTTAATTTCAGGATGTGACGCGAAACCAATCGTTAATGGAGCATTTCTACTTCCTGGAGAAATTACCACGTGCAATACTCCTTTGGCAGCACATAATTGTATTACTTGCTGTGCTAATGGTATTTTTGGATAACTCATTATGCTTTAATTTTTAAGTGATTTTTTGAACTAAATACTATAAATCCAAAGACATCAATTAAAACAGTACTTACTAGCATTACATTTTTTTTAGGCAAAAATTTAAAATAAAGCAAAACAATGTTTTTTGCTCTTATAATCTCTACAAATATCGCTGCTTTTTTTATAAAAAAACTAAATTTATAATAAAAAACACCAACTATTGCTAATAGCAACCTCTTTTATGTTTTTTTAAATCTCCATTAACTCGTAAATTAATGATGGATGGGTTAATACACTCTCTTATTAAGTTAATTAGATTTTAAAACATAACCTATTTAAGAAAAAACATATATCCACTATTATAGTGCAATACTCAAAAAATATAAATGATTTGAAAAGGACTTTATATCCAAGTCTGTAGCTTTTTTTTTGCAATAACCTTGAAATGATTAAAAATCCTTAAATATGTTTTTTAAAAAGCATAAACTTTATTTTACTGTTATCCCAAACGGAAGACAAATAATTGATTCGTTTTAAGTTTCCTCATTATCTATTCCTGATTATAACAGATCGAAAATAACCTAATTAGAACACATCAGTGATGCACTTAATTAGAGTGTGTTCAAAAAAGAAAAACAAATAAATTATTATAATCAAAAAAAAATACTAAAACAGCTATAAATGATACGAGTTTGATTTTTAATAATAAAGTTTATAATATATTTACATACCTTTTAATTTAGTTATTAGGAAATGATAAAATTAAAAAAAAGATGCAAAACTTTATAGCTTATGCTATTTATAACTAAATACTACAGTGTATTAAAAAAGAACAATCTATGAAGTTAATTTCTGACAGGACTATAATAAGCCCTATATCCAGTACAGATATCCCTGAAGTTTTAGAAATGTATTTGGAAATTGATGCGTTTAAATATGTAAAACCATTTCAAAATAAATCTTCTGAATTTTACACTCGTTTTTTAAACAAAAAACTAAATTCTGACAATAAAGAAATTGAATTTTGGACTGTTCGAAAAAAAGAAGACAACACATTTATTGGGACTGCCAACTTGAATGAGTTAGCTTCAACTTCAATGATGCAAATTGGTTGTCATATTAAAAAAAAGCATTGGTCGAAAGGATATGCCTTTGAAGCATTAACAGAAATATTAACTTATGGAATTGAAACTAAAAAATTAAAAGAAATTTTTGGAGTTTTCGAATTAAACAATAGCGCTTCTAAAAAAATATTAGAGAAACTTAACTTTAAGTTTAGCGAAAACAAAGTATTCTTAGGTACAGAAGTAAATATCTATAAATATTGTGTTTAATAACAACCAACAACACTAAATGTGCATATAAAAGCAAATCCTTTTAAAGATCAATTACTAGATTCTGAGAGATTAAAATTTCGAAAACTAGATAACAAAGATGCCGAAAGATTGTATCTTATTTATTCTGACAAAATCGCTATGAAATATAGGGGCTCTAATCCAGTGCTTGATCTTAGTGGCGCATATGAAATGATTACAAAACAAGTAAATAATAAAAATAACTTTGATAGTTACAGATTAGGTGTCATTGAAAAAACTGAAAATTTACTTATTGGAACTTTACTACTTAAATACGACACAAAATTTCAAAATCAATGTGAAATAGGATTCTCTTTTGATAAAAGTCATTGGAATAAAGGGTACAGGAAAGAAATAATAAATATGTTGGTAAATAGTTTTAACAAATTAAAGCATCTTAAAGAACTAAGGGCATGGTGTAAAAAAGAAAACATCGCCTCAATGAAAATACTTGAAAAAACAGGGTTTTGCAAAAAAACTCAAAATGAATACCCTGAAAGTTATTTATATATTTTAAATATGAATATCAAATAAAAATGCACTACAATAAAGCCTATAAACAATCTAGAGTGGTTATGTCTATTTACATTAATCACCAATACTTTTAATTCGCTTAGCTCTCTTTTATTTAACTTAGAGGTATTCATTATTTAAAACTTGCCTTTTATAAAACAAAAAATACATGACTTGTGTCAACTATTAAAAAATGAACAAATTCAATACAAAATACCTGCCCTATTTCCCAATATTTGGTCTGGGACTATATATTATAGTCTATACATTTGCTGCAGCTGCATATCCGGGTGGTTCCATTAATCATCCGGATGCGAATGGGTATAGTTTTTATCATAATTTTTTGTGTGATGCCATGGATCCTATCACTCAAAGTGGAGCTATTAATAACGCTCGGTTTATAGCTGTCATTTCACATTTGATTCTGAGTTTTACTATGATTTCCTTTTTCTACATTCTACCAAATATATTTCCAGTAAAAAATCGTAACACAAAATTGATTGCTTATTTCGGGATAGCTGCTATGACTGTATTCACTTTCATGTATACAGATTATCATGACTTAATAGTAACCATCACTGCTATTCTAGGTACAATTGCGCTGATTCCATTCTTCTTTGAACTACGAAATTTCAAAAATAAAGGCTTGAAACAACTAGCATATCTCTGTTATGTCCTAAGTATAATCGTCTTTTTTATTTTTGAAACAAAAATTGGGTTCTACTATCTACCGTTTCTACAGAAAATAACTTTTGCTGTAGATGCTTATTGGGTTATATGGTCCTGCATCATTGTAATCAATAAAAATAAAATCACTTTGAAATTAGCACATCAAAACATAACTGATTAATCACTATTAGTACCTACAAAAATAAACCGTTATCTATGTTCTATAAGTTAGATTTTATACTGCTATAAAAAAACAATATACCAAAACCAGTAATAAGTGTTTTGATAAAGTAAAAAATAAACTAATATCAAATAACAAAAACTTCTAGAAGATGATAATTTAATGTATTTAGGTTTTATAATGAAACTAACAAGAGATATAAAAAAACGTATAATTATACGACTACAAATGATTACAAGTGACTACAAATGTTTACTACCCAATAAATACTAGTAAATACAGGTGTTTACTAATATCTAGGAAAAAATCACTACATTAACCATATAAAAGAAATAAACACCATTGTGTTTATTTACTTGTTGTAGCCAATTAAAATGAGTATCGAATTCCAAGAACATAAAGAAAGACTATTTGAAATCGTATTAGGTGAGAATCATCATGATGAATTATTGAATTTGATTGACCAGTTTTATGAAAACGGGAAATCTAAAAAGGAAATTTATACTCTATTCCTCAATTTCCATGCTGAAATTCAAGTAGACAAAAGAACCAAGAAAATAGAAACTGTTTACGACAATTTAAGTGATTTTATGGATGGCTTCACAGCTGGAAAAGCCTTTAAGATTCTACCAGAAAAACCTGATTTATGACTAAGGATATAGAATTTAAATTATGGTTGGAGTTTGAAGAAGTTGACCCTGGTAATTGGGACACAAAAAATGAATTTGCAAATATTCACGTAGACTTACCTGATGGACGGCATTATGGAATTAATATATGGACATTTAAATTTTTAGAAACCGCAATTAAACATGACGAAATAAACGGAGAGAATCTTGGTGGATTATATCAAACTCCACCCGACTTATTCGTTAAAGAACTTACAAGAAATTGCATCCAACAAGTAATTGCAGATTTATTGAAAAAAGGAAATTTAGAAGATTCTTTAAATACTTCTGTGATTGACGGAAATAATTAAAAAACTGGCAACAACAACACCTATAAATAATACGGGTTTTGGTGTTTAATCCTTAAGCTTGTGTATATTTATAAAATACCAAATCTTTTGATTTGGTATTTAACAATAAAAAGTAAAAACAAAACGCAAAAGCTCATGGCTTGTACCAAAACGAAAGATCACTCCCTCTCTACTCCGTACTAATCATAGCTAAACGTTAGCAAACATTAAAAATTCCTTGTTGCCTAAATAAAAGCCATAGTTCACTCATTTTAGGTTTGAAAAAATAAGGATAATGAATAGTTTTGATAAGCTACAACTATATCTAAAA
>Ga0209291_1003270_pt1 | contig 12198 bp, 10 predicted proteins | sample GOMGulsemesocosm_FD_184633 | JGI IMG/M metagenome (GOLD analysis project Ga0209291, IMG submission 184633) | Methane-oxidizing microbial communities from mesocosms in the Gulf of Mexico - GOM9B Gulf of Mexico (SPAdes) (version 2) | ecosystem: Environmental > Aquatic > Marine > Cold seeps... | reverse complement strand
AAATAGAACGAAAGCAACTACCAATAAGTTTACCATTGCAACTAGACGTTTCTAAATTATCAGAACTTAATGTAAATAATATTATTGAACTTAAAAATATCAGATTGATAGAAAGTAAAAATGATTTGTCTTTAGCAATTAAACGCCAACGAATAGCTGTTACAGGAGATAACGGTGCAGGAAAAACATCTTTATTGAAAGTTATAATGAGACATAAAATACCTTTTCATGGTTCTGTTCGTCATATTAATGATGACAAGGTCGCCTATATTAGCCAAGGTGCTGAAAATTGGTTATTAGAAGAAAGTCTGTTTGAGTATTTATCTAGCCGTAATGCTGATATTTCTGACGATGCAGTTACTACTATTATTGCTACTAGTAAATTTCCTTTAGCTTTAGGAAAGAGATCAATGAAAACGTTAAGTCATGGTGAAAGGGTTCGAGCAGCATTGATTTGTATTTTGGCGAACAGTAAAACGAAACAATCGACTATTGAATGTTTAATTTTAGATGAACCAACAATTAGCTTGGATATTCTTGCTGTATATGAGTTAAAAAAATTACTAAATACATGGAACGGTGCTTTGATTGTGGTTAGCCATGAAGCAACATTTTTACATGATATTGCTATAGATACTTGGATTCATTTAAATAATGGTGAATTTGAAGTGCAATAATAACGTTAATACCGACTAGTTAAAATATGGCTAGTTACTTAGACTTTTTAGATAAAAACCCAGTGATTATAATCATTGGGTTTTTCATGTTTGAGAGATAACCTTGGTGTTCTTTTATATTTTCATCAATGATTTAAGTAAAAATCCATAAGCTTTAAGTTAATAAATAATGTATAGTTTTCGCCGAAAAATAATAGGGAATTTAATATTGCTATGGGAGTAACGATGAATAAATTTGGAATAATAATAATTGCGTTAAGTTTAATTACCGGCTGTGCAACAACAAGCATTCAATCAACGAGTGTATCTACCAATACCGTACTAACGCCAGAACAAGGCATAGTAGTTGTGCAAGTAGTCAATAATACTGAACGATTAGCGCCACTACATAAAGATTGGACTGAAGTTATAGCGGTTAGACTTGATAACGTTGACGCTAAAATAAAAGCCGCGCAAGCCAAAGGCGGAAGAGCTAAATGGGAGCATGATTTTTATTCATTAACCCCTTCAAAAGAAGGTGTTGTAAATAGTCAGATTTTTGTAGGGGCAATGCCTGAAGGAGAGTACATAATTTCAACACTATACAGTTTCTATACTAATGGTGATATGAGTTCTTGGATATCTATGCCGGTATATTATTCTGCAGGTAGGTTTAATGTAGAAAAAAAGCGCCTTACAAATTTAGGAAGCTTAATATTTCAGCCATTATTGAGCATTAAAGAAAAAACATTTTGGAGCAACAAATCTTCTCAAAAAGCATTTGTAACTAGACTTGAAGAGCAACAACCGTTGTCGCAATACGTATCAGGTAGATTCTCAAAACTTGCAAAACAAATTGATGTAAGTGACCCAATAGGTTGGCAAAAAGATGAGCTTAATCCATTTAGAATCAGTCTCGGTGATATTACAAGAAATAATGCTTATGGTGATATTGCTATATCTTTAGATAAACATGCAAAGGGAGCCTTACCTTCTAGGTTCGGGCAATTAAAGCTGTTGAATACTGATAATTCGTGGCAGCAATATGATCTACCCACGAATAATGAGATGCTCTCTGCTTTAGAAGTTGATGATGAATTTTACATAGGCTCTGAAAAAGGGATTCTTTATTATCGTGACTTTATGTCCAAAAAAGATTGGCAAAAACTTTCCCCTGTTTCAGCAAACGAAGCAATCGTATGGTTTGGTAAGGGAGCATCTCATTATTATGCCATTACGCAAACAAATTTAACTTATTGGGCTTACTCTTTTTCACACCCTAAAAATGAGTGGCAAAGAATAGGCAGCTTTGTAACAAGAAAAAATAAATTTTTAAATTATTTTGGTGGCTTGTTTCCTATTATTACCTCAAATGGGAGTTTACGAGTATTTATTGACGAGATAGTCCGTGACTATAATCAGGATACAAGCAGATGGAAACTAACCAAAGGGATTGGTATGGTTAAGCTTGCACAGCTTAACGACAGTACTTTAGTTGGTTTAGAAGTTAGCCAATGGGACGGTATTGGTGATCAGGTTGTAAGTATTGATGATGGAAATACATGGACAATTATTGCTAGATCGTTGAAAAAATCTGGTGACAGGAAAGCAGATAGCAGCTTACCTACCAAATTAGCAGATAATAGCTTCGTATCACTAGGGCGAAAATCACGTGGTGGATCAAGCCGTCTATCGATCATGAGTAATAAATTTGAACATTTAGATAATCGAAAAACATGGAAATTTCATTACCCTCCAAAAGACAGGTGTGAAACTATGTTACCTCAACTTACCAACGGTATGAATTTGTATTTTCTTTGTGAGCAAGGCCAAGTCGTTAGTACAAATGATTTTGGCAAAACATGGAATATTGAAGTTGATATTGATTTAGCTGGTATGCAGTCTCAGTATGAAATATTACTTAACGCATTAAAAGAATCTGCCTCAAATGATGAAAAAAATGCAAAACAAAATAAAAAATCAAATAAAGAGCCAATTAAACAACAAGGCTAATTGATAATTAACGATAGTTGTATTCTAAAAAGTATTTTAGGCTGCAACCATCGTTTGTTAGGTATCTAACAGTAGGTTTTGTGGTGTTCAAAATAATGAGATATCACCCTATTTAATAATTTTACGTTTTCGATTATTGGGGATACTTTTCAAATTTTCCGTATAGCGAAAACAGAACTTAATCCCCTAATCACTCAGACTAATTTTTTCTGCATAGACATTACTTTTTCAATTTACTTGCAGCTCGCTGGTGCTTTTTTAACCAACAAGCGTAAATTTAATTCTTGAAAGTAAAAACCATAAACTTTTTCATTGCTCTCTAATAACACTTAAAATCAAGTGAAAACAGTTGCTTTCTCGCTATCCTTAAGGGCAATATAAAAGAAAAATTCACAAGGAGTTAAAAGTGAAACTAACTAAAATAACCTTCAGTATTTCAACAATATTCTATAAAGGGATCATGTTAGTGTGGGTGATTTGGTTAAGTTTTGCTTCTTTAGGTTGGATAAAATGGGCGTGGAAATCACTTGGAACACAGGACTACTGGCGAAGTGAACTCAGCAATCAGCTAGACAAAAAATAACCATTAGCCATAACTTTGAGCGAGAGCCATGCTACCGGTTTATTGACGGTAGTATGTTTTCTAATAAGCGTAATTAAAAACATTAATAATCAATCTACGATCTCTACGTTACCTGCTCTTCTCCTTCACTTTTCTTGCCTAAATTGCGAAACACAAAGTCATATAGTATCTTTAATGAATGATAATCTTATGAATTATATTTATGAATTTGACTGACATATTGGCCTTAGTTGCAGAGCATCAAAATGAACGCGGCATTTCTCACTGGTCGAAAATGGAAAAGACTTGTGGTCTCAAAAGCTACGGGTTGGGCCTCACACAATTGCGTAAACTCGCGAAATCAATTGGGCGAAACCATCAATTAGCCCTCGAATGCTGGGAATCTGACTATTATGATGTAAAAGTCATTGCCTTATTAATTGATGAACCTAAAAAAGTGACTGTAGAGCAAGCTGAAAAACAAGTTGAAGGATTAGCTGCGGGAATGCTGACTCATGTTTTCAGTTTCTGCGGTGCGACTTTAGCAAAGTCGCCAATTGCCTATGATCTGGCCGTTAGTTGGCAAAATAGTAACAGCATGCCACGAAAAAAATCAGCTTATGGATTATTATATGAACTGTCTAAAAATACGCGTGATAAGCGTTTGAGTGATGACTTCTTTTTAAAGACAATTTCACATATTGATCAAAAAATAGATAACGAACCCAAGTCTGTAAAACTTTCTATGGGCACGGCATTAATGGGGATTGGAAAACGCAATATAATATTAAATAGCGCTGCTATTTCCGTGGCTAAGCGAGTTGGGGCAATTGACTTTAACGAAGGTGATAGTAAATGTGAACCGTTTGACGTTTTAAAACACCTTACCAGTGACTACCTTAAGAATAAATTTGCAACTTGAGCTATTCAATAATCTAAGTTACTAACAATAGCTGCAAATAAATTGAAGCGATTATAATTTTTATGAGGTTTCGTTTTTCGCAATTATCAAGACAAGGCGTTTATAAATGCTTAGCTATCTGTAAACGTTTTAACGCCGCAAATGGAATTAAAAGCGTGCTGTTTATTCAAAAAAAACTTATCTAATAAATTAACTAGAGAACCATGCAATTTAGCACTATTATGGCGTTTGAAATTACTTATAACTTAATCAGGCCCATTACCTCTTGAATATGAATCACCAACTCCTTGCTAAAATTTCATTTTTAAGTACCTCGGGTATGCGTAACAATGACTTTTTTTAAATATAAAGCCGACTATGTCCCGGTATTTTTATTGTGTACTATTTTTATTTTAGATCTTGCCGTTTTCTTTAATGCAGAGCATCTTTGGCAGCTCGTCATTTGGATGATAATTGGCATAGGACCTAAGAGTGTGTTTTGCTCATTTAGTCACCATCATCAACACCTTGAAACTTTCAATCAGCCCATACTTAATCGACTTATTGAAGTGCCTTATGCTTGTATAACAGGCATTACCAGCCATCTTTGGTTTCTGCATCATGTTGTTGGTCATCATATGAATTTTATGGATCAAACTAAAGATGAATCCCGTTGGAAAAGATTAAATGGTAAACACATGAATGAATTTGAGTATGCCTTTTCTGTATGGATAACCTCTTATGCTCGTGCCGTTATTGTTGGCAAACGTTTTCCAAAACAAATGAAAGTTTTTATAACAATGGCATTAATTCAAGTCTTTTTATTAGCTATTTTATTTATAATTAACTGGCAAAATGCCCTATTTGTTTATTTAATACCGATGGCAACTTCATTATTTTTAACGGCATGGCTGACTTATTACCACCATGCAGGCCTAGACACGCAAGACGAATTTGAAGCCTCATTTAATTGTACTAACCGCTTATTTAACTTAGTAACAGGCAATTTAGGGTACCATACAGCTCACCACAAACGTTGGCGTTTACATTGGTCTTTGTTACCCGAATATCATAAAAGCATTCAACAGCAGATCCCTGCACACTTAATACATGATCGTTTTTTTTCGGGGAGGAAACTCCATCAAGCCGCTGTCAAAATTTCAAACAACTCAGCTACTATGGAAATAGAAGCAGGCAGCTTAGAAGAAAAAATAACAAAACAAATCAGTACAACCCAGTAAATTTATCACCTGTTTGAAATGTTATCGATATAAAAGTTAATCTTAATCACTGTTTAATACTTATAACAGCTAAGGTGAAAACATAAAAAGGGGGGAGTCTTAACATTCCTTCTTCAGCTAAGTTGACCATTGGATTATTCAATAATCGACAACGGCTAATGATTTGAGAAAGAGCAATAGTTTTTGCACCTCAAAATTCGCTTTGTTTACAACCTACCCATCGGTCGGTTAGAATCAGTTAAACCTAGTTGTTAAATAACGTGATTAATATGAGAGATGCTGAGCAAACTCGTCAAAAAATACTAGAAATAAGTGCTGATGAAATTCATAAAAATGGCTTCATCGCAACCAGCTTATCTAATATTCTAGTACGCTGTGAAGTTTCAAAAGGTGCCTTATATCATCATTTTACAAATAAAATGGAGTTGGGTTACGCTGTTTTTGAAGAAATTTATACACCAATGTTTTTAGAGTTATGGCAACCCGCAGTAGAAGTTAATGACCCTATTGAAGGTTTATGTAATTTTTTTACTGGCATGTATGAAGAATCAAGTTGCGACGAAATAGTTTGTGGTTGCCCTTTAAATAACCTTTGCCAAGAAATGTCTGGCGTAGATGAAGGCTTTCGTTTACGCATTTTAAATATGCAGCAACAACTCAATCAACTTATCGCGATAAACTTACAACGAGTGGCCATTGAACTTCGTGATGATATTGATTTTAGCCAAGTCGCTTACTTTATTGTTTCTACTTTTCATGGTTCTTCTAGCTTGAGTAAAAGTTCAAAAAACAAAGACCTTTTTGAAAAAGTCATAAAAGAACTTTGCTGTTATATTAGAAACCTTCGCACGAATTAGTACCCCGCATTTAATTTATAAAATTTCTAATACCATTCTCAATCGATATAGCAAAGCAGAATAAAAAAGATCATTTAATTATTTACATACCGCGTGGTCGGTATGTATAATATCTCCAATGACTAAAGAACAACCTTCTCTTACCTTTCTCATCTATACGGACAGAAAAATGAAACACTTATTTGTATTTATCGCTTTCTTAATTATTACTTCGCTAACGAGTTTTTCTAGCAATGCTTATAGTCTTGAAAAATCTCCATATCTTGTAATAGCTGATACTGGGCAACGTTTGTTTTCTCGTATCGCGAAAGATCAAGAGTCATTAAAAAAATTTCCCGAACTCATGCGTGATATTGTTGAAGAAGAATTGATGCCGTCAATCGACTACAAATACGCTGCTTTTAAAGTTTTAGGAAAAAACTTAAAAACGATGTCGAAAACACAACGTGAGAAATTTGTTGTTTCTATGCGTAGTTACTTAGTTAGAACTTACGCAATTGCATTGAAACAATATAAAAACCAAAAAGTCACTTTCGAACCTAACAAACCGACGAAAGGCGCAAGAATTGTTGGTGTTAACACAATTATTACCAATGCTGACGTAAATGCACCTGAAATCAATATTACTTTTCAAATGCGCCAAAATAAAAAAACAAACAAATGGAAAGCCTACGATATGATAATTGAAGGCATTTCTCTACTTAGTAGTAAACAAGCAGAAATTAGTAAACGAATCAAAAAGAACGGTATTGAACAAGTAACCTTAGAGCTAGCTTCTTTCAATAAATAGTAAAAGTACAAAGACCAAATTGATGACTAACAGGCTAATTTTTTAATCGTTAAACCGAATAACTTATTAATCAATTTTATAGCTTGTATTAATCCCTTTTCATTGATAAAAAAGTAGATGAGTTAATTAATCAAATTGGTATAATTCCGTCATTTAGCTATGCTAAAATATCTAACAATATTAGCAATGTACAAGTAGTTTTTAGTATAAATGACGGTTATTAATTTTTTTATTACGCGCCACGGCGAAACACAGTGGAATAAAATAGGAAAGTTTCAAGGGCAATTAGATAGTCCTCTAACAGACAAAGGTTGTTTACAGGCTCATGCGATTTCAGCGCAACTGTCTTGTAAAAATATCAATCTTATTGTCAGCTCAGTATTACCAAGAGCGAAGAAAACAGCTGAAATTTGTCGAGCGGCTTTAGAATGTCCACTTTCGTTAACATCATCTTTAATAGAGCGAAACTTCGGTAATTGGCAAGGACAGTTCATTGAACAAGTAAAGTCAGACAAAAATTACCACGCTATTTTTCATCAAGTAAATGCCTTTGCTCCACCTAGCGGCGAATCCGGTGTAGGGTGTGCTTTGCGATTTCAGCAAGCTTTAAAAAATATTGCTGAGACTTGTCAACCCGCCTATTCTAATAATCACGAATACGACAGTAGTACTAATAATATTCTAGTCGTCAGTCATGGCGATATATTGCGTTGTTTTTTATCTACGATGGTTGAAAACTATTCTGATGAACAAACGATAAACGCTCAAAACAAAGCCTTCGATAATGGTTGTATTTTTCACTTAAGTTACGATATTGATAAGCAAAAGTTCACACTCATCGAAACTCTCGACATTACATCTTCTAGCATTGCTTCTTTTGAATTAACTAAATGCTCGTCTGATATTACAGTAACGTGATCACTTCCATGCTCATATCAATAATCATGATGGTGGCCTATTTGCTTGATTATTGGCTTGGCGAAGTGAAGCGTTTTCATCCTTTAGTCGGCTTTGGTGCAGTCACATCTAAATTAGAAAAAGCACTAAATTTCATTCCTCCCACAGCGACCAACAAAAAAGCTTGGTTATTACGGTTTCTTGGCACACTTTCCTGGTTAATGTTATGTGCCCCTTTACCAATAATTTATTATTATTTTCATCAAAACTATCCCTTGTTCTGGGGCTTAGATGCAATAGTGTTGTATTTCGCTATCGGTTTAAATAGTCTTAAATTACACGCTCTTCAAATACTTAAGCCACTCGAAGAAAGCGACTTAACAAGCGCACGACATTTTTGCGGTTATTTAGTTAGCCGCAATACCAAAGACTTATCTGAGCACGAAATTTCCCGAGCAACCGTTGAATCAGTTCTAGAAAATGGTCATGACGCGGCCGTTGCTAGTTTTGTATGGTTTATTATTGGCGGCGCCCCCTTGGTTATTTTACATCGCCTTGCCAACACCTTAGATGCAATGTGGGGCTACAAAAACCATAGATATATCCATTTTGGTTGGTGCGCAGCACGCATGGACGACCTTCTCGGATGGCCAAGTGCAAAAGTAACAGCCCTGCTATATGCTGGCCAAACGAACTTCTCTTTATCAAAGATGATAAGTTCATTAAAAAATGGTTATCAGCAAAGTCAGTTGTATAAAAGTTTAAATGGTGGCTGGGTAATGGCCGTTGGGGCTAGTGTACTAAACTGTAAACTTGGCGGCGCTGCAATTTATCATGGTAAAAAAGTGATATCGCCAACCTTAGGTTGCGGTAAAACTGTCGCTAAAAATGATATTTTACGCAGTATAAATTTGGTAAACAAAGCGGTGTTAACTTTTATTATTATTTGTTTTTGTTATGAAATAATACACATAGTCTATGAGGGAAATTGGTGATGACAAGTCAACATGGCGAAGACTCTTCAATGCTTGTTCATGGTGGACAGCTCAATAAAATAGCCGAATTTTATCAAATACCTTTAAAGCAATGGCTCGACTTATCAACAGGTATAAGCCCAAACAGTTATCCTATCCCTGAAATTCCTCAAAATATATGGCAACAACTCCCCCAACCCAGTCAAGAATTAATTGAATCGGCTAAAAGCTATTATGGTACAAAAAATATCAATGTAACCAGTGGTAGCCAAGCAGTAATCGCTCGTTTACCTCATATTTATCTAAAAGGTATCAACAAACCGGCAAGTAAAATTGAAGTATGGTTACCAAAAGTAGGATATAAGGAACATGAAAAGTCATGGCGTGATGCCGGTTTTGTCATTAAGCAATATCAGCATTTACCTGTTCTTCAAGATTTAAAACAACATGCCATTGTGGTGGTTATTAACCCTAATAATCCAACAGGTAAATTACAGCAACAGCAAGCATTAAAAAAACTTTTAAATATTGTAGAGTCTCTTTCAGGTTGGTTAATTATTGATGAAGCTTTTATGGATGTTATTGAGGAGAATCAATCTCTAATTCATTTAACTGAAAATAAGCATCTTTTTGTTTTACGCTCGTTTGGAAAATTTTTTGGCTTAGCCGGTATTAGAATTGGCTTTTTAAGTGCACATCAATGTTGGCTAAGCAAACTTCAGCAATTAGCTTCACCTTGGGAAGTTAATGGCCCTGCTCAATTTATTGCTAATCAGGCATTAAATGATCATGCTTGGCAGTTAGCGCAACGACAAAAACTAAGTGTATTATCAATAAAGCTAGAACAGTTATTAGTTAAAACGTTTTTAGGCAACAGTGATAAAAACACTGACCAAAGCAATAACATCTATGGTTGCGGGTTATTCAAAACCCTTGTACACCCCCAAGCTTCAGAACTGTATCAATCTCTCTGTCGTCAAGGGCTTTATGTACGTTTATGCGATGAAAGGCATGCTCTTCGCTTTGGCATACCTGATCAAGAGCAATACAGTAAATTAGAGAAACTATTGCATCAACATACCCATCGCTGATGCTAGTTTTTCAGCTAACTCTGCATTTTTTATTTGACCTTTTTCCATGTCAAAATTGTCGTAAAAGCTTGGAATTGATAAATGAGCTTTAACATTGCCATCAAAAAATGGTGCAGAGCCAACAGCAGCAGCGAGTACCGTTGCCGCTCCACCTGGCCCTGGCGATGTTGCCAATAGAACGAGTGGTTTATTCTGATACACTTTTTGTAGAGCACGAGAACTCCAGTCAAATAAGTTTTTGAAGGCGGCGGTATACGAGCCATTATGCTCAGCAAAACCAATAACCAAACCGTCGGCGCTGGCGATTTTGTCAAGAAAGTCTTGCGCTAATTGAGGTTTACCTAATTCAGCTTCTCGGTCTTCACTAAACAATGGCATTTCATAATCGTTAATATCAAGTACTTCAACTTCTGCACCTTCAACTAAATTAGCGGCATGGGTAACTAACTGCTTATTGATTGACTTACGGCTACTGGTGGCGGCAAAGGCGATAATTTTCATAAAAACTCCAAATTTGTGACGATATACATAGTATCTATAGGTATTGCGATGTAAGTAGTGTAGTTTAATTCCTATAAAAGATTAATGACCTAATTACGAAGATATTATTTCCATATGAAAGATAATACGAATTTACCCTCACAACAAAGTAAAAGTAATTTACTTGATGGCATTGCAGTTTTTGTGCAAGTTGTTCAAAGCAAGAGTTTTGTTAAAGCTGCTGAAAAGTTAAACCATTCAACCTCATACATCAGTAAAGAAGTGAGCAAGTTGGAAACTCGATTAGGGGTTCGACTATTACATCGTACCACCAGAACATTAAGTTTAACGGCAGAAGGCGAGGTATATTATCAACAATGCCAACAAATCATTGAAGATGCTTTGCAAGTTGAAGGCAGTATTTCAGGCCGCCAACAAATACCACAAGGTCGTCTAAAATTAAGTTGTCCTATTGGTCTAGGTGTTTCACGTATAAGGCCTATTCTCGCCGAATTTATGGCTAAGTACCCGAAAGTCACTTTAGATATTGAATTAAATGATCATAAAGTTGACTTAATTGCTGACGGCTTTGATTTAGTCATAAGAGCCGCGGTTCAACTTGAAGATTCAAGCCTGATCAGCAAGCGCTTCATGGAATCTACAAGTTTAACCTTAGCCTCTCCTGAGTATTTAAAACAGCATGGAACGCCAAAGCACCCAGATGAATTGGTCGATCATCAGATGATCACTTACCGTAATTTAAAAAATCCAGAAGTATGGCCATTCACAACAAAAAGTGGTCAGAAAATTCAAACACAAGTAACGAGTAGAGTATTGTGTAATAACTCAGAAATGATGATTTCATTGTGCCTAGCTGGGCAAGGTATTATTCGTATGCCATTATTTAACTTGAGTGAAGAAGTGAATAAAGGACTATTAGTGCCCATTTTTGAAGATTTTATGCCGGTTAATATCGGGGTATACCTTGTTTATCCCAGTAGAAAAAATATGCCCGCTAAAGTGAAATGCTTTATCGATTATATTGTTGAGAAATTAGGTGATAACTAGCTAATTTTTTCTGTAGGTGCTTGTTCAAACATTCCTTTAACTAATGCAAACTGAGCAAAATAATACGTACTCATAATTAAATAAGCGGCATATGGTATTTCTTGATAAAACTTATCAATGCCTATTAATGAATCGGAAATAATAAAACTGATGCCACCGATAACTAACCAAGTGTTCGACTTTTCAGAGAGCAATGTTGTTATGCCCATCAATAGTAATACGGTCATATAGACAAACACAGGGATAAAAAGCCCTCCTAAACCACTATAAATTAACGAGAACATACTAATACCATAAACACAATATATGGCAATTATAGGCAATCGTTTTATAACGATAAGTTTTGTGACCAAAGGTTTTAAACTACCAATATAGAACAGGTGAGCAACTAGAAAAGACCCCAAACCAAATACAAACCAGTTCACTCGATCATAATCTAAAAAGAAATCGCCAAAAGCTGAAAAAATCAGTCCGATAATAAATAACTTATGAGTGTGTTCTTTATTTTCAGATACTTTCTGCCATGTAAAATGAAGCAAGGCGAATACGGGTAATAGTTTCAATAACCAGCTTAGCGGGTAAGGTTTAATAAAAATAGATAAAACAAAAACAGTTGAAAAAATGAAGAATAAATTTCGATGGTGCTTGGTCATTATGCCTGTTCCAAT
>Ga0209291_1003264_pt1 | contig 12215 bp, 8 predicted proteins | sample GOMGulsemesocosm_FD_184633 | JGI IMG/M metagenome (GOLD analysis project Ga0209291, IMG submission 184633) | Methane-oxidizing microbial communities from mesocosms in the Gulf of Mexico - GOM9B Gulf of Mexico (SPAdes) (version 2) | ecosystem: Environmental > Aquatic > Marine > Cold seeps | place... | reverse complement strand
AGTGACGAGATTCTGCTTTAGGGTGTTTTTTAGTGAGTAAATAATAAACATCTCTAGACGACTTAGTATTGAGTATTTTCATCGCCGTTTTTCGATTACCGTGAAAGGTTTTTAGGACATTACCTGCCCCACCATTGTAAGCAGAAATAATGGAATAATGACGACTGGTTGAATTAGCCACGTCTTTCAAATAATTATTATTAAGAATATGCAAATAGGCTGAGCCAATATCGATATTAAAGGCAGGGTCAAATAACTGCTGTTTAGTAGGTACACCCTTTTTGTTTTTAATTCGTTGAAACACATCTGCCCCAGCTGTTTTAGGCACAACTTGCATTAAACCATATGCATTAGCTGTACTGACAGCAAACGGATTAAAGCTACTTTCGGTTTCAATTATTCCATATATCAGTTGCGGGGATATTTGATAACGCTTAGCCGCAGCAAGTACATAATTGCTATATTTTTGTTTACGTAAATGCTGATGTTTTTCAACCATATTAATGCTAACAGCATAAATTTGTTTTTTATTTTTGTTATATTTTTGTAAGTTGAATTCTATTAAGTGTTTGGAAAAACGATTCGCACGCCATTGATATTGAATAGGTTTATTGTCTCGATCTACCACCTGTTGGTACAAATACGGTTTGCCTGATAATTGTGGTGCATCACTTGAGAATATGTCTGTTTTTCTAGGATCTGATGTTGACAATAAGGTGGTAACTATTGCCTTTTGTAAATTTTCTAGCGTTTTAACTTGGGAGTTATGGGCTAACGTTTCGATTAAAATAGTGCCTTTCTCAAAATCTACAATGGCACGCGCTTGGTAACTGTTAGTATATTTAACCAGCTTTTTATTGTTAGGGATTTGAGGTTTATCTTCACCCCAAACCTCACTAATATGTTTACTCAATTCATCAATCAAAGACTTGATGTTATTGAAATCACGTTGAATATGCTCATTAGTTTTAACTGCTTGTTCAGTAATAGCTATGAGATCTGGATTGTCAGAATTTATTTGCTTAATCAACACTTCAGCACTACGCATTGAGGCTAAGTTTGGCGTACTTTTACAACTGCTTAAGCTAATAACGATAAATAACAACAACACTATTCTAAACATTTTTCAGTAACCCTTCTTTGATTTACGCCTGATACAGTATTGTATAGATCCAGCGTTTAAAAATACAAGGTTGGTTTCAGTGTGAGTATGTTGCAGCTTTTAAAATTGACAGTGAGTGAATAATTAATAAGAAAAAGGTCAGAATACTCACTGTATTCTGACCTTGATTATTTATAACTACTTTTGAACTCTTATCTAGTGTTTATTTAACCTCAGATCTTTCACTGATCAACACAGGCTCACCATCAATCACTAGCTCAAAGGTAACATCAACTGCGCTTGGTTTAGCTACCTCCCCTGATTTAAGGGTGAACTTATGAGTAAATTGGCGTATTTCATAGGGTGCCATATCGACGTCTTCTTCATAATATGAGGTTTCATAACTATCTGAGGGATAGGCTTGTACCATTATTTTCCCTTTAGTTGTGCCAGCGTGTGGTCCTCTAAATTCACTGGTAATTGATACTTCTTTATTAGCAACTTTTGCTTCTTCAACAATCGCCATTGATGACCAAGGATATACTCGAGCACCTTGTTCTTGGGTTAGTTCAATTAATTGTCCTTGCCATTCAACCAAGGCTTTGGCAATGATGACTTGTTTACTTGCACGTGTTGTAACAGTAGTTACTAAGTCTTGCATAGTTTTATCAGCACTTGCCAACTCAACATCTTTGCTTAATGTTTTATTTCCTGCTTGGCTTACTGTTATTTTTGCATTAACTACGGAAGCACCTTGATTACGCAATACGGCAGAAACAACTTGTTCGCTATTTGCTTTTTCTTGTCGCCACTCTAAACGAAGGTGTAAACCTGAAAGCTCTTTTAAGGCATGGTTTATCTTGTCTTTACTTGCACCAGAATTAACAATGGCAGTAACTAAGCTTGATGTTGCCTTGTTATGTTTGTCCAAAGACGCTAATTGGGTAGCACGATCTTTTGGCGTTTCTGCCACCATAAAGTCATACATTGCCGTTAATTCACTCGGCACTTTGTCACCTAAACGCCACATTGCTCTAAATAATCGGCTAATAGAGCGGTCAGCAGGATTTGCCCATGGATTAACTTCCAAATTAGTTGTTGTATCTCTAGGTACTGGATTAAGATCTCTGCCTTCGTCAAAAAACGCAGTCAGTCTATGTTCAGCATTCTCAGCCAATATCGCCATGTCTCTATCAAGTAGCTTTGCTTTTACTGCACTTGATATTGAGAATTTCTCTTCATATTGGCTATTTTCAGATTTAAGTACCATGAATAAATGATCATCATTAATAGTCACCGATAAACCTAGTTTAGGTTTTTGTTGTGACTCTAAATCAGCAATCATTGCGACAGGTAAAGCGTAACTAATATCTTCGCCACCTAATGAATGTGCATTAACAACAAGGGTATTACCTTTAACAACTCTTATATGAAGTAATTCATCTTCATCGGGTTTATAAGACTTTTGTTTGAATGTGCCGACTTTTTTATCTGCTTGCAGTCTTTTTTGGTTTTCTTCGGTAATTTTTAAACCTAAACCAATACCCGCATGACCACGATGTAAATGATCAGCTAAGTAGTCAATTTCTAAAGAGAGTGTTGGGTTATCAACACCACGAGCAGGCTTAGTGACTAATGACGACATTTCAGCTAATGGTTGATCAAACTTAAATTGATTATAAAAAGGCTGCTTGCCAGGTTTTAATCTGACGTCCATGCGAGGAGAGCCATGTTCATAACTATTGTTTAATACTCGCACCCACAACTTGTTACCGTCTTGCTCCCAAGGACCAGCAGCGGCATTAAAGGTTTTATCGACACTGGCAACAAACTCGGCAAACTCAATTTCAACTTTATCCCAATCACCAAAAATATCCATCATCAACTGATGAGATAATTCTTTGCCATCACCGTAGTCAGATTTGCGCATAGCCGCCATTTCATCACGGTATGCTTTAAATTTATGAGATCTGTCAGGGTGGTCCAACATAAAGTGAACAATTAAAAAATTCACGCCACGATAAAGTCGAGGATTATTGGTCATATCCTCAATATTAGGGCTATTTAACGCTTCATACTCTCTTAAACCACGACGGATATAATCCATCGGTGATGCACGGTCAAATACCATGACTTTTAATTGTTTTTTCTCAGGATCGTAATAATGATGAGCTAAGGCATCCGCTGTGCCTTCAGTAAACCAAGTAGGTAACCAACCTGGGTAATCCATTAGCGACATCTGGAAAACATGCCCTTGCTCATGAACTACAATGTAGCGTTGATGTTGTTCACGTGCACTTGGGAAACTATAACCAACAAGGTTGTAGAACATGGCTTCACCGCCTGCACTGATACCGCGGGTTAAGTTGTCGTCGGTAACAAATATTTTAGTTTCTTTTTTACTTGAACCATATACTGCTGCCATGCGTTTATTTTCTAAATCTGGCGGTGTCATACCAAAGAGCTCAATGTAATGCGGAAATGAGCTTTCGAGCAGCTCCATATACAATACCACTTGATCTTCTGGTCTATTACTTTTCAAAGCAAAATGTTTACTTACATACCAATCAAACCCTGGCGTATTGTTTACTCTGCCTGAACTATAGGTATAAGGAATATTTTTACCCACCTTGACTACTTCGACACTGTTTAACGTAGACACACGACCACTTGCCGTAACATCAACATTCATTTGTGAAGGATGCGGAATTGTCTTTGAAACAGGAATTAACGAGCCCTGCGGTATTGTTAGCTCAGCAGAGCCTGTTTTTAAAGGAGTAGAAGGTGTTTCTGTGGTGTTATTACAGCCAGATAAAATGGCGCTGGCAACAACCAGAGATAACAAGGTGGGTTTGAAATTCATGTTTAACCTTATAAATAGGAATTATAGAGATGGCAAACACTATATATGTATATTGTATACACGCAAGTAAAATAGTTATGTATATGTTACAAAAAACTTAAATAAATATTACCGCAGAACATTTAAGAAATGAGGAGGGTGATGAATAAGAGGCTTTTACCTGACTCCTTTCATAAGAGCCAAACAAAAAAAGCGCCTTTCGGCGCTTTTAATTATTGAACGAGTGACAATTCCTTAGGAATTATGCACCATGAACAATACGTTTATCAATAAGGTTCTCAACAACACTTGGGTCTGCCAATGTTGAAGTATCACCTAAGCTATCAACATCATTTTCAGCAATCTTACGTAAGATACGACGCATGATTTTACCTGAACGTGTTTTAGGTAAGCCCGGTGCCCATTGGATATAATCAGGCTTAGCAAAGCGACCTAATTCTTTAGCAACAAACTCGCGAAGCTCAACATTTAGCTCGTCTGATTCAGTCGCGTTACCCATTAAGGTCACGTAACAATAAACGCCTTGGCCTTTAATTTCATGAGGATAACCAACTACCGCAGCTTCAGCAACTGCTGGATGAAGTACTAAAGCACTTTCAATTTCTGCAGTACCTAATCTGTGACCAGATACGTTTAATACATCATCAACACGACCTGTGATCCAATAGAAACCATCTTCATCACGTTTAGCACCGTCACCAGTAAAGTAGTTACCAGGGTATTGACCTAAGTACGTTTGATAGAAGCGATTATGATCGTTATATACCGTACGTAATTGTCCTGGCCAACTTGCCGTCATGACTAACAAACCGGCGTTTTCACCTTCTAATGTATTACCGTCTTTATCAAATAACGCCGGCTGAACACCAAAGAAAGGTTTACCAGCACAACCAGGCTTCATGTCAACGGCACCAGGAAGTGAAGTAATTAAAATACCACCAGTTTCTGTTTGCCACCACGTATCAACAATTGGGCAATTACTCTTACCTACAACCTCATAATACCAATGCCATGCTTCAGGGTTGATTGGCTCACCTACTGTACCTAACAAGCGCAAAGAGGATAAATCAGCTTGATTCACTAAATCGTCACCAATACTCATTAATGCACGAATAGCTGTTGGCGCTGTGTAGAATACGTTAACTTTGTGTTTTTCACATACTTGCCAAAAACGACCCGCATCAGGGTAAGTTGGCACACCTTCAAATACTAACGTCGTTGCGCCGTTTGCTAACGGGCCGTAGAAAATGTAAGAGTGACCTGTGATCCAACCTGCATCGGCTGTACACCAGTAAATCTCACCTTCTTTATAATCGAATACATACTTATGCGTCATTGCAGCATAAAGAATATAACCACCACAGGTATGTACTACACCTTTTGGTGTACCAGTTGAACCAGAAGTGTAAAGAATAAATAATGGATCTTCAGCATCCATTATTTCTGGCTCACATACTGCTGCTTGTTTCGCTACAGCTTCTTCGTAATTAATGTCTAGCTTTTCATTCCAAGCAACATCACCACCAGTACGCGCAACAACAATAACTGAGTGAACGTTTGGACAATCAGCAACCGCAGCATCAACATTAGATTTAAGCGGAATGCGCTTACCACCACGTAACGATTCATCAGCCGTGATAACGACTTTACAATCTGCATCAAGTACACGGGCTTTAATAGATTCAGTAGAGAAACCACCAAATACAACCGAGTGAATAGCGCCGATACGGGCACACGCTAACATAGCGTAACCAACTTCAGGAATCATCGGCATGTAGATACAAACACGGTCGCCTTTTTTAACGCCGCGTTCTTTTAATAAGTTAGCAAAACGACATACATGGTCGTGTAACTCTTGATAAGTCACTTTACCATCATCGTTAGGATCGTCACCTTCAAAGATGATCGCTGTATCATTTGCTTTAGTCGCTAAATGACGGTCAATACAGTTATAACTTACGTTCAGTTTAGCGCCAGAGAACCAGCTAATCTCAGAGTTTTTAAGATCAACTTTGCTTACGCTGTCCCAAGGTTGATACCAATCAATAAATTCTTTTGCTTGCTCGCCCCAAAATTCATCAGGTTGTTCAATTGATTTTTTATACATAGCATCGTATGTTGCTGCATCAATATGAGTATTCGCCTTGGCTTTCTCTGAAACTGGATAACAAGTTTTTAATTCTTTCATTTCTCTTCCTTCGGACTTAACTTGATGTTTATTTATGTGAGTCAACTCTATGGTCAACTTTTGGGCACATTTAACTGTTATTAAACATGCTAAAATGTTTATAAGGCTTTTGATATACGCCTTTAGTCTTAATTTAAGTTTTTACTCTATTATTTTACTCATTAACTTTTACCTATATCGATAAAAAGCTCAAGCAATTAAAACAACTAAGTCATAACTTAACATTGAACCCATCAATTGACAACGCTGTCATTATTTGAGTGGTACCGATAAAAAAGCAGACATCATTAAGTTAGGTGCTTAAATTGAACTATTCGCGTAGCTTTTCTGAATATTAATGCAGATGTATAAAACGAGTTATCCCATTTATTTTCATTTAGTGATGAAAATAAATGGGATAACTTTCAAAATCAAGGCGCAAGGTTAACCAATAGCTGGCTATGGGATTGAGCTCGAAATAGAAACTGAATATTTACACCTTTTGAAGATGGGAAATTACTTGCTGTCATTGATACGTTACTAAAAAATCCCCCTATTTTTCACAGGCATAAAAAAACCGAGCACATGGCTCGGTTTTTTATTAAATATTGAATGATTAATTATTCTTCATCAAACTCAATATCGTCTTCATCTCTTGGCGTAAAGGTTCTAACACCTTCTTTTGCAACGATTTCAATGTAGAAAGACGTTAAGCCATCAACTTGAGTTTGGTCAATACGCTTATTAATCTCAGATAATTCCACGGGTGCAGCTTCTTCTTTGGTATTACCAAATTGGCAATCAAAATCCCAGTAGTCAGCGCCTGCTGGTAATTTTTTATTACGTTCTCTTTTAAGGTATTTCTTAACTTCATGTTTTACCGCATCAACGCGTCGTTCAAGTTTTACTTTAGGATGGGTTAATTCAAATGTTTTTTTCATGGTTGCCCTTAGTCAATGGCTACAATTACTCGCCTTTAAAACGCGAGAATAGGTGTTATTAGATCAATGTCGCATATTTTACGTTACTTTTAGCTAAGTAGCGAGACAGTGATGGCAACACAAGTAAAAAACATGCATATGCTGCCATTATTACTCTTTTACAGTGACAACTTTCAATGGATATCTAAAGACCCCCACTAATATTAGAGCGATAACATTGCTCTTGTGGCCGCAATTAAATGATGTTTAGTATTAGGTTCAACTGAAGCATGACCCGATGCTTCACTTAGCACTAATGTGGACTTAGGCAAGTTTTGGTGTAATAACCAAGCATTATCTGCCGGACAAACGATATCGTAACGGCCATGAACGATTGCCGTTGGAATATCTTTTATTTTATCGCAATTGGCTAAAATTTGATTATCCGTTAAAAAACAGTCATTCACCATAAAGTGCGCCTCGTGACGAGCGAGTGTCCAAGCATGATCATCACCCGTTGCCGCATCAACAAATGCTTGATCTGGTTTTAAGGTACAACAACGGATTTCCCAAATACTCCAAGCAGTTGCAATTTTTTGTGCCAGTTCTTTATCTTCACCCACTAACATCGCATAAGCGGCTTGAGTGGTAGCTTGTGCGCTACCTTGTGGTAAAACATCTAAATAATCTTGCCAATAATCAGGGAAGATACGTGTCGCGCCACCACCAGAGAAAGTCCAATTAGTATCAACATCTCTGCCTAAGAAAATACCGCGCAATACTAAACTACTTACGCTTTGTGGATGAGTTTGAGCATACACTAACGATAAGGTAGAGCCCCACGAGCCACCAAAAACATGCCATTTTTCAATGGCTAGGTGTTGACGAATCTTTTCTATATCAGCGACTAAATAAGTGGTGTCATTATTATCTAAACAACCGTGAGGTAATGAACGACCACAACCACGTTGATCAAATAAAATTATATGATACTTTTCTGGATCAAAAAAACGTCTGTCGTTAGTTGAACAACCCGCTCCAGGACCGCCATGAATAAAGAGCACTGGCTGCCCTTCTGGATTACCACATTGCTCTACATAAATTTGATGTTGACCGTCAACATCGAGTAAGAAGTCATTAAAAGGGGACGTTTCGGGGTAAAATTCATTCAAAGAGGTCATTATATTTTCTCATTTTTATAATAATTCTAACTAGGCTTTAGTTTGTTTTCAGCAGAGCTTAGCTTACGTTTAATTAGCTCAAGTCTAGTGCGTATTTTTTTAATAACTCAATCGGTACTATTTCTAAGGCTTTGATATGAGTTTTACGTAAATGTACCCGTGGCGCTCTATCACCTTGATACGCCTCTAACCAACGTGCAGCACATAAACACCAAACATCACCCGGCTTAATACCGTCAAAACCAAACTCTGGCATAGGGGTTGATAAGTCATTACCTTTAAAACGTGAAAACTCTAAAAATTCCTGACTCGCTTCAATGCACACTGTATGTGAGCCCGTGTCTTGCTCACAAGTATTACATTTATTATCACGGAAAAACCCGGTAACGGGATCACTATTACTTCCCTCTAATTCTTCACCAAATACATTAATTGACTCATCCATTTCCATAATTTTTCCTCATTACTACAACAATTGAGTGATACTATATCGTCAACGGTTGTGGCGATACATTTTTGTTGTAAGCTAACGTAAAGACAAGGTCAAATAACGAATAAACTTAGTTATCTGTCGTGTTCTTTTCTCGTAAAGCTTCTTCCCAGTTTACAGGCTCTCCACCTAACAAATGAAAATGCAAATGGGCAACCATTTGACCGCCATTATGACCACTATTTGTCATTAAACTAAAACCCTTTTCTGTTAAACCCATCAGCTTAGCAACTTTCCCCATAGCTCTTACTAGCGCTATAATCTCTTGCTCACTAGCCTTACTTGAAAAATCAACTAATGAACGATATTTTCCTTTGGGAATAATTAAGACATGTACTGGTTTTATCGGATGAATATCCTCAAAAGCAAGCACAAATTCATCTTCGAAGACTATTTTCGCTGGAAGTTTCCCCCGCAATATTTTTGAAAAAACATTATTATCGTCATATTTACCTATGCCTGAAACTGTTTCAGTATTTGCTAGGCTGCCACTAGAGAAAGTGACTAATAAAAAAGTTAAAAAAAGTTTATTTATCATTGGGGTAAATAGTTGATTTATCATTGGTATAAATAGTTTATATTCTAAATAGATCATTATAATGTACAATTTTTCAGGTGAAAGGAAGCGGTAAATGAGTCAGTTGAATAACTCCCGTAGAACAATACTAAAAGCAAGTTTGCTTGCAGCTGCAACTATACCTACTGGAGGTATAGCAATGGCAAGTGCAGCTCAACAAAATAACAACACGACTATTGCTCCACCTCCATTAAAAAAAGGCGATACCATAGGTTTTTTTTCACCATCAACGCCAGCCAGCAGTTTCGCAATTAAACGATTTGAACGGGCAAAGAGCTTTTTAAATAACAAAGGTTTTAAACTACAAGCTGGTAGTTTAACTGGCAAGTCAGATCATTATCGCTCTGGCAGCATACAAGCCCGCGCTGAAGAATTAAATACTCTGATTAGAGATCCTAAAGTACGCTGTATTATGGCAACTATGGGTGGCATGGTTTCAAATTCTATCTTGCCTTATATTGACTACCAAGCACTGAAAAAAGATCCAAAAATAATTATCGGTTACTCTGATGTTACCGCCGTACTGTTCGGTATTTATGCTCAAACCAGCATTATTACTTATTACGGCCCAGCACTTGTCTCATCATTCGGTGAAATGGGCTATTTCTTAACTCAAACCTACCAATACTTTTATGACATGGTTGAAAAGCCTAAACTACCTTATACCATTAAAAATCCCGAATTTTGGACGCAAGATTATATTGATTGGCAAGAACAAACGGCAGAGAAAAGCAAAACACTAAACCAGTTACTGACAATTAATGCGGGCAAGGTTACCGGTAGGCTCATCGCTGGGAACTTAGATACCCTACAAGGAATATTTGCCAGTAGTTACATGCCAGAAATTAAACAAGGTGATATTTTACTTATAGAAGACAGTTTTAAAGATGCTGCTACCGTGGAGCGTTCGTTCTCTCATCTTAAAATAAGCGGCATCTTTGACCGAATTGGCGGATTAATTTTAGGTAAACATGAAAAATTTGACCATCAAGGAACAGGTAGAAAGTCCTATCAAATAATGATGGAAGTTATCGGTCAGCCGAATATGCCAATCTTAGCTGAATATGACTGTTGCCATACTCACCCTATGATCACCTTACCTATTGGAGCTATAGCCACTTTAGATGCAGACAAACAAAGCCTTACCATAGAGTCTTTTTGATAATACTAAGGCCATTAACCGCATCGACAATCTGCTAAGTTTAAGTTTTCCAGTGCATGTCAGTCGTGACATCAGTACTGATATCCACTGAGGAATAGGGTGGATGAACCCGCTTAATGCTTTTGGATCAGGACAAAATCTTTCGCTGGAAATTCTTTACCATTGAGTATGATTGATACTTGGTGATTACCTGGATAATACACCCGCGTACTAATGGCTTTAAAACTCTGTTTACGAACCACTTGGTGTACTTCATTGGCAGTAAGAATTCGTTCGCTTATCTTAAAGACCTTCTTCGAAAGCTGGCCATTCTTTTTCAAAAAATACACACCATATTCTAAACGTATTTTTTTGTTTTGTGTTGAGGTGTTTTTTAAAGCGAAGCTGAACTGAGCATAGTCGCCAAAATTAACCTCTTCGGTTATAACATCAAACTCAGTCAGCTCTATGCCAGTACTGTCATAACCAAATAGCGTCAGCGTATCAGGGCAAGCTTGCTTTAATAAGGTTCTACACGCATGTTTCAGTGTTTTGTCAAACTGCTCACTTTTGCCTAAATATTGTTTTACAAAATCAATGACAACTTGTGGATTATCTTTGGCAATATCATTTAAATTATTGGCAACACTGCGACGAACAATTTCTGTAGGATCATCAATTAATTGATGCAAGATAGGTAAGATGTCCGTGGGATCTTTCTTATATTCGGGTAAAGCTATTGCCCAAGGTAAACGTGGTCTACTGCCTTCACTAGCTAAGCGCCTAACCATATGATGTTCATGTTTACTCCAGGCTATCATTTGCTCCAACATTTGATTGCTATATTTAATTAAGAAGGGTCTCACTGCAAATTCACCACTGGTAAATTTAGTTATTTCTTCCATTACCTCAATAGATTTTTGATAATGGTTGATGCCATAAGTTTCGAGGTACTCAGGCAAAAACATATATTCAACACTACCTTCAGTAATACCGGCTTTAGTTAGGCTGGCAATTAACGCAACAAGCACATCTGCCGCTTGTGAAAAATCTGTTGGCATAAATTGATGCATAACAGCATTGGTATGGCTCATGCGCTCTTTTAATTCTAAGGCATCAAAGTTATCGTGTAGCATAAGTGTCATGAACTCTTGTTCATTAAACGCGTCGACATCATAATTGGCTAAACAGCCCTTTAAATGTTGGGATAAGGTAAGATAAAAGTCTTGGTTATATAAGTTTTTAAAAAGTTCAGCCATGCTTAATGTGTCAATCTAGGTTTTTACAATGGCCGGTAACTATACACCCCACAACAACTGTATGTAAACACAGTTACCATTTATTTTGTCTAGACTAATTAGATATACCAACATTTTACCACACTAATTTTATCTATAAAAAAACGCCCTGAGGCGTTTTGTATTTTTGCTAATTAGCTCACTAAACTCATGCCCTAATAGGGTAAAGTCTAATTTAACATGGCTAACTGTACTTTATGTTGCTGCTGCTCTCGCTCTACATATTTTCCCCATTGCAAGGCAGTTTTTTTAGTACTGATAAATTTTGTTGCCTTTGAAAATGACGTCAAAGATTGTTCAAATTTTTTCAGGTTAAAATTCGCCATACCGAGAATTAAATACATATTGGCGATGTCCTTCACATTACTTACCGTAACGTCCTCGTCTTTATCTTGCTTATGTTCATCATAACGAGACAAAGCTAAGTTTGAAGCATGTATTGCCAATTGCCATTGCTGGGTATTTAAATAGGTTTG
>Ga0209291_1003260_pt1 | contig 12224 bp, 7 predicted proteins | sample GOMGulsemesocosm_FD_184633 | JGI IMG/M metagenome (GOLD analysis project Ga0209291, IMG submission 184633) | Methane-oxidizing microbial communities from mesocosms in the Gulf of Mexico - GOM9B Gulf of Mexico (SPAdes) (version 2) | ecosystem: Environmental > Aquatic > Marine > Cold seeps | place... | reverse complement strand
TAAGAGTATGCTTCCGAAAAACTATATTCATCTTTAAGTATCCTGGTTTTTTTGGAATTAAACCCTTGACTATCGCCCTGCGATTAAAATGTTTAATAAATTCACATAATTATCTTCATTTTTATTCGTTATTCATGATAGCTTACAGTATTTTTATACTCGTTTTTTGAGCAACAATTTTCAAAATATTTTTATGAAAAAGCAACATGTTATATTGGTGTTACTCCTGTTTTTTATAATAGGAAATAGTAATGCACAACAAACAAAAATATATACACATGATAATGTGGCGTACGATAAAGCATTATCCTTATATAAATCAGAGCAGTATTTAGTATCTCAAACCTTATTTGAGAAAATTAAGAATACAACTGACGATACTCAGGTAAAAGGAGATTGTGCCTATTACATCGCGAATAGTGCGGTTAGGTTAAACCAGCGAAATGCAGATGAATTAATGGAGTATTTTGTAGATGATTATCCAACAAGTAATAAACGCAACGCAGCATTTAATGATGTTGGTGATTATTATTTTAAGAATAGCAAGTATGCCTATGCGTTAAAATGGTATGATAGAGTAGAAGATAATAACCTAAGCGGAATGGAAATGGAACAGTACTCCTTTAAGAAAGGGTATTCCTTATTTCATACGAATCAAAAAAAGAAGGCGAAAAAGTATTTTAATAAAATTGAAGATTCTGAGTTGTATGGCGCTCAAGCCAAGTATTATTTAGGGTTTTTAGCATATCAAGGCGATGATTATAAAGAAGCTTCTTCATATTTTGATCAAGTGCAAGACCAGGAAAAGTATAAAGAGAAGATGGCTTATTTTCAATCTGACATGAATTTTAAGCTTGGTAATTTTGATAAGGCTATCGATTTAGCGAGTCAACGTTTGCCATTAGCTATAGATGATGAAGAGCGCTCTCAATTAAATAAGATTATAGGAGAAAGTTTTTTCAACTTAAAAAAGTATGACAAGACATTATCATATTTAAAAGAATATAAAGGAAAAAAAGGAAAATGGAGTAATACGGATCATTATCAATTGGGGTATGTGTATTATCAACGTAATGAGTTTCAAGCAGCAATTTCTGAATTTAATAAAATTATAGATGGAGAAAATTCAGTTGCTCAAAATGCATATTATCATTTAGCTGAATGTTATTTAAAAACTGATAAGAAAACCGAGGCGCTAAATGCATTTAAGAATGCCTCTGAGATGGATTTTGATTTGAAAATGAAAGCAGATGCTGCGTTAAATTATGCAAAGCTTAGTTACGAAGTAGGAAACCCCTATCAATCAGTACCAGAAGTATTATCAAATTATATAAAAGCGTATCCAAAATCATCAGAAAAAGTTGAAATTGAAATTTTATTAATCGATTCATATATTACTTCTAAAAATTATAAAGAAGCGATAACGTTGTTAGAGAATAAGAGTGGGTTGAATTATAAAACAGCCTATCAAAAAGTAACATTTTATAGAGGAATTGATTTGTTTAATGAAGGGTTGTTTAGTGAGGCGGCAATATATTTTAATAAGTCACTAAAAGAGCCAAGAACTCAAAAATTTACAGCGAGAGCACAATTTTGGAAAGCAGAATGTGATTATCTGTTAGATAATTATCAAGATGCTATTGTTGGTTATAAAGAGTTTGCTTTAAATGATAGCATAGAAAAATATTCAGAGGCAAAAAATCTAAACTATCAATTGGGATATGGGTACTTTAAACAAAAAGAATATCAACAAGCAATACCTTATTTTTTAAATTTTATAGAAAACAATAAGGAAGATGAGTTTAGGCTAATTGATTCATATTTACGTTTGGGTGATAGTTATTTTGTAACTACGGACTATTGGAAGGCAATGGAAGCTTATAATGAAGTTAAGAAGCAAAACGGAGTTGATGCGGATTATGCACATTTTCAAAAAGCAATATCCTATGGTTTTGTAGGGAACAGTACAGAGAAAATTGCTGACTTAAAATTGTTTTTAGCTGATTTTAAAAATTCGCAATATACGGACGATGCATTATTTGAATTAGGGAATACATATGTATTAATAAACGATACTTCATTAGCAATTAAAACCTTTGATCAATTGCTACAAGAATATCCTAAAAGTTCATACGCATCAAGAGGCTTATTAAAACAAGGATTAGTACATTACAATAATGATGCAAATGAACAGGCTTTAAACAAGTTCAAGCAAGTAGTAGAAAATTACCCTGGTTCATCTGAATCCAATCAAGCTGTTGCAACTGCCCGTTTGATATATGTTGATTTGGATAGAGTTGAAGAATATGTAACTTGGGTGAAGAGTTTAGATTTTGTAGAAGTTTCTGATACAGATTTAGATAATACCACTTATGAAGCAGCAGAAAAGCAATTTTTAAATAATAATATTAAAAAAGCAATCACAAGTTTCACAAGGTATTTATCTAGTTTTCCAAATGGAATTCATGCAACCAAAGCGCATTTTTTTTTAGGACAGTTACATTTTAAAAATGACGAGAAATTGGCAACAGTTCCTCATTATAAATATGTGATTGAAAAGGAGCGTACTATTTTTACAGAACAGGCTCTGGCTAGATTATCACAAGTTTATTTAGAGGATAAAAATTGGCAAGAAGCAAAACCAGTCTTAATCAGGTTGGAAAATGAAGCTGACTTTCCTCAGAATAAAGTTTTTGCATTAGCCAATTTGATGAAAGTAAATTATGAATTAGCTAATTATCAAAATGCAGTTGTATATGCTGAAAAAGTATTGCAAAACCCAAAAATGGAAGATGCTATAAAAAGTGATGCTCAAGTAATCATAGGACGTTCAGCAATACAAACAGGAGATGAAAGTAAGGCAAGAATAGCGTATGGAAAAGTACAAGAAATTGCTAAGGGGTCCTTAGCAGCCGAGGCATTGTATTATGATGCGTATTTCACACATAAAGACAAAGATTACGCTGCCTCTAATGTGAAAATTCAAAGTTTAACGAGAGATTATTCGGGGTATAAATATTTTGCAGCAAAAGGATTGGTACTCATGGCTAAAAACTTTTATGAATTAGACGATTCTTATCAGGCTACTTTTATATTGGAAAAAGTAATAGAGAACTTCGCACAATATGAAGATGTTGTTTCCGAAGCAAAATCGGAGTTGCAAAGAATAAAAGCTGAAGAAGCAAAAAGAAATTCTTCTATTAATGTCGATCCAACTGACGAAGATATGGATCAAGAAAATGATATTGATGGTAATTAGGCTACCATTGAGTTTCCTTGAAGAACATATTTAAAGTTATAAAACTGATTCATATTTGAATGTATTGACTCCTACTTAAAAGAGATAGTAGTCTTAAAAAAAATAAAAGATGACAAAGCATATAGTATACATATTAGTTCTAATTGTTTCAATACAGTTTTCATTTTCTCAAGAGGGAGAAGAAAATATTGGTACCGAGGTAATTAATGTTGTTAAGCCATATACACCAACAGTTTCTGATGCATTTAAGGTTAAAGAAGTTCCGGTAGTAGTAGATGATATTGATTTAAAGAAGAAGATGCTGTCATATACAATTTTTTCAATACCTGTAGCGTCAACATTTACGCCTTCAAAAGGAAAGGCAGCAGTTGTTGAAAAACAAGCGCCTAAAAAGTTATATAATAACTATGCTTCATTGGCTATCGGGAATTATTTAAATGTATTGGCAGAATTTTATGCGACGATGCCAATTAATAGCACAGATAATTTTACAGTAGGATTAAATCATCATTCTGCTCAAGGAGAAATAAAAGAAGTTCAGTTAGATGATAAGTTTTATAATACAGATTTAAGTTTGATGTATTCTAAAAGAGATAAAGGGTTGTCGTATCAGATAGAAGGGGTGTTTAAACATCAACAGTATAATTGGTATGGTACTTCATATGATTTAACTGATTTACAGCGCGCTAATATAGATGCTTCTCATACTTATTTTACAGGAGGTTTAAATGGAAACTTGCAAGTAGATGATTCATTTTTTAAAGGAGGAGCTATAAAATATAGTAGATTCTGGGATACTAATGAAGCTTCTGAAAATAGCATTGTCATAGCTCCTAAGTTTGAATTTGAAGTGTTAGATTATAATATAAAGCTACACACTACTTTAGACTATATTGGAGGTGAGTTTAAAGCAGTTTCGCCAGGTTTAAAATATTCTTATTTAAAAACGGCATTACATCCTTCATATCAATATACACAAGAAGATTTAGTGGTGGATTTAGGAGCTGAATTTGTATTTGTATTGGATAGTGATAATAGTGAGTCTGACTTTTATGTATATCCTAAAATAAATGCATCTTATAATTTAGTAGACGATTTTGTAATTGCTTTTGGAGGAGTAGATGGAGGTTTAGAGCAAAATTCTTATGAGAGGTTTGTGGAACAGAATAAATATTTAACTCCAATGTTGGGAATCACTCCAACACATAATCAGTTTGATGCTTTTCTTGGTTTTAAAGGAAAGCTATCGAGTAAAATTAGGTATGCTATAAAAGGATCTTATTTGAATGAACAAAACAAAGCCTTATATGTAATGAATCCGGTTAATGACGTTGATTTAGAAACAGAGAATTTCAACAAAGCAAATACCTTTGGAATATTATATGATGATGTTAATACATTAAAGATAAACGGGAAGCTTACAGCTCAGATTACAAAAAAATATTCTATAGGATTGAGTGGAGAGTATTCAAGTTTTTCAATGGATAAAGCACTTGAAGCATGGAATTTACCGCAGTTAAAGGCTTCAATGTTTGGTGATTTTAAATTTTCAGAAAAGTGGAATGGAGGTATGAATTTGTTTTATGTAGGAGAACGTATGGATAAATTAAATAGTACTACTGCTTTAGTAACTGCTAATACGGTAACATTAAAAGGATATTTTGATGTGAATGCATATGTAGGCTACCAAATAACAAGCCGTTTTACGGCATTTTTAAAAGCGAATAATATTGCAAGTCAAGGCTATGAAAAATGGCAAACTTATCCTGTACAGCAAGTTCAAGTATTAGGGGGGCTAACTTATAAATTTGATTTTTAAACACCACTCACTAGTAAGTTTTATTATTTGGTATGTTTTGTCAGAAGTAATTATTTGTACATGAAACTATCTTTGTTCCCTGTCTGAGGTAATTTTTCTAATAAAAAAGTGATCTTATTTATAAGTATTTTTGAAACATGAAATTTATATCTGTTTACTAATCTCTAAATGCACTGGGTAATAAATTCGGAATAAATTTAATAAGTAAAGGGAGTAATAATGCTCCTCCAGGAAGCATGAAAATTGCAAAGGCTGGAATACTTTTACAAATGTCTAAAAGCTGTTCCTTAACCTTTTCTTTTTCAGTTAGTTTTCGAGTTGTAGATTCTTTAATTAGTAAGACTAGTTCTTTACTTTCTTTAAGTTCTTTCAGTAAACTTTTCTTGTTTTTTTCTAATAAGTCAGTTACTTCTTGTTTTGTCATGTTATTAAGATACTAGTTTGTTGAAAATAGATAAAGGCTCAATATTACTAATATTGAGCCTTTTAGATATAAATAAAGTGTTATTTATCCTTTGATTTTAACTTTAATAAGGACGTCCTCTTTTTTCTTTTTATATACTTCAACAATAAATTCATTTTCAGCAGTTTTTATAACTCTATTATTACTGAATTGATATACGGCTAATTTTGGTTTCACATTTCTAGTATCAAAAATAGATCCCTTTGAAACATCACCAGTATCGTCGTTTATTTTATATGAAGTCAAATATCCACCGTGACCATCACTATGTAAAGCAGGGATTTTATTTAATGGTAAGCTAATGTTTTTTACATTGTCTAAGTATACTAAATAATGATTTCCATTTGTGAAAAAGTGTGAGTATGACATTCCTCCCTGGAAGGTTTTACTACTGTCATACACTTGTCCCATACCTGGTTTTCCTGTTTGTCTTTTAGGAATTTTTTTCATCCAAGACATCTCTCCAGCTGCATTAATTTTGGTAACAAGCATATCATTATTATGAAAAGTATAATATGTTCTTCCTTTTGAAGATCTATGACGAATAACATAACTTTGCTCTCCTATAAATACTAAACTTCCATCGTCTTGAATTACTAATTCTTTTAGTTTTAAGTTTTCAAACTCGGCTTTCCCTTTTCCGTCTTTTTTAATGTTCTTCTTTTTAGTACGTTTACTAACGTATTGATTTAAAACTTCTACTGGTATTTGATATTCTTTTTCGTCGATCAATTCACCATCTCTAGTAATTTTAAAAGTAAATAAACCGTCAGAATTACTTAGTTTTTTATGCAAACCTTTGTTGTAGTATCCAGCACATATCATGTAGTCATCAGGAGATTCAAATAGTGATATTCCATTAATGAACTTTGTTCCTAGTGTTATTTTTGTTTTTTCAATTTTTTCAGACCCTTGTAAAAGGCGAAATAACTCTACGTGATAATTTGCTTTCTTATCTTTTCTCTTTTTCTTATCTTTATTACTATCATCGTGAAATACTTTTGCAAGCATATAACCATCTCCGTTAGAATCCACAGCGTAGTCTAAAGCATTCATTCTACGTTCTGTATATGGCATTTTATATTCTTTTGACCATAGCTTAGTTAAAGAGGTGTCATATACACCAACACCTATAATATCCCAGCTTTTAGTATCTCTTTTAACTTTTGGTTTTTTTCTATATTGAATTAATATTTTAGATTGATCTTTAGAAACTAAAAAATCAAATTTATCAACAACTCCCATAGACATACCAAATCCCATGCCTCCCATTTGCATTCCGCTAGAATTATAGGTTGACATAGGTGACCCTGCTAATTTACCATCGATATCAATTATTTTTACTGGTTCCCCAATAAACTCACCTTTTCCAAAATCAATTTCTCTGTAGAATAATTGCTCATGTTTTGTTTTTCTTCCGGTCCATGAAGAATAGAAGAAATAATATTTGTTTTGAACTTCAACCATTCCTTCTACAACATAATTGTCAGGTAGATCTTTATATTCTTTTATAGAAGTTTGATTTAATGAAGTAACCTCAAATTTTTGAATTACTAAATATTTTTTCCAAGGTTTAACAGTAAGTATTTCTCCAGCTTTACTAAAGTAAAATTTCTTAGGAGCATCATATACTTGATATGGTTTACTGACAGTATGGCTAAAATCTTTTGATAAACTTTTTTGAGCTTGAAGAGTAATTACAAAAAATAGCCCCAATAAAATAAGTAATTTGTTTTTCATTTTTCCTTTATTTTTTTAATAGTAGTTTCACGAATATAACTTTTTTACAGTTTAAATAACAGAAATACGTACTTTTTTCTTTTTAAGCCTACTATTGTTGGTTAAACGGATTAACTGTTTTGTTTTAGAAGCTTTTACGGCAACAAAAGCACAATCAGGTTTAATTTCGATCATTCCTAACTCATCTCTGTTAAGTTTCCCTTGTTTACAAAACAAGCCAGCGATATCTCCCTTTGATATTTTATCTTTTCGCCCCCCAGAAATAAAAATGGTTTCCCATTTATCAGCTGTTGGTTGATTGTATTGAGTAAGTTCATTTACAATGAAACTATCAGTGTTTAAAGCTTCAATAAAGTCAGGAGCATCTTCTTTCTCCCATTGTAATACATAAGCAGTCCCTTCACTATTCATTCTGGCTGTTCTACCATTTCTATGAGTGAACTCCTGAGCCTTTAAAGGTAGATGGTAGTGAATGATAAATTTAATTTCAGGCACATCAATTCCTCTGGCTGCTAAATCGGTTGCTATCAATAACTGATGTGTCCCATTTCTAAATTTTAATAAAGCTCTTTCTCTATCTTTTTGTTCTAACCCACCGTAAAAGCATCCATGAGAAATATCATGCTTATTTAAATAATCACTAACACGTTGAATGGTGTCTTTGTAATTACAGAAAATAATCCCAGGTTTATTACCCAGATGGTGTAGCAAAGTAATCAAAGCTTCCAACTTGTCTTTTGTAGCGGAAAGTATCGTCTGTACCTCAAGTTTAGCAACACCTTCTTCAAGATAATCAACGGTAATAGGGTTGGTTAATCCTACAAATCGAGGTATAGCTACTTCCTGAGTTGCTGAGGTTAATATTCGTTTTTCTATTTTTGGTAATCCATCAATGATCTCTCTCATTTCTGATTCAAAACCAATTTCTAAAGACTTATCAAACTCATCTAAAATAATAGTTTTTATGTCTTTAGTAGAAAAAGTTTCTTTTCTTAAATGATCAGCAATTCTACCTGGAGTTCCAATAAGGATTGCAGGAGTATGTTTTAAGTCAATTTTATCTTTTGAAAAGTGCCTTCCACCATACACAACATTCGTTTTATATCCACTACCAAGTTCTTTAGTTACTTGTTCTATCTGAATAGCAAGTTCACGAGAAGGGGTTATAATTAATGCTTGAACATTGTTACACTTAGGGTCTAATTCACTTATGATTGGTAAAAGGAAAGATAATGTTTTTCCAGAACCAGTAGGGGAAAGGATAACAACATCGGAATAAGAAGTGATTGCTAATTTAGCTTCTTCTTGCATTGGGTTTAATTTCTCTATCCCTAATTTTCGAAGTATTTCCTTTTGACTTTTAACTACTTTATCCATGCATACAAAGGTACTTTAATTCATAAAGGAATGGGTGTTATTTGATAAAATGTTAAATTTGTCAGCATAGCGGAATTAAGTTCTGCTTTTTAATACGAATCTCAATATGTCAAAACAAGGAAAAGTAAAAAATGGAAATAATAAAGCTAAACATACAAAGCTCTTAAACCAGAAGAAGAATAAAATAAGAGAGGAAAAATTGTTGAATAAACAGCGATTGAAAGCCTTGATTAAGAAAAGTAATCTACATAAAGAACTTTGTCCCTGTACCAGTGAAAAAACATATGGTGACTGTTGTGCTGTGGCTCATAGTGATATTCAAAAAGTTGCTACTGCTGAACAGTTAATGCGTTCAAGATATACAGCTTATGTTTTGTGTAATATTGAATATTTAATGAATAGCCATCATTCATCTACAAGACCAATTAAGGACCAAGAAGAAATTTTAAAATGGACTAACTCTGTTAAATGGATAAAGTTAGAAGTATTAAATTGTTCAGAAGGAAGTGTTTCGGATGTTAAAGGAACAGTTGAGTTTAAGGCTCATTTTGAAGAAAATAAAATGCCGGAGGTAATTCATGAGCACTCAAAGTTTGTAAAAGAAAATGATCATTGGGTATATTTAGGAGAGGTATAACCCCACCAGTGGGTCTACCCCGAATTATTTGCAATCTTATCTTACAACTATTATTAATTTATACTACATGTTCTTGTACAGAGGATACTGGTTTGGGTACAAAAAATCCGTATCAATTATAAAATTTGATACGGATTTCCAACTATCATAATCTAATTAACTTTTCTTAAAACATGACTTAATAAAGTGACATCTTAATTAGCTCAAAAGCCTTTTTAATTAGCTATGAAGTTAATGGGATACATTTTATTCTTCTAACTACTTTTATCAAAAAATATTCCTTTTGACAAAATCAACTATCCCATTTATGTCTCATAAAGATAAAAAATAATCATCTAATTCACAAGTTATTAAGTGGTTATATATCGATTAGAAGCAATATTTGTTTTCCTCATTCAATTTATTTGCTATTTGAGTTCTTAACGCAACTACATTTGGCATATTAGCGTATTTAGTAAAACGTTTTAATCCCATAAGCATCATTTTTTGTTCATCTCCTTCCGCGAATGATACAATTCCTTCTTTAGCATTCTTAGTAATGATGTCAATAGCGTTGTATAAATACAGCTGAGACATTGCTATTTGATTGCTTTGCGATTCTTGATTGTTTCTTTTTGCGTTTTTCTCAGTTCTTAAAATTGCAGATTCAGCCATATATATTTCAATTAAAATATTAGAGGCTGCAGATAATAACTGTTGGTGGTTTTCTAAATCTGGGCCATATTTCTGTATTGCTGAACCTGCAACCATCAAGAATACTTTTTTCAATTTAGCAATAATTGCTTTTTCTTCGGCGAATAACTCAGAATAATCAGGTGTTTCAAAAGAAGGGATACCTGTTAATTCATCAGCAACGGCCATAGCAGGAGCTAATAAATCAACATGACCTTTCATAGCTTTTTTAATCAGCATACCTACGGAAAGCATACGGTTGATTTCGTTTGTTCCTTCATAAATACGTGCAATACGTGCATCTCTCCAAGCCGCCTCCATAGGTGTCTCTTCGGAGAACCCCATTCCACCATAAATTTGAATTCCTTCATCAGCACAACTTTGTACATCTTCAGAAACGGCAACTTTTAAAATAGAACATTCAATTGCGTATTCTTCTACACCTTTTAATTCTGCTTCTTGATGAGAATTACCAGCGGCCTCACGCATAGCTATTCTATCTTCAATATTCTTTGCTGCCCTGTAACTTGCAGATTCTCCAACATAAGCATTGGTCGCCATTTCAGCTAGCTTATATTTGATTGCTCCAAATTCTGCAATTGGTGTTTTAAACTGTTTGCGCTCATTGGCATAATTTGTTGCTAAAGAAGTAATTCTACGTTGAGAATCTAAACAAGCTGCTGCTAATTTAATACGACCAACATTTAAAGCATTCATAGCAATCTTAAATCCATTACCTCTTTCTGATAACATGTTTTCTGCCGGAACGACAGTATCGCTAAAAAATACTTGACGTGTAGAAGAAGCTCTAATCCCAAGTTTATGTTCTTCCTCTCCCATGGTAACACCATTTGGATTGGCTTTGTCATATTCAACTATAAATCCTGTAATGTTTTTATCATCTTCTATGCGTGCAAACACGATCATCAAATTACAGAATCCTGCATTTGAAATCCACATTTTTTGTCCGTTAATTTTATAGTGTTTTCCATCGTCAGATAGGGTAGCAGTTGTTTTACCTGAATTGGCATCTGATCCAGCACCAGGTTCAGTTAAACAATATGAACCAAACCATTCACCAGAAGCTAATTTAGGAACGTATTTTTTCTTTTGCTCTTCTGTACCATAAAGAGTAATTGGCATAGTTCCAATACCTGTATGTGCACCAAAGGCTGTACTGAATGAGCCAGTACCACTGGAGATGTAATCACACGTAAGCATGGTTGAAACGAATCCCATACCCATTCCACCATAGGCTTCAGGAACAGAGACTCCGAGGAATCCTAATTCACCAGCTTTACGCATAACCTCTTCAGTTAATGCATAATCTTTATTTTCGAATCTAGCTTTGTGAGGGATGATTTCACGGTCGTTAAATTCCATTACCGCTTCCTTCATCATTCGCTGTTCTTCAGTAAAATCTTCAGGAGTAAAAACGTCTTCACAGTTTGTTTCTTTCACTAAAAATTGTCCACCTCTTAATATATCTTTTTCTTCCATGATTGTTTTCTGATTGATTACTTTAAAAATTCAAATACTCCTGCTGCACCTTGACCTGTACCTACACACATTGTTACCATACCGTATTTACCTGTCATATCACGCTTACGCATTTCGTCAAATAGTTGAACGGATAACTTAGCGCCAGTGCATCCTAATGGATGACCTAAAGCAATAGCTCCACCATTTACGTTTACAATGTCTTGATTTAAATTTAATTCTCTGACAACTGCTAATGACTGTGAAGCGAAGGCTTCGTTTAATTCAATTAGTTCAATGTCTGATTGTTTTAAACCAGCTTGTTTTAAAACTTTAGGAATTGCAGCTACAGGACCAATTCCCATAATTCTTGGTTCAACTCCAGCTGCTGCGTAATTTACTAATCGAGCAATAGGTTCCAAGTTTAATTCTTTTACCATTGCTTCGCTCATCACCAATACAAATGCTGCTCCATCACTCATTTGTGATGAATTACCAGCAGTAACACTCCCTCCAGCAGCAAATACTGGACGTAACTTGTTTAATACTGTTGTGTTTGTTCCTGCTCGTGGACCTTCATCCTTTGTAACAGTGTATGATTTAGTCGCTTTTTTACCGTTTGCACCTACATAAGTTTCGTTAACTGTTATTGGAACAATTTGGTCCTGAAAACGATTTTCAGCTTGTGCTTTTAAAGCTTTCATATGTGATTGAAATGCAAATTCATCTTGGTCCTCTCTGGAGATGTTAAATTGATTGGCAACTGCTTCAGCAGTAT
>Ga0209291_1003258_pt1 | contig 12230 bp, 10 predicted proteins | sample GOMGulsemesocosm_FD_184633 | JGI IMG/M metagenome (GOLD analysis project Ga0209291, IMG submission 184633) | Methane-oxidizing microbial communities from mesocosms in the Gulf of Mexico - GOM9B Gulf of Mexico (SPAdes) (version 2) | ecosystem: Environmental > Aquatic > Marine > Cold seeps... | reverse complement strand
GAAATGGCTAAAGAGATTGGCATTTCTTGTGAAGTTATTGATTTGCGCACACTATTGCCTTGGGATGTTGATACCATTGCCGAATCAGTGACAAAAACGGGTCGTTTAGTGATTAGTCACGAAGCGCCACTTACTGGCGGTTTTGCTGGTGAAATAAGTGCAGCAATCAGCGAAAAATGTTTCTTATATCTTGAGTCGCCAATTGCCCGTGTCTGTGGTTTAGATACACCGTATCCGCTGATCCAAGAAAAAGAATATGTAGCGGATCATTTGAAAATTTTTGAAGCGATCAAGGCTTCGGTTAACTTTTAATAGGCGATGGCGCTTAACGGCTTTGTTGCGTAAGGATTTAAAATGGCACAAGATTTTTTACTACCAGACATTGGTGAAGGTATTATCGAATGTGAATTGGTTGAATGGCTGGTCGCTGAGGGCGATATCGTCGAGGAAGACCAACCAGTTGCTGATGTAATGACTGACAAGGCATTGGTGCAAATACCATCGATGCATAACGGCGTTATCACTAAGCTTTATCATCTCAAAGGTGAGATAGCCAAAGTTCATGCTCCGCTATACTCGATAGAACCAACGGTGCAAGCTCAACCGGTTGCGTCAGAAGGTGAAGGCATGGTCAAGGCGTTTGATTTACCTGATATTGGTGAAGGTATCGTTGAGTGTGAAGTGGTTGATTGGCTCGTAGCTGTCGGTGATATCATTGAAGAAGACCAACCGATAGCGGATGTGATGACAGATAAAGCATTGGTGCAAATACCAGCCATTGAAGCTGGGGTCATCACTGAGCTATTTTGCAAGAAAGGAGCGGTGGCTAAAGTGCATGCACCGTTATTTTCTTATCAAGTGGCTGCAACCGAGCAGCACACCGCAACAAATGAGCACGCTGTCATAGAAAAGCCCGTCGCAAGCTCTCATGAAAATGTAATCCCTGCAACAGTAGTAGACATTGACGTTACAACGAATAATCAAAAAGCCATCGCAAGTCCTGCCGTGAGACGAGTGGCACGAGAAAAAAACATTGATTTAACCACTGTTGTTGGCTCTGGCAAGAATGGTCGAGTGCTTAAAGGTGATTTAGATGCTCCTGTAGCCATACCAGCCGTTGCGCCATCTGTTGCGGCGTCAGCACCTGTCATTATGCCAGCAGGTGAACGTGTATCACACGTTGAACCGATTAAAGGCATCAAGGCCGCGATGGCGAAGCAAATGGTGGACTCGGTGGCAACCATTCCACATTTCACTTATAGCGAAGAAATTGATATGACGGATCTGATCAGCCTCCGCCTTAGCCTGAAACAACAGTATAGTGAGCAAGGGATCAAGCTAACCATGATGCCGTTCTTTATTAAGGCAATGTCGTTGGCGTTAAAAGAATTTCCAATTCTTAATAGTCAGCTCAATGCTCAGGCGGATGAAATTCACTATTTACGTGACCATAATATTGGCATGGCGGTGGATAGTAAGATTGGATTGTTGGTGCCAAATATTAAGGATGTTGACGCTTGTTCGATTGTTGATGTTGCTAACGAAGTAAATCGGTTAACGGACGCGGCGCGTGCAGGTCGATTATCGATGGATGACCTGAGCAAAGGCACCATTACCATTTCTAATATTGGCGCGTTAGGCGGCACTACAGCCACGCCTATCATTAACAAACCGGAAGTTGCCATTGTCGCCTTGGGGAAAGTACAGCGCCTCCCACGCTTCGATGACAATGGTGACGTGGTAGCCCGCGCTATTATGCAAGTTAGTTGGTCTGGCGATCATCGGGTGATTGATGGCGGCACCATTGCACGTTTTTGTAATCTGTGGAAATCCTATCTAGAGAATCCGACTAAAATGTTGATGGTTATGTCTTAACTGCTCGATAATTTAATAAAAATCAATGGTCACCTTTTTTGGTGGCCTTTTTTTTGCTAAGTTAAGTAAGGATGACATTATCAAGGCTGCCCCGTGTTTTATAAAAATGCATTTAATAACAACCGAGTACTTGCGCCGACTTCGTGGAAGGAGCTGGCACAGGGTGAATGGGTTCAAGCGCAGATAGAGAGTGCTATCGAACCATGGCTTTCGAGGATGTTTGGTTATCACTTGTTGAAGATAGGTGCCCTTAGTGGTCAGCTCAATACCACTCAATGTGCAATCTCTCATCAAATTAAGCTAGCGCCCGAATTAGGCGCCGATGTCATTGCCGATCCAGCGCGACTACCATTTCAAGAATCGAGCGTTGATGGCTGTATTTTAGCACTGACCCTTAATTTTCATCACAATCCGCACCAACTGTTGCGTGAGGTAAATCGTGTAACGGTTCCTGGTGGCCATGTCTTAATCGTGGGGCTAAATCCCGTAAGTCCACTTGGATTAGCAAGTCTAAACCCTCAATTTGGTCATAAGTACCCATATAATGGTCGGTTCTTTACCCAATCTCGCGTTAATGATTGGTTAGCAGTATTAGGCTATAAAGTAGTGGCACAGCAAAAGCTTATCTATAGTAGCTTGTTAACGGCGCCGCATTATACCCATCATCTTCAGTCATTACTGGGTAACAATATTCCTAGTTTTGGTTCGTTTTATTGCATCATGGCCAAAAAGCTGGTGCGGCCATTAACACCAGTGAAGCCTCGCTGGTTGATCCAGCCTAAGCCATTGCTTAATCCTGTGGCGACAATGACCAATGAAAATAGGCTCAAGTGTAAATAATAAAATTTGTGTGAGCTGAGCTCAAAAATTGCTGACACCAGCATCGCCCAATTGTTACCATAGCCTTAGATATTACAAAATAGAGATTTAAATGAGCGAGTCTACTTTCCACCGTCAAGTTATTCTAGATACCGAAACCACTGGTATGAACCAAGCTGGTGGCCCAATTTATTTAAATCATAAGATCATCGAGATTGGTTGTGTTGAAGTTATTAATAGACGCCTAACTGGGCGTCATTTCCACGTTTATGTTAATCCAGGTCGATTAGTCGATGAAGAAGCGTTTGAAGTTCACGGCATCAGTGACGCCTTCTTAAGAGACAAGCCATCCTTTGGTCAAATCAGCGATGACTTTATCGAATTTATCAAAGGTGCAGAGCTGGTTATTCATAATGCGCCCTTTGATGTTGGCTTCATGGATTATGAGTTCGACCTACTAGGTCAAGGTATTCCGAAAACTGCCGATATGAGCGGTATTTTAGATACGTTAGTGATGGCTAAACAAATACATCCAGGCCAACGTAATAGCCTAGATGCCTTATGCAAACGCTATGGGATAGATAATTCGTCACGTGATTTACATGGCGCGTTACTCGATGCTGAAATCCTTGCTGACGTTTATTTATCAATGACAGGGGGACAAACTTCTTTAAATTTATCCGACTCGGCCGATAACGCTAATAGTGAAGGCGAATTTCAGGCCGTTGATAGCGCTTTCTCATTAAAGAGCATTATCGCAACACCGCAAGAGCTGAGTGAGCACCAAGGTCGCTTAGACATAGTGAAAGATAAAGGTGGCAGTTGTTTATGGCTCGATGGCCCGCAACAGTAACCAATAAGTTGACCTAAGGAAGGTAAAGTGAAATTATTTTTAATGCTATTAGTGTTCGTGATGACAAGTGCGGTTAATCTGCCAGTATTAGCGGCAGGTAGTAACGCCGACCAAAAGATTAAACTCCTTTCAAATCGCTTTCGCGTCGACCAAGCTGTTGAGAAAATAGTGTTCATTATCGAACGTAAGCCGGGTTCGGCTCCAATCATCCTAGTACTACCCGATGGCAGTAAGTTATATGCTAACCGTCATCAAGAAGGTGTCAAATGGATGGATGGTAATACCGGCGATATGATTGAGATAACGCGGCCTATGATAGGCCCCTGGCAAATAATCGGCGATATCTTACCAAGTAGTGAAATTAGGTTAGCGACCGCATTGACCCTAAAACTTGATGCGATACCAGAAGAATTATTTATAGGTGAAAAAGTTAAGCTGACATCACGCCTAGAATTTAACGATAAATTACTGGCTCTTGGTAAGGTAGATGATCTGATCAAGCTGAGCGTTTACTTACGTGCTGATGATAACAAGGAGAATGCTAATTTCGGTGCCGGGACCTTTATTGTCGGTGAATACCTTGATAACGGCCACGGTTTTGACGAACGCATGGGGGATGGGGTATTTACTGGTATGCTCGACTTGAATAGGCCAGCAGGCGACTACAACCTATTAGTGAAAGCCGGCAATAAAGTCTTTGAACGAGAAGCAGCGAGAACTATATCGTTGCTAAGTAAGCCAGTTAAGGTCGATTTAATGTCAGCGGCCATTAACGGCCATTATGCGTTACGCTTCTTCAATAATGCCAACAGCGTCAAGTTAGACCAATTGGTATTGCAACTCAAAATTATTCATCCTGATGACACGGTCGAACATTTAAGCATTAATGGCGTTGCGCCAATGCATATTTTCCGACTTGAAAATGTGATTGCACCTGGTCGCTACAAAATCAATATCGATGTAGTCGGTCAATCAATGACAGGGCGTGATTTCGTTTTACCGTTAGAAACATTAAAGTTTAAAGTGGTACTACCGGCTAAAAAACAACAGTTGGAGGACCAGGTCGAACTAGACAAAGCACGTGAGGCTAAATTTGAGTTAGCGCAGCAAATGAAACGAGCAATGGCTGACAGGCAACAAAAGGACAGTGAAAGCCGTTTAGTTATCATCATTATCATGGTGAATGTTCTCATTATACTGATTGGCTTGCTAATGATGTGGTTATTCCTGCGTACTAAGAAGCCTAAAGCAGAAAAAGAGGCAAAGAAGGACGATAAAAAAAGTAAGGATAAAAAGGGAAAAGACAAAAAGTAGTAGTAGGACCTAAATAGTTGGTCATTATTTACGGTATTTGACGTTATTTTCAGCGCTTAAACAAAATAATGGCAACAGAGCGAAAAACTGGTTGACTCACCTATGAGGGATACGTATTATCCACACCGCACCAAACGAGAGGTTGTTGAAAAACAGAGTTAAGTTTGATGTAGGTAGCAAGATTGTAGCGGAGTGGTAGTTCAGTTGGTTAGAATACCGGCCTGTCACGCCGGGGGTCGCGGGTTCGAGTCCCGTCCACTCCGCCAAAATCTTATTGTTATCGTTGTTATATAGTTACGTTGTGTTTTTACGGTTTTTATTAATCGCTAATTTGCAAGGTGATAAGTGTGGAGTGGTAGTTCAGTTGGTTAGAATACCGGCCTGTCACGCCGGGGGTCGCGGGTTCGAGTCCCGTCCACTCCGCCAATATAACAAATTTGAAGAAGTACATGCTGGAGTGGTAGTTCAGTTGGTTAGAATACCGGCCTGTCACGCCGGGGGTCGCGGGTTCGAGTCCCGTCCACTCCGCCAACGCTTCTTTGATAAAAATTAAACATACCTTATGTGTAGTTTTATAGTTCGTGACAAACTGTTTAACTTTGTTATTTCGATAACACATATAAAGTAAAGAGATAAGTTTACTTGTTTCGATACTGTGGAGTGGTAGTTCAGTTGGTTAGAATACCGGCCTGTCACGCCGGGGGTCGCGGGTTCGAGTCCCGTCCACTCCGCCAACATGTTTAGTTAAAAAATAAAGTAATACCAGGTAAGACACGCTATATCGTAAGAGATAGCAATAATGTGGAGTGGTAGTTCAGTTGGTTAGAATACCGGCCTGTCACGCCGGGGGTCGCGGGTTCGAGTCCCGTCCACTCCGCCACTTACTTAGTTTATTTTGTTGCAATCGTTCTACGGTTCATAATTAGTGCCTAGGCATTACTTACGGAGTGGTAGTTCAGTTGGTTAGAATACCGGCCTGTCACGCCGGGGGTCGCGGGTTCGAGTCCCGTCCACTCCGCCAACACCGTATAGACGATGATAAAAATTGCCAGCCTAGTGCTGGTTTTTTTATGCCTGAAATTCAACATATCGTTTACGCTAGAAAAGCGCTACGCGAGTTCAGTTGGTTGCACTTAATTAGAGTATGCCGGCCTGTCACGCCGGGGGGCGCGGGTTCAGGAGTATGGCGTCTACTGTGCCAACACCGTATAGACGATGATAAAAATTGCCAGCCTAGTGCTGGTTTTTTTATGCCTGAAATTCAACATATCGTTTACGCTAGAAAAGCGCTACGCGAGTTCAGTTGGTTATCTCCAATAAGAATAGGTTTTATTAGAGCGTGTTGGCTTGTCACGCTTCACAATTTCGTTAATTCTTATCCTCGTGCATTAAATCTTGCCTCAGCATCACTAACATCATTAGATTGACTGGACTTATTCTGTAGCACTTTGTTACGAATTTATTTAATTTGTTTAACTTTTGTTGTTGTTGGCTGGATTTTTAACTGCTAGATTGAGGCTCTAGTTTTTAAAGTCTTTGAATATTATTAATATAATGAACTGTTCCTACAAACTATTACTCTCCTCTTTTTATGTCGATTAGCTATATATGCCGGCCTTTTATCCATTTATTACTTACTCTTGAGCTATTTAATGCAAATTATCCACGATAGAAAAATTCTCCATCTTATCAAAGTTATCCCGCCAGCCATCGTTGTTACCTTCGCTATCATTGCTATTTTGATGATGGTTAACCAGAATCACTCCAAGCTTAGTATCGACATTAATAGTCTCAATAAAAATTTTATCACGGCAAAAAAGCAACAAATGGAAGCGCAAGTAAAGCAACTTGTGCAGCAAATTTCATACGATCAACGAAATGCAGATTCATTGTTAAGACGTGATATTAAGGATCATGTTTATCATGCTTACAATATTGTCACATCTATATACAACGCTAATAAAGATAAAACTGAGCAAGAAGTAACATCGCTTATTGCGAACGCATTGCGTGAAATTAGGTTTAATAATGGTCGTGGCTACTTTTTTATCTATAAATCTAATGGTATGAGCGTTATGCACCCTATTAGCCCACAAATCGAGGGGGATGAGGCGTTAAGGCTAAAGAATATAGTGGCGCGAGACTTTGCGCATCAAGTAAAGTCAAATGATGAAGCATTTTATACTTGGCATTTCGTTAAACCTAATGACAACAGCCAGCGCTATAAAAAAGTCGGCTTTGGTAAATACTTTTCACCCTATGACTGGTTTATTGGCAGCGGAGAATATGTTGTTGATATCGAAAATCAATTAAAGCAACAAGCTGTAGAGCGGGTCCAAAATATTACTTACGGCAGTAATGATTATTTCTTTCTAATGGATTATCAAGGGAATGTATTGTCACATCAGCGTAGTGACTTTGTGGGACGTAACCTTAAAGAAACCGGTGAAGAACAACTGACTAGGTTAGCCGATGATTTCATTGAAATATCAAAAAGCGGAGGTGGTTATCACCGCTATTTTAGCCAATCAAAGACAGAGGTCGATGAACTAGAGAAGAAAATATCTTATGTCAGTGGCGTTCCAAAGTGGAACTGGGTGCTTGGTACCGGTTTCTTTGTTAGCGAAGGCAGCAATTATCTTGCGGAGCATACCAAAATATTGGAACTGCGCCACCAAAAACAGTTGTTAAGCTTATTGGGGTTAGGGTTTATTATTACCGTCGTGTTCTTTATTTTATCGATGTTATTGTCTAAGTCCCTCGCGTTAAGATTCACTCGTTACGAAGATAAAATTAACGAAAACTTTGAAGAGATTAATAGCTTAAAACAACAGTTCGAATATGATGCGGTTCATGATTCTTTAACAAAGCTGCCTAACAGAATGTTGTTAGAGAGAAGCATCTCCGACGGAATAGCGCTATCGCGCCGAAATGACTTACATTTAGCCGTAGTCTTCTTAGATCTCGATAACTTTAAGAATACTAATGATCTTTATGGTCATTCTGTTGGTGACCGGCTCCTTGAGATTGTGAGTCAAAAATTTAATGATATCCTTGATGTACATGACACCGTGAGTCGGTTTGGTGGTGATGAATTTATCTTTTGCTTTCCTAATTTAGTTGAGCTTGAAGCTGCTCAGAAGAAAGTTGATCTAATCTTAGATATCTTTAAAGATAAATTCATTGTTAACGGTAAATCGATATATTCAACCGCTAGTGCGGGGGTTGCTATGTACCCAAGTGATGGCGATGTAGCAGAAGACTTAATCAGTAAAGCGGATATCGTACTCTATAAATCTAAAGCGAGCCAAAAAGGGCGTTCGATGTTCTTTAATGCTGCAATTAACGAGCGAGTGAAAAGAGGATTTATTATCGAATCTGAACTACGCACCGCGTTGGATGAAAAAGAGTTTAGCATGGCCTATCAGCCACAAATTTGCGTCAAGACACAGAGAATATTAGGGGTGGAAGCGTTAATCCGCTGGCATAGTCCGTCTCTGGGCACAGTATCACCGGATGAATTCATTAGCAAAGCAGAGGATATTGGAATTATTGCAGAGCTAGGCCGTTTCGTGATTGAGAAGTCAGTCGATGACATTAAGCAGTTTAATCAAGGACGCAGTAGTAGAGATATCCAACTGTCGTTGAATATATCACCAAAGCAACTGATTGAAGTTGACTTTAATCAACACCTTATTGGCGTTGTAAATAGTGCTGGGATAGACCCATCGCTAATTATGTTAGAAATAACAGAGAACGTCTTAATATCAGATGTAGAGCAAGTACGTCCCGTATTGGATGCGTTACGCGCTTATGGCTTCAAACTGTCTCTTGACGATTTTGGCACTGGCTACTCGTCATTAAGTTACCTTAGTAAATTGCCGATGGACGAGATCAAGATCGATCGCTCATTCATCGAAGTATTCCTTACTAATCAGCAAAGTGAATCATTGGTTAAAACGATTATTGCCATTGGAAAGTTTTATAATTTAACGGTTGTTGCAGAAGGCGTTGAAACCCTAGAACAATATGAAAGATTAAAGCATTATGATTGTAATCTAATTCAAGGCTACTATTTTGATAAACCACTATCTCTCAAACAATTGACGGACAAATACCAGTTGTATACGGTAATTTAATGTTGAGACCGCCTAGAGGAAAATATGCAATTAGCACAATTGAACATCGCCAAGGCAAAATATGCACTGGATCAACCGCAGATTAAAGATTTTGTCGATAATCTTGAAATGGTTAATGCGACGGCAGAGTCAAGCGATGGTTTTATCTGGCGATTAACCGATGAAAGTGGTGATGCAACTTCTATTGTTGCATTTGATGATCCATCAATATTAGTCAATATGTCAGTTTGGACAGATGTTAACTCACTCAAAAACTTTATGTTTCGAACCCATCATCGAGATTTTATGCGCCGTAAGGTTGAGTGGTTTGTACCTTTTGTCGGGGACAGTTATGTCTTGTGGTGGATTGAAGATAATACGATTCCAACCATTGAACAGGCCAAAAAGCGCTTAATGCATTTGCGTGAAAACGGTGATAGTCCTGTGGCTTTTACATTTAAAAGTAATTTTACAGCCCAGGAATATTTAGCAACATTGGATAGCGAATAGTAGTTCTGCAAATGCATTTTTGTTGATCTAAAAGTTGCATATGCGTCACCTTGTGTTACTGTTAGTGTGTGCAATGGTAATAGGATAATGACAATGAGTGCATTAGCTAAAGAAGATCCGGCGTTTGTTTTGATGAAAGCATTTAATAATGCGTGTGATGTATTGAAGATCACCCAAACGGATAAGAGTAAAATATTAGGCGTGAACGCCTCAACGCTCAATCGAAATACTATTAAAGGCTTTTCACCGACGTCAAAAACAGGTGAATTGCAGTTACATTTTATCCGGCTGTATCGTTCATTATTTGCGATGGCTGGCGGTGATATAGAATTTATGCGCCATTGGTACACCACTGGTAATAAGGCACTTAACGGAACCCCTGCGACATTGTGCCTAAAAATTGAAGGCTTGTTCCGCGCTAATCAATATTTAGATGCGATGCGAGGAAAAATTTAGATAATGTTAAAACAAGCCCTCGATGAGGTAGGCGAATTTAAGCACTATTCAAAGAGTGTTTATCGCATCGTGGAAACACAGGAGTACGCTGCAACGACCGCATTGGTTGATAACCATCAGCAGCAAGATATCTTAGAGCAGATGCTAGATGGGGTAAAACCAGACTATCGAGCCGACACTCAACAGCTACATTATCTCATCTCAACGCCATTTCGTTACCCCCCTTTAAAACACGGCTCCCGTTTTGGCGACACGACAGTGCCAAGCTATTTTTATGCCAGTGAACAGCTCGATACAGCGTTAGCTGAATTTGCGTTTTATCGCTTTGCATTTCTTGATGACATGGATCAACCTTATCCTAAAGCGGTCAGCTCTGAGCATATGTCATTTTGTGTTGAGGTAAGGTCGAGCACAATGGCCGATTTACTTAACGTCCAATCAAATGACATTAATCAGCAATTAACATCACCGATCCAGTATCAGTTTTGTCAATCAATAGGCCGAGCACTGATAGAGCAGGGGGCCTTAGTACTACGGTATCGTTCAGCGCGCTATAAAGAAGGTATTAATGTCGCCATCGCGGCGCCTAGTGAAATTTATTCTAATACCCCACAGCAGAACATTAGCTGGATTTGTTTATCTAGTGCCACTGAAATTAGTATTAATGCGCAGCGACAACAGCCACGATTTTTTCATATTGATCAGTTTGTGGTTGATGGAAAGCTGCCGCGATTAGTCTAATCGTCGTGTTTTCTAGGGTAAACGTTAAAGGTTAACCACCTAGGCACTGGTAATATGCACTCGCGCATCTATTGAAACTACTCTATTTTTCGACTCGCTAAACGCTTAAATTATTTGCAATTAAGCGATAAATCACTATGGTTGTATCCAATGGAATTAATAAATGGATTTAAAATGATCAGATTTTTGCTATGCATGGCAGTGGCGATGTTGATGTTGGGCTGTACGAGCGCACCGAGTAATCAAGTTGGCGCTTTCGCCCAATCAAGTCTCGCGATATCAGAGCAAGTTGATACCGTGTTTGATGAGTTTAATAACGCGTCATTAGAGCGACAATTTACCGATGTCGCGGCAAACTATAAGGGCGACTTTGCACAGCGATTTAATCAACAACTTCTGGCGCAAATCAATGCACCTCTCTCCGCTGCTAAAAAGCGCGAACTGGCCATTTATCGAGCTAACCAATCATTAAGTCAATATGCCACGGCCTTATCTGAATTATCCAATGCTGCAGTATCGCAGGATATCGATGCCGCGAGTATTGAGCTCTATGGCACACTTATAAGCTTTAATGCCCAGTATCAGCTAATCAACGGTAGCGAGAGTACATTATTTGATGATGAATCTATGGCGACGATTCAGGCAGCGATTAGTGCGATTGGTAGTGAAGTTGTCGAGCAAAAAAAACGCCGCGCTTTAAAAGTTATTATCATATCGGCTGGTGACAGAATCGATAAGGTGTGCAATGTGATTATTGAACAGTTGACCAATGCGGGAGTGGCCGATGGCATTGCTGCTTCAAGAAAGTATGTACTGTTAAAACAAATCGAGGAATATCGGCTACTGAGCAAGAAGGGAAGTTCAAAACTTAAAGCTCGCACCAAGGAAGTGAAACGATTATGGCAGCTGCAACAAGCGCTTATTAACACGCATTCATTAGTAACGGCTAGCATCGATGGCGTCAAGGAAATCCAATCCGCCCATAAAGTGCTTGTGGCAGAGCTTACTCAAGATAGATATGCCAGTGTTGCAATAACCAACGCCATTGGGCGGTTACAGCACATCAACACACATTTTAAAGCGTTAGGTACCTCGCTTGTAGAATCACCGAGCGAATAAGGAGAATATAATGGCTGAAAACAAGACAATAAGAGTTGGCTTAATTGATGCAATTGATCAGATGATGCGGTTAAGTGATGTCTGTGATGACCCCAATCAAAAATTTGAAATTAACTTAAAAGTGCGAGCGTTATATCAGATGCTCGATCGTGTTATTGTCACGACATTGCAAACAACTGATGCTGATTTTGAGCAGGCACTGCTTGCACTAGACGAATTAACACAGCAAGCAATTAGCGCTACCGCGAGCGTAACAATGGTCGCCGAAACGATCACCAAAGCAGCCGATGCGATTGGCAAAATTGAGAAATTGGTTGCAGGCGTGGTTGGAATATTAGCGATTTAGCTGATTTAAGTTGCCTAACGTATTATTTTTGCGTATAAGCTGTCGCAAACATCATGAGGCAGTAATAATGAGCGAACAA
>Ga0209291_1003254_pt1 | contig 12234 bp, 8 predicted proteins | sample GOMGulsemesocosm_FD_184633 | JGI IMG/M metagenome (GOLD analysis project Ga0209291, IMG submission 184633) | Methane-oxidizing microbial communities from mesocosms in the Gulf of Mexico - GOM9B Gulf of Mexico (SPAdes) (version 2) | ecosystem: Environmental > Aquatic > Marine > Cold seeps | place... | reverse complement strand
AATAGGATAGGTTCTACCGCCATTTAATGAAATTTTGGCTTGAGAGCCGACTCTCACCTCTTCACTTTCGGTATGGGTTACATCTAAAAATAAATCGATATTGTCATTAGGTTGCCATTGTAACGTACCATTAAAAGAATCACGCTCAGATTCGGTCAAGCCCGAATAAACTCTAATTTCGTTGGGAATATAGAAAACATCATCGGCATTTGAAAGGCCGTCACCATTGACATCTATATTGGTGTCATAAGCAAAAGGGCCGTCACTTTTAAAAAGGTTGTTCCCCGTATTACCTGCTGGAGTTTGGTCACCTGTTCTTCTCAACCACGCAGCAGGAGAACTATCGCCACCATCACCAAAGCTGTCATTTTGGGTTGTTATTTCTTTTTTGCCTAAATTTAAAATAAATCCCAAATCACCAATACTAGTATCTCTAAAGTTTTTTCCAACAAAAACATTAAAATCTGGATCTGTTTCGCCACTTAATTCATTGTACTTGGCCTTTGCAGTAACAGCAGCGACTTGCTCTTTATTCAAATTTAACGGGCGATGGGTTTTTAAGTTGACTGTACCACCTAAAGAACCTTCTATTTTATCGGCAGTAGGCGCTTTTAATACTTCAATGCCTGAAAACAACTCAGAAGGTATATCTTGAAAATTAACACTTCTGTCTGCTCCTGAGCCTGCTGATACTTGGCCATTTATTTCAACATTGTTATCTGAAAGGCCTCGAATTTGAATTGTTGACCCTTCACCTGTATCTGAGCGTGTCATTTGTATGCCGGTTACACGCTGTAATGCTTCAGCAATATTCTCATCAGGTAACTGGCCGATATCTTCAGCAGAAATACTATCCATTATTTCGGTAGAATAACGTTTATCATTCATTGATTTTTTCAGGCTACCGCGAATGCCTGAAACGGTGATGACTTCTATTTCAGCTGCTTTATCAACCTCTTTATTTGCTGTTTCTTCTGCGTTTGCTACTGTAGAAAACAACATGGTAAATAATGTCGCTAATATTGTTTTTTGAGTTTTCACTTCTTTTTTCCCCAAGTTCTCATTGTTATTAGTGTTCGGGGATAATGGCTTTATTAAAAAAGCTTTTTTATCTGAAAGTTCACCTTCAAGACCACTATTGCTCAATAACACCGTAAGTGCTTGTTGAACGTTATACCTGCCTTTAACTGAACTACCCGTTTTATTTACAACAAGGTCATAAGGGAATAGAAACGATATCTTGGCGATATCTGATAACTCATTAAGTGACTGACTTAAAGATTGAACTGGAATATTAAATTCATATTTCTCGTTTATCTTATTATTTTCTGTTGCTTCAACGTTAAACACAAAGCAACAGAAACTTAATAAATTAATAACTATTAGCGCCTTATTAACCTGTCTTTTAATAGGACGCATGAGAAATAAAAATCTACTACTCATAAACTTCATTTATTTTTCTTTTACTCTTAATTGCACGTGATTTTCATTTAATTTATCAACACTTATACCAAAGCCAGACTCTAATACGTAGAACAAGGTGTCGGTTTCACCTACCTGGAATTGACCACCTATACGCATTGATTTTAATTGCGGATCAAGGACATCTATTTGAATTGGAGTATGTCGGGTGATCTCTTTAATCACTTCTTCTAAAGACTCACCCGCAAAAACTAACTTACCTTCTTTCCAAGAAAGAAAACGTGTCACTTCACTATTATCTAATTCATCAATATCACTAATATTATCGTTCTGAGTTGGAATGCTAATACGTTGGCCTGCTGTTAAAGTACCTAGAATTTTTTTCACATTCACGGGGTGATTAGCCAAAGGTGAGGTTTTTGTAGTTTTTATACCTTCAAAGTTTTGTTCTATTTTGATTGGTTGATAATCATCAGGAATAACAACCAATGTATCATCTACAATGGCTAGTTCCACCGTTCCTTCACTAACAAGCACTTCTATTGTTCCGTTTAATTTATGGACAGTAAATGCTGTGCCAATAGCTCGCACTAAACGATTGTCGGCATAAACTTCAAATGGCCGTGTTGCGTCTTTAGCAACTTCAAAGTGTGCTTCACCTTGCACAAGATTTATCCTACGATAATCATCACTATAATTAACCAATATCTCAGTGTTACTGTTGAGCCATAAAATTGAGCCATCAGGCATAACATGGCTTAAGTTTTCACCCATTTTAGTATTAAATACCAAACCATCGGTCATAGTCTTGGCTGGATTAAGGCTAATAACCAACCAAGTAAAAGCACAAGCTAAAACAGGTGCAGCGATTAAGGGCCTAAGCAATTGATTTCTTTGTTTGATGCAGGTTGCTAACAGCGCATATATCGCCAAAACTGGAAAAAATAATTTAGCCAAAAAACCTGGAAAGATTGACGGCTTACGCATTTCTTGAGGTAGCATGACCGATGAAAGCAGATCCATTTCTCCCCAAGAATTCACCATATTTTCCAGACACTCACGGTGAACATCACTGGTCGAAACCCAAGCATTCAACTCTGCTATTTGTTGCTTTGAAAGCTCAGGAGTATCTTCAAGTAATAAAACCCACTCTGCAGCTTCTTGATTAATTATGGTTTTATTAGTAAAACCTTCTACATTAGAGTTCATGACATTCTCCCAGTTTTAGTGGGCGTTTTATATTTTTTTGTATCAATTTCTTCATTGTGTTCGTTATTGTATTGCGTAACAGCCTCGTTATAGACGCACATTCCTTTGGTAATATAATTGCTAACTGTAATAGTGGAAATATTCATGCGTTTGGCTATGTCTTTAGTGGAAAGGCCATATACTTTTCGCATTACCACCGCCTGTCGGCATTTGTTAGGTAAACCTGCTATTGATTCACACATAACACCCAATTTTTCTTGTGCTAAGGCATTATTTTCTAAATCATCCAATTCTAATTTAGAGTCCACCAAATCAATATCTTCAACATATTCGTTCAACTGGGTAGAGGCTTTTCTAAAATCGGAGACAATTAAATTTTTAGCCACTCGGAACATGAAAGATTTAGGTTTTAAAACTTCTTTTTCCAGAGATGATTTATAAGTTCGTAAAAAAGTTTCCTGACATACATCATCAACATCTTGGGGATTAACTAGATAAGTTGAAATAAAGTATTTAAGAGACGATTGATAGCGTTTAAACATACCTAAAACACTTCTGTCAGACTCATCTCCAACGGTTTCATCTTCTTTATGCTCTTTTGTGATCACAATAAATGTCTTCCTAGTTTTAAAACTTCTATGCCTAGTTTTCTCTCAATAAAATTAAAGAAAATACGCCCCTCAGATAGTAAGACGCTTTACCAATCAAAATCTACTATGTTTTTTTTAATTATTTTTATAATAATATATCTATAATGTTCAAACAATGTATAACACGCTAGTTCACTCGTAGATTTAGCAGCCCATCCAAACCTCTACCACCAATCACTTTCTATAGTAAAATCAGTAACATATAGCAACCAGTCAACATAAAGCTTATTAGCTTGTCGGCTTAATTATCAACGCCATCCTGATCGGGGTTAAGCTTGGTGAAATGACTAATTCTTTGATTCCATTCCATATTAACAAGCGGCAACACCTTATTATTTTTAGCCCAATGTTGCCATTTAACCTCAAGCTCCTGCAGCTTAACTTTCTGAGTTTTGGCTAGGTCTTGCGTTTCAAATGGATCTGTACTGAGCTGGTAGAGTTCCCAAGGTGTGTCTTTGGAGTATCGAACTAGCTTCCAGCCTTGGTCGATGATCGAACAGCTGCTTTGGTGTTCGAAAAAGATTGGCCGGGAAGCGAGTCTTTTATTCTTTAACGCTGAAGCAAAGCTGCGACCATCGAGCTTTGTCAGTTTATTAGCTCTAAAGGTATTCGGGTATTTGATCGATGCAAGATCTAGGAAAGTCGGCATGATATCAGTAATGTGCGTAAGCTCATGGCGAATCTCACCCAGCCCTTCTTGCAATCCCTTTGGCCAATGTACAATGAGAGGTGAATTAACACCACCTTCAAAAACCCAGCGCTTATAGCCACGGTAAGGGGTATTACTCAGATCGGCCGCCAACTGCGAAATAATCCCGCCTTCACTAGTGGCGCCATTATCACTAATAAAGACAATGATGGTATTGTCGAACATCTTTTGTTTTTTCAATTCGGCGATAACCTCACCGATACCATCATCAACAATTTCAACCATAGCAGCATAAGTGGCCATTTCGCCAATCCATTGCTGTTGCTTATCTTTAGATAGATTTTTCCAAGCAAGGTATTTACCGCCGTATTCCCTGTCATGCCTTGGCAAAACGGCATTTTTTGGAAAGAACCCGAGCTTTTTTTGTCGTTCAAAACGCTGTTGGCGTAGGACGTCATAGCCTAATTGGTAACGATTCTTGTTTTTTTCAATGCGATTTTCAGGAGCCTGCAAAGGACGGTGAGGTGCATAATGAGCGAGATACATAAACATCGGTTTTTGTGTATCATGCTGTTTAATGAACTGCACGGCATTATTGGTAATAGCATGGGTGTAGTAATAGTCTTGTGGTAAATTTTTTCTCGGGATGCGAGTAAGATTTCGGGCCAAATATTTTGGTTTCCAGAAGCTGCCACCACCAGAAAGACCACCATAGAACTGATCAAACCCACGCTGAGTCGGCCAACTGCCATTGGGGATAGCAGTAAAACTTTGAAAATTTCCATCAAGGGTAAGGTGCCATTTACCCGACATGTAATTCTGGTAGCCTTGTATTTTTAAGACTTCGGCAATTGTCGGTATACTATTGCTAATTTGTCCGCGATGACCTAAACGGTGCTCATCGACCGCTGACATCCATCCCATATCAACGTTGTGCTGACTGCGACCGGTAAGCAAAGCGGCACGACTTGGGCTACATCTGCTAGTGTTTTTAAATTGGGAAAAACGGATACCATTTTGTGCTAGTTTATCAATATTGGGGGTTTTAATCTCGCCACCGTAAGAACCAAGGTCGGAAAAGCCTAAATCGTCAACCATAACAACAAGGATATTGGGCTTTTCATTTTCTTTAGCCTGAGTGTTACAAATACAGCTTAAAGCCAGTATTAAAATAATTATTTTTTTGTGCAGCATGGTATTTCCAGATATTCTGATATAAAAGAATTGTACTTAGTGATTCGTTGTTGTCGGTAACGATTTTTGAAAATCTGGAATCACAATATATTCGGTCCTATTTTAACGCCCTTCAACATAATTAGAGAAAATGTTTAATTTATGTTCTTCTTTAAATTTCACCTCTAAGCACCAAAAAGCCCGACTCTTAATAACAAGACGTTTACCTCTCAAAAAACTACTATAATTTTTTTAAAATTATTTTCCCCCAATAAATTTACGATAAAAAACAGCGCAGTGGTCTCATTGTTTGTTTGAATTAGTTTGAAGCACTAGGGTTTGATGAAATGAGTGATACTTTTTACTAACAAAAAGACAATAAACAGTTAACGAGCACGCTCGAATAAACTTGGCTTAAGTATGAAAAACCTGACGGTTTAAAGCTTATCACCACCAACTTACCCAGATTAAAAATACTATCACTCGTACGTTTCCTAATATAAACAAGGGATAAAAATAATTATTGCTAACTATAGGTGCGTTTAAGAAAAGAAGTCTATTGAGCATAAGTGCTCAATCCTGTATTGCTAAAAACTATATTTTATCTTAATGAAGGTATCTCACTATGTGCCCCATAGCGCCATAGAGTTAATAAATTTACGTCCGCTATATGATCGGAAGGTTGACTATCACTTATCCAGTTTTTTATGCAAGCAAAAACAAATTAAGTAGTAAAATAGAATTTTTATTAGGGTCGGCTATCGTATCTAAGTGATCATTAAGATTCAATCTCATTTGTTGAGAGCAATATCAAACATTCTGAGCAGTCACATAAATGTAAATAAATTGTTAAATTTTCTCATCCGGTGACGCGTTTCTCATTATTTGTGACGATCCACACACACACAAAAATATTCCTTTTACTCAAAACACTTAAAAAATTAGAATAAATACTTTACTTTTATAGAGCCATTACTCTATAATGCAGTTGTTCCCTTGAGAACGCCTGTTATAGAATTTAATATTTGAGCTTTCCCCATAGCTATCCAACCGAAGATTGATGTCTTCGGTTTTTTTTTGCTAAATTTTTGACAAAAAAAACCGAAGTAACTTGAAAGCACTTCGGCATATATTTTATTTTGAAGATCTATTCCTCTTCAATAAACTCTTCTTCTTCGCTAGCTAACCAATCACAAATAATTTTATTTGCCTGATCGGTGCCCGTTCTCTTTAGTGATGAAAATGCTTGCACTTTAATGTCAGCGTTTAATGAGGAGAGTTTCTTTTTAACGCTTAAGACTTCAGCACTGGCTTTACCCTGAGAAAGTTTATCTGATTTAGTTAATAATACTAAAACCGATAAATTACTGTCTGCGGCCCATTCAATAAGATCACGATCTAAGTCTTTTAGTGGGTGACGAATATCCATTAATACCACTAAACCTTGTAAACACTCCCTTTTCTCTAAGTATTCACCTAAGGCCTTTTGCCACTTCTTCTTCATTTCCATAGGTACTTTAGCAAAACCATAACCGGGTAAATCGACTAGGCGCTTGTTTTCAGCAACTTCAAAAATGTTTATTAATTGTGTTCGTCCGGGTGTTTTACTGACTCGTGCTAAACCACGTTGGTTTGTTAACGTGTTCAATGCACTCGATTTTCCAGCATTAGAACGGCCTGCAAATGCTACCTCAATTCCGCTGTCTTCTGGTAAACGACGAATGTCAGGCGCACTGAGCGTAAAAGTGGCTTTGCTTAAATGAATGACAGAAGATGACAAGTTGATAATTCCAGTAGCTTTGTAAAAGTAGCATTATATCTTTTTTTTACGATAAAAAGCTAAATCTCTAAATATTTATCTTTTATTTTTACTAAGCTTACACAGTTGGTGATTATTCATGTAAAATGCCGCCAATTTTTATATACCTTTAAGCAAACAAGCTATTTTTGTTTTAGAAATGTCGAGAGTTATCCTATGAAAAGAATTATTTTTTCCCTATTTATTGCGGTATTAAATATTAATACTGCAATCGCGGCTCAAGGCAGTGTTGATGCCGGTAAAGGCAAAGCAGCAATGTGTGCGGCTTGCCATGGTGCAAATGGTATTGGTGCCAGTGACGCATACCCTAATTTAGCAGGTCAACATGCTGACTATATTGTTAAACAATTAGCCGCATTTAAAGCGGGTACACGTAAAGATCCTGTAATGGCGCCAATGGCTGCAGGGTTATCTGAACAAGATATGGCAGATATTGCAGTTTACTTTGCTAGTTTAGACCGCAGTGGCAATAAAACAGCAAGTGCTGGCGATTCAACAAATGGAACGGCGGCCACTCCGGCACCTGTTGCTTTTGTTGCAAATGCAAGTGCAGGTAAGAACTTGTATGAGTTTGGTGATACTTCTCGCAGTATTGGTGCTTGTATCGGATGTCATGGTAAAGATGGTAACAGTACGGTATTAATCTACCCTAATTTAGCTAAGCAGCACGCTCAATATATTGAAAAGCAGCTACATGCCTTTAAGGATGAAACGCGTACCAATAACTTTGCAATGATGCAATTTGCCAGCAGTATGTCCAATGAAGATATTGCCAACATAGGTGCTTATTTAGCAGATACCAAAGCGCTTGCCAATGTTAAGGCGAAACCTTTAGTGGCCGCCGTACCTGTTTCTGCAGCTGCTCATGCCGGCGAAGCTAAAGCCGCTATGTGTGCTTCTTGTCATGGTGCTGACGGAAATAGCCCTATTGCTATCTACCCTAAATTGGCAGGACAAAGTGAAACCTACCTTACTAAGCAATTGCTTGATTTCAAATCAGGATCACGTGAAGATTCTGTTATGGCAGGTATGGTTGCGGCATTATCAGAGCAAGACATACAAGAATTAGCTGCCTACTTTGCTAGTAAAAAACCAACCTTAGGTGCAGGTTCAACGTCTGAAGAAGGTAAAAAACTTTATTATAGTGGTGATGCTAAACGTGGTATTACCGCATGTATTGCTTGTCACGGTATAAAAGGTAAAGGCATACCAAAAGCTGGTTTCCCTGCCGTTGCAAATCAAAATGCTGACTACTTGATCAGCCAATTAACTAAATTCAAGTCAGGTGCACGCGCTAACGACCGAAATAGCATGATGGCTAATATCACTAAGAAAATGAAAGCGCATGACATTAAAGCTCTTGCTCAGTTTATGGCAACGATGAAATAACTCGAAAACGCATCGAACCGCACTTAAATCTAACAAAAAGCAGCTAAAATAGCTGCTTTTTGTATATTTGGCATCTGCTAATACATAATTCCCGAGCAATATTTCATCAATATTTAGGTTTTCACCTGCATCAGAACTTAATTAAAATTTAAATCTTTTTATCATTCAATATTTCACATGCATCGAAATGGTGTAAACTGTCTATAGTTCATCCATTTACTAACATATATTGATACCTATCGCGCATAATATTGAATCATTAACATAGCTATGCGCATGGTTTTAGTCATAAACAGAGAGTATTCAATGAAAAATTTAATCTTAGGTTTAGCTTTAACTGTAGCCGCCTTTAATCATGCAAACGCAGCGGAAGGAAATGCTGAATCAGGTAAAGCAAAATCAGCAATGTGTGCCGCATGTCACGGTCCTGACGGCAATAGCTTAGTACCTATTTACCCAAACTTAGCAGGACAAAGTGCTGAATATATTGCCAAGCAATTAGCTGACTTTAAAGACGCGATGATGTCTGGTGGAAAATCTGGTCGAGTTGACCCAGTAATGGGCGGCATGACCATGGCATTATCTGAACAAGATATGCTAGATATTGGTGCTTATTATAATGCTCAAACGGCTAAAGAAGGTTCAGGTCCGTCAAGCGACTTAGGACAAAGCTTATATTTAAGTGGCGACGCTGAACGTGGCATTACTGCCTGTCTTGCTTGTCATGGTGTAAATGGTAAAGGTATGCCAAGTGCTGCTTTTCCAGCAATTTCTGGCCAGAATGCAGCTTACTTAACAGCGCAATTAGAAAAATTCCGTAGTGGTCATCGTAACAATGATACTAACGCTATGATGCAAAACATTGCGATAAAATTAGAAGATGCTGATATTGCAGCACTTGCTAGTTATATGTCTGCATTGAAATAAAGTGCTTTATTCAATAGCTGCTATTAGTAGCACTATTGTTATTTAAAGATAGCTAATGAAAATACTAAGCAGCATTTATTGCTGCTTTTTTTATGGATAAAAATTGAGTTATGAGTGGTAAAAAAACACTATTCATTTACACTTAATTCATAATTTGAGAGCTTTAGTGACTTTGCATATCAAATAGACAAGTCGGTATATTTTTGATCTCACGTATAATAATAAGGACAAACCATGAACAAATTTTTATCTGTATTATTTATTGCTGTGCTTTCTTTTCAGTCATTTGCTGATGTGGCTAAAGATAGAAAAAAAGTTACCGACATGCGTCAGAAAATACTCACTCAACTATATAAAGAAGAACCCAGTGCAAAACGTAAAATTGAAGGGGCGGTCGGTTATGCGACGTTTTCAAATATAGGCATTAACTTATTCATTCTCTCTGCTGGTAATGGCAGTGGCATAGTAAAAAACATGAAAACCGGCCAACAAACCTATATGTCGATGCTTTCTGCAGGCGTTGGCTTTGGTTTAGGAGTAAAAGATTTTAGTGCTGTTTTTATTTTTTATACGGAAGATGCTTTAAATGCTTTTATCAATGAAGGTTGGGATTTTTCTGGCCAAATTGATGCAGCAGCCAAGTCTGGTGAAAAGGGAGCTGAACTGAGTACTGCCGCTACCGTAGTCGCAGGTGTCGAAATATACCAAATGACTGAAGCAGGACTTGCACTACAAGCAACCTTGCAAGGCACTAAATACTGGAAAGATGGCGACTTAAACTAAATTCAGTTTAGCTGTTGATTGAATTTTGCTACCGACTGTTCTGGATCATCGGCTTCAGTAATAGCTGTTACTACGGCGATACTATCAACTCCGGTTTGCCAAACATTGGTAGCTCTTTGATGATTAATACCACCAATGGCTACCACCGGAATATCGGTAGCTACATTTAAAGTATGATCCAGCGTTTTCAGCCCTTGAATTTGTCCGGTCATGTCTTTGGTTTTTGTGGGATATATTGCGCCAATGGCTAAATAAGAAGGTCTTAGCTGTTGCGCCAATAAAAACTCATACACCCCATGCGTGCTTACCCCTAACCGTATACCTGAACGCTGAATTTCGGCTAAATCAGCAAGGTAAATATCTTCCTGTCCAAGATGAATGCCATAAGCACCATACTTTATAGCTAGTGACCAATGATCATTAATAAATAGCCGTGTTTGATATTTTCGGCTTAAATGTACTGCTTGTTTGATGATGTCACTAAGCTCTTCACCAGTTAAATTTTTTATCCTTAATTGAATAATTTCCAGCCCAAGTGGTAACAACCTTTCTAACCAAGCCAGTGAATCAACCACAGGATATAGACCTAAACTTTGACTGCCATCACGTTTAATACCCAATGATGCAAACTCAGCCGTTGGATAACTAACTAATGGCTGTGTTAATTCTATTTGTGGGTAAATACTCGCTAACTTGGGAAAGCCAGTTTGTTCGAATGCGCCGTAATATTGAATTTTACTTTCATTAGCTAATAAACCTTGGGTAACAAATGCTTTAGTTATGGCTAAGGCATCTCTTAATAAGTGACCTTGGCTTAATAATGCCGCGATGCTACTGGCAAAACTACAACCGCCACCATGAGAATAATCTGTGGTTATTTTTGCTGAACTGACACTAAACTTATGCTCTAACTCTCCTGCACAGGCAAACTGATAAGCATGATCAATGCAACAATCATCATCGCTATGACCACCTTTGATTATCACCTTTTTAATACCCAGTTTTGAGAATTTTCCGGCTATTTCATCGGTAACCCCAAGATAAATGCCGGTTAACTTTTCTGCTTCAGGCAGGTTAGGTGTGATGACATCAATATGAGGATAAAGCTGCTGTAAAGTTTCGTTACTAATTGCAGTTGTTATTCCACCCGCAGAGGCCGTGGCAACAGGGTCTAAAATCACTAACAATTCTGTATTTAATTGTTTTAAGCGTTTAATGCTCGTGATCAACCAGTGTATTTGCTCATCATTGGCAAGCATGCCGATCTTAAGTGCTTTAGGTGTTTTATCATGCAAAAGTGCTTGGAACTGCTGTTCTAAAATACCGACGTCGATGGGGTTAATCGCCAACATTTCTTCGGAATTCTGCACGGTATTAGCTGTTATAAGATGACAAACTTCAACACCAAATACGTGACCGGTTTTGATATCCGCGGCAATACCCGCACCACCAGAGCAGTCAGATCCAGAGATTGTCCAAATAATAGGTTTCAAAGCATTCATGTCTGTCTTCATCTTTTTATTTATTTTGATGCCAAAACGGCGTATCAAGCGTTGGGGTGCTTGGGTGTGCCGTTTGTCGTTCTTGCATAACGCCGGCGACATAACCTTGCTCGCCAGCAATTAACGCACCTGCAAACGCCTTAGCCATCATCACTGGATTATCGGCAAGTGCCACAGCTGAGTTGAGTAACACCCCGTCGTAACCCATTTCCATTGCCAAACAAGCGTCTGAAGGTTTACCGATACCCGCATCTAAAATCAGTGTTGCATCAGGTAAACGTGAGCGAATTGTTTCTAAATTATAAGGGTTCATTAAACCTTTACCTGTGCCAATAGGTGATGCCCAAGGCATTATCACTTGGCAACCTAAATCATATAACCGTTGGCACATCACTAAATCGTCGGTGCAATAAGGCAGCACGTTAAATCCGTCATTTAATAATTGTTCGGTAGCAGATAACAATTCGATAGGATCAGGCTGAAGATTATAATCATCGCCAATCACTTCCAGTTTCACCCAAGATGTTTGAAATATTTCACGGCTCATTTGTGCAAGAGTTACCGCTTCTTTTGCGGTTTTACAGCCCGCTGTATTGGGCAATAAAAAACCATTAGTTTCTTTAACGATCTCTTGAATATATTGCCAAATCTTTGCCCCAGCTTGCTCCGCTGGATTTTGACGCTTTAACGACAGAGTGACAATTTTTGAGC
>Ga0209291_1003251_pt1 | contig 12243 bp, 9 predicted proteins | sample GOMGulsemesocosm_FD_184633 | JGI IMG/M metagenome (GOLD analysis project Ga0209291, IMG submission 184633) | Methane-oxidizing microbial communities from mesocosms in the Gulf of Mexico - GOM9B Gulf of Mexico (SPAdes) (version 2) | ecosystem: Environmental > Aquatic > Marine > Cold seeps | place... | reverse complement strand
AATGTTTTCGAAGTTTTCTAAGCGCACAAATTTATACAGCGCACATACTGTAATATTTTTCATATTGTTCCCATTGAACGAACTAGATCGTAAATCTAGTGCTGTAGTGAATAAGCCGCGCATTCTATCAAACTTTATTTAATAACAAAAACAATAAATATAGCACTCAGTTTTTCATTAATTTGTCATGTTTCTTTAACGAATTAGTCACATATAAAATTTAAAGTTTAACTCGTTTTTAGCGAATTTTTTAAATAGGGTTTAACCATGAATAATTTAGATATGTTTGAATTAGAAGAATTCTTTAGCGATGAAGCTGAGCTAGTAACAAGTAAACCTTTAGCCAAAGTAACTAAACGAAAATGGCGAGAAATAGAAAACTATAAAGAAAAGCAGCGCCTTCGTCGTGAGTTACAAGAATACAGCCAATATGGATTGTAATTTGAAAAATTGAAAGTTAAGTAATAAGGGCTATTAAGTCCTTATTGTAAACTCTACAAACAAAGCTCTCTAAGGGGCAGACTTGCAGCACCAACGGCAATTGGCTCGTGAATTGACTTACCTCGGATAAGTTTAGGGGTAGGACGACTAGAATGACGACGATGTTGTACGTATATATCAACATTTTTAATCAGTAAATCACAAAGCTCGTCCGGAATGTGCCCACCAATAACAATTGCTTGTGTATCTAAAATGGCGGCTGAAGCTGACGCGACTAAGCTAACGGCATCTTGAACGCGATTTACCCATTCATTAACCCCTGGCCAGTTTATATCAAACTTTTCAATAAGTTCTGCGACAGTGGTTATTTCAACGTTATTATCAATTAATATTTGGCGTAAATTCTCTAAATTAGGGTGCATGTATCGTTTAGGTGGTAGTAGATCACCTAGTTCGCCTGAATTTCCATGAGTACCATGCATTATATGCCCGTCGGTAATAACACCACCGCCAAAGGCTGTTGAAACAAATAAATAAACAAAGTTTTTATAGGTTTTACCTATACCGTCTACGCCTTCACCAGCAGCAGCTGCTTTAGCATCATTTTCTACCCATACCGGAAAAGAAAAATGTTCCGTTAAGAGTTCAGCTATTTTTACGTCAGCCCACTCATTTAACATGCTATGGGTATTGATATAAGCGTCTTGTGCCGTAAAGTAACCTGATATGCCGACTCCCATACCTAATATTTTTTCTTGAGGAACTTTAGAACGTTCAAGCATATTAGGGATCATGTTATGTAGATGACTCATAACATTGTTAACGGTCATATCAGCTAATGTTGCTCGATCTTCTACAATCACCTGTCCTTTGAAGTCCATTAAAACAAGCGATATACCATCCATGAGCAATGCTAAACCTAGCCCATAAGCAAATTCAGGATTGGTTTCTAGCCAAAAGCCGGGCTGGCCTCTTTCACCTGAAGATTCTTTACTGGTTTGAATAAGCACACTTCGATCGAGTAACGACTTAACAATACGGGAAATGGTTTGCTGAGGGATTTTAGTCTCTTCAATAATTTCTCGTTGGGTAGAAGCCTTAAAGAACGTGGAATTTATGATCAAACGTTCTTGCTCTTGAAAGAGTTTTTTTCCTTTACCTAAAGTAAAGTATGGCGTTAATAGAGAAGGAGTATATGAAGATCGCATTCGGTATCTTTTAGCTTAGTTATAGTTGAATAGAAAACGAATAAAGAATGAGCCAAAACAAAACTAATTTGGTTCACCCTTTATTCATAGTATGAACTTAGCTTAACTTTGGATCAATCATAATCACTCTAAAGTCATTAACATTTGTATGCGTGGGCCCAGTAATGATTAAATCACCTATGGCATTAAAGTAGCTAAAACAATCATTACGTGCGAGGTAGTCGTCAGCAGTTAAATTTATGCTTTTTGCTCTGTTTAGTGTTGTTTCATCAATAAATGCTCCAGCAACGTCTTCATTACCGTCGATACCATCGGTATCACAGGCTAGTGCACTAATACCTTTTGCTCCATTTAATGCAACGGCAAGTGCTAACATATATTGTTGATTTGGGCCTCCTCGGCCAGCGTTATCAGATAAGGTTACGGTAAGTTCACCACCTGAAATTAATAGGGTCGGCTCGTTGTTTTCCAGTTCTTTTATCGCTATCGCGGCATGTTGTTTAGCTACTTCGTTTGCGTCACCCACTTCGTCGTAATTAAGAACCTTGACCTGCCATCCATCTTTATCTATTGTGCTTATTGCTTTATCAATTGATTGGCGAGCATTTGCCATTATTGTTAAGTTGTTGGCTGAACGTTTGAATAATGCCGTGGTGTCTTTATCATGAGCTTCATACTTTGACAGTAACGCTTGAGTGATTGAACGTACAGGTTGCCAGTTGTATTTTTGCAGAACGTTGAGTGCTTCAACACCTGTATTAGTATCTTGCACCGTTGGCCCAGATGCAATTGTTGAAGGGTCATCACCAACAACATCTGAAATAATTAAGGTATAAAATTCCCCTTTAACGGCTTGTGCAAGTTTGCCACCTTTAACACGAGACAATTGCTTTCTTACGCAGTTTATTTCATCGATAGAAGCGCCAGAAGCAAGTAAAAATTTGTTTAACTGCATTTTTTCTTCAAAACTAACACCTTCTATAGGCAAGGAAAGTAATGCTGAACCGCCGCCTGAAATTAAAAATACAACAGGTACTTGCTTCGGCACACTCTGCGCTAATTCCAGTATTGCTTTACCGGCATTCACACTACCTTCATCAGGAATGGGATGACCGGCCGTTAAAATTTTAATTGTACCGATACTTTTTTTATCGGTATATCCATGGCGAGTGACCACGGTTCCAAAACATTTATCACCAAAATGCTGGTGGAAGGTCTTCGCCATATCTACAGCAGCCTTACCTGCACCAATCACACAAATACCATTAGAGGCATCAAGTTTTTCTAAATGTTTTGGCATACAAACAGAAGGTAAGCTTTCATTTACCGCAATTTCATATAAGTTTTCTAAAAATTGTTTAGATTTCATCAAATGACCAAGTTTTTATCAAAAGGAAAGAAGTATGAGAAGGTCGATTGACCTTCTCACTTGCAATGGAATTACATTAGTTAAATAACATCGGAATTAATAAACAAATACCAATCATAACAACAAAATACGCAAGTAAAATCCCAATATCTTTTTTGGTTAAAATAGCAGGTGTATCTGATAGCGAAGTAATTGAAGGGTTAAAGTACTCGCGCTTTGTTTTAGTAAACATAAGCACGGCATAGGCAACAACCGTTGTTACAATCAGTCCTACTAAATTCCACCAAAACCAGAATAATTCGGGAACACATAACCATAAGAATAGGTTAAATACGACGCCTGCTAATAAACCTATATTAATTTGCAAAGCAGATAAACGTTTGTCAAATACCGCTAATAAAAAGATAGCGAGTATCGGGCCATAAAATACCGACCCTACCTTATTGATTGCCTCGATAACGGTAGCCGCTATATCACCCGCGTACAAAGAAAGTGTTAGGGTAACCACTCCCCAAATTACAGAGGTATATTTAGCGTATTTCATGTAAGTATCGTCGTCTGGAGTTTTATCGGTAATACGACAAAAATCTTCTACCGTTACCGCTGAAAGCGAGTTAATGGTAGAACTTAACGATGACATTGCCGCCGCTAAAATAGCGACAATTAAAATGCCGATCATGCCATGTGGTAAGTAATTTATGATGAATACAGGCATCATCATATCGCTTTTACCTTGAGGAATTAGTTCAGCAAAGCTGGCGTCGGTTAACGCTAACGTACCAATAATTAAACCGGAGAAACAATAAAGTAAGGTGACTGGAAAACGTAAAAAACCGTTTGCCATCATCATTTTCTTTAATTGTCCGGTGTCTTTAGCTGATAACGCACGTTGCGTTTGAGTTTGATCACAACCGTAGTAGGACGCGTATAAAACGATACCACCAAAAACCATCGGTAAGAAACCAAAACCATCACCTTCAACACCATAAGAAGAAAAGTTGATGGCCTGTAAACGAGACTGATCAACATTTTGAAGGAAGTTGTCTATACCGCCAAGATGGCTTAAACCAAAATAAATACAAGCCACTGTGCCTAAAACAATAATGATCATTTGAATAGCGTCGCCGTATACAACAGCTTTCATACCGCCTTGTAAAGAGTAGAGTAGGGTTATTACCCCAACCAATACTATCGATTGCCACAAGGTTATTCCCATGGTCGCTATTAAAATAAGCGACACGGCGTAAATCATAATACCGGTAGAAAATGCTCGACTGAATTGAAAAACAAAACTGATAACCAAGCGAGATGAACGTCCGAATCTAAGTTCTAAGTAGTCGTAAATACTGACAACACCAGAGCGGTAAAGTATTGGGAGTACGGTAGATAAAACGAGGATCATGGCTAACGGAACAGCAAGTTCATACGATAACCATTGCATACCACCACCTTCGCGCATACCAACAAATGCTGGCGCTGAAACGAAGCTAATTGCAGAAAGTTGAGTTGCCATCACTGACAGCGTTAGTGGCTTCCAGCCTAATGTTCTTCCACCTAAGAAATAATCAGATTTGGTTGATTGTCCCCTAAGCTTAAACCCCATGAAAACAAGGAGAAATAGATAAATAGCAATAATGCCATAATCAAAAGTATTCATTGCGAATGCAGCCTTAGCTTAAATATTGCTAATTTAAGCGGATAATGTGATACGAATTAAAATTTTTAGATAGCAGACAATATGTTATAGATGCCATATACGCTATATGGTAATACCAAATTGATTAAGTTCTTTCCCACTCAGCGATAATTAAAGGGCTTAGAGGCAAGGCATTGATTGAAGATAAGGGGTACTCCCTTATCAAAATTAATAACGCTGCATGTAAACCCTTTAATCTCGCCCTCTGGGAGCTTGCTCAATGCTTACTAACATCGTTAAATTTATTTTATTTAGAGTGACTAAATCTAAATAAATTCGCCTTGTTATTAAACATTGAGCATAGCTCTGAATTGGGAAGAAATTCAATCAAATTGGTATAAATCTATGGTAAACATATTGTCTGCTGTTGTTACGCGTGATGTTAATTAAAAGTCGTATCGCGCTGTGATGTTGATTCTACGAGGTAAAATGGGTCTACCTACAAAGAATTCACCATCAGAGATTTGGCTGTTGCCTTGACGAGGTGAACCTTCAGTGATGCCATCGCTATCGAACAAGTTAAATACGCCTAAACCTAAACGGATCTTCTGTTCGTTTGCCAATTCCCAAGTATAACCAAAATCAAGCGTAGTAATGTTATGACTGTCTAGTACAACGGTATTGCTGTCATTAGCAAACGCATCACCAAAGTAGCTAACGGCTAAACGAGCATCCACAACGCCATTGTTATAAGTTACGCCTAAGTTACCGGTTAAGTCTGGTTGTCTGCGAGGTTCTTTACCAAGAATAGCAGCATTTGCTGACTCAGAAAACTCTGCATCTTGGTAAGTTAGGTTACCGTCAATAATGATTTCATCTGATACATTCCAACGAGCAATAACTTCAGCACCAATGGTTTCAGTTGATAAAATGTTCACGGTTTCAATAATGTTACCGTTTGTACCATTTTCAAAATCAACTGAACGTCTATTATCTAAATTTGCTGTAAATAGTGATGCATCAATGTATAAGTCGTCAGGGAAATACTTTAAACCTATCGCAGTTAAAGTAATATCTTCGCCGTCGTAACTTTGCGGTTCCCCGTTTGCGTTAAATTTAATACTTCTCACTTGTGGGAAGAAGTATCCTTTAGATGCATTGGCATAAAGGTTAATATCGTCGTCAAGTTTATATAAAACAGCGGCAGAAAAAGCAGCTTCAGTCGTGCCTACTTCCCCGTAGGTAAATTGACCTGTACCTGTTTTATTTACTTGTAGGTTGTGAGCTAAGCTTGAGTCGTCAGAAATAGTAACAAATTCACTACCTTCAGCTTTTTGCGTACCTTCTGCACGCTCAATCCTAACACCTAAATCAATCGCCCATTTATCACTTTCCATTTGGTCGGTAATATATAAAGCTGCACGTTTTGAAGACAAACGTTTATTGGTATAGCTAACACCAGGGCCAACCACGCCATTACGAGAATATTGAGTAACATGACCCGTTGCATCGGTAAATGAAAGGTCAACTAAACGAGCACTTTTACCATCATTAAAATCACCTAGATAGGTTGAAATAATGTTGTAATCCATTTGTTCAGCATTGATGAAAAATGTACCAATATTTACTGTGTGGTCAAAGCTGCCGCCTTCAATTTCACCGGTAATGTTAAATTCTGTACTGAAAAAGTTACCGTCACGTTGGCGATCAAGTAATCGGTTACTGAATAATAACGTATCGTCAGCAACTGCATTACCTGTTTCTGCCCACGTGTAATTTGCAGTGCCGTATGAATCAGTTAACGAGTCTCCATTTAAACCACGAGAGGTTAAGTTAGCGTAACCGTCTAGTGTTTCAGGGGTGTTGGTTGTGCCGTCACCATCAAGAAATAGGTTAAATTGGTGATCATAATTAGCTGCTTTAGCTTTACCATTGAACGTCCAATTATCGTTAAGTTCTTTTTGGAATTCGATACCAATTGAACCACCTTCAACTAATACACCATTTCGAATAGGTGATTCGTATGTACCGTTGGCTGTAGGGTACGACAATTCAGCAGCGCTTACTGTTTGACCAACATAAACTGTATCGCCATTATTTCCTGTTAAACGTTCACGGCTTTCCCCATCAAGCGGTAAAGGTAGGAAAAACTGCACCGTATCATTGATCATTTGACCGTGAATTTTGAAAAAACCATCGTCAAATTCTTTAAGGATATTACCGCGTAATTGGTAACCCTTTGTTGGAAGACCTGTGTCTAATGGACCTTCATCGTAACGGTAAAAACCAGAAAGAGCATAATATAAATTGTCATCACTTGATAATGGACCACTGGTATAAAAGTCTGTTCTTAAACGTCCATCTTCAGCAATTTCTACTTGTACTGTGCTTTCGGGATCGTCTGAGCCTGTTTTTGATATGTAGTTAATAATACCTGCAACAGAACCTGGGCCGAATAAGTTCGAAACACCACCACCAACAAATTCAACTCTATCAATACCTATATCTGGGCGGTAATAAACATCTTGTGCACTTGATGTCATACCTGATTGAAACGCTGGCATGCCATCATAGTTTAATGGTGTAAATTGAAATTGACCACCAGAAGGTAAGCCGCGTACAAAAGCGTTAGTGGCAACTTCACCGCCGCCACCTTCTACTTTAATACCTGGAACACTCATTAATAAATCTGCTTGGCTACTAAAACCTTTTTTTGCAAGATCTTCGTTATCAAACCAAGTGGTTTTAGCGGGTGTATCTGCTTCTGTACGTTGAACACTTGAACCCGTTATTAGTATAACTTCCGTTTCTTGTTCTTCACTTTTTTGTTCTTCAGCAGCCGTAGCCATTGTTGATGAAGCTGCTAACGCAACCATGATTAGTTTTGATAATGGATTTAATCTCATTGTAAATTCCCCGTATAACATTCTTATGTGTATTTGATTCGCTTGTTATATCAGTAATTTCTAAAACAAAATTATAGTCTAGATTTACTATAATTTTCGCTTGTTTATTAATTACTCATTACAGTTAAACATAATGTTTTTTTATTTCAACCCAAAATAAGTTTTAATATACTTGATATTTGATGTTTATAGGTGTTTTAATACTCGTATTGGGTTTTGAGGTGTAGAGGAATAAGATAAATGACAGACAAAATAGCGTTAATCGAATCAGCAAAAAATATTTTGCTTAAAAATAATGTGGACGGATATACCGTACCAACACATGGTTTATACCCGTTTCAATGGAACTGGGATGCTGCGATAACTGCTTTAGGTTGGATGAAGGTAGACGAGAGTAGGGCATGGCTAGAGATTGAAATGCTACTTAAAGGGCAGTGGGATAATGGTATGGTTCCACATATTATTTTTCATAAGCCTGTTGATAGCTACTTTCCGGGTCCTGATGTGTGGGGGGTTAAAAACACTATTCCAACAACAGCGATTTCTCAGCCACCTGTATTAGTTAGTGTTGTTAAACTTATGGTTGAGCAAGCAAACGATAAAGCTTTAGCACAAGCTAAATTGGCTGAAATGTTACCAAGCCTTATTGCTTATCATAAATGGTGGTATAACGATCGCGATCCTGAAAATACAGGACTAGTTGTAAGCTATCATCCGTGGGAATCTGGTATGGATAATAGCCCTGCATGGGATGAAAGCTTGGATGCAGTTCCGCCAGTAACTTATAAATATAAACGTAAAGATTTAGACCATGTTGACTCTGATGAGCGTCCACATGCAGAGCAGTATGATCGTTACATTTATTTAGTCGATTTTTTCAAGCAATCAAATTTTGACAGCGAAGTGATTTATCGAGATTGTCCTTATAAAATGTATGACGTTGGGATAATTTCTATTTTACATAAAGCAACAAAAGAACTAGTAACATTATGTGAACAATCGGGTAGTGAGTCCGAACAAATTACTTGGTTTAATCAAAAGCTTAGTGCTACTGAAGCTGCTATTAAAACATTGTGGAGTGCTGAGCATAATAGTTTTTTGAATCAAGACGCTATTACTAAAAAATCATTCCCAGTACTCACTACAGGTACTATGCTAGTGGTTTATGCTGAGCTTGTGTCTAATGACCAATTGGCGCTAATCAAGCCGTTGTTTAATGATTGGTTAAAAGAAACAGAATACGGCATGTCGTCAACTTATGCTAAATGCGCTGAATTCGAACCACAACGATATTGGCGTGGACCTGTATGGCTTCACATTAATTGGTTATTAGCATTAGGTGCTGAGCATTATGGTTTAACCGAAGAAAGCGAACAACTAAAACAAGCGTCTGAGCGTTTAATTACAGAAGTAGGTTATTTCGAATATTTCAACAGTAAAACAGGTGCTGGCTGTGGTGGTGATGAATTTTCATGGACTGCAGCCATTGCATTACATTGGTTTCTATAACATTTGATTAGGAGGAATAATGAAATCTGTTATTTGTTTTGGTGAGGCGTTAATTGATTTTCTTAACGTTAACAAGCGTAAAGAGCAACCACTGTTATTAAATGAATTTCGTCAGTACCCTGGTGGTGCTCCTGCTAATGTAGCTGTAGCTATTGCTAGGCTTGGTGGAAAATCGTTGTTTGCTGGGCAAGTAGGTCAAGATGCTTTTGGTGATTTTTTAGAAGAGGCGTTACAAGCTTATCAAGTTGATACGCAGTTAATGTCTCGTCACCCTAGCGCAAAAACCGCGCTGGCTTTTGTTACTTTGGATGATGAAGGTGATCGCAGTTTTGAGTTTTTCAGGGACAATACCGCAGATGTACTTTTTAGTCCTTCTCAAGTAAATGAAAGTTGGTTTGAATCTGCATCTATCTTTCATTTTTGTAGTAATACCTTAACGAATGAGAGTATTACTGAAACGACTGATTTTGCTGTAAAAATGGCAAAATCTAAAGGGTTAACCATTAGTTTTGATGTGAATTTAAGGCATAATTTGTGGTCAAATGAAGAAGTTGATATTAACCGTGTTAATGCCTTAGCTGCTCAATCACACGTGTTAAAGTACTCTAAAGATGAGTTGGATTTTCTTGCTCAAGGTAATATCACCAAATATATTGAACAACTGATTAATCAAGGTGTATTACTGGTATTAGTAACTGACGGCCCTGATACTATTCATTATTATTGCGGTACTGCCTCGGGCACCGTTAATCCTCCAAAAGTACAGGCAGTTGATACAACGGCAGGTGGTGATGCTTTTATTGGTGGCTTTTTATTTGGCTTAAATAAACTGAGTCAAATTAATCAGCCCGAGCAATATATTTCCAGTTTTGACTCTATAGTCCCGCTTATACAATTTGCTTCAGCATGTGGTGCACACGCAGTAACTAAGTCAGGGGCTTTTCCTGCTTTACCTACGTTTGACGACGTAAAAACGCATTGGGCTACGCGCTCATTTGAATAACTTTATCGATAAGAAACAACCTATGAATTTTTTTAGTTCTGAATTTATAAAGCAACATAGTCAATCGATTCTCGATTTTTATGATAATCGCGTAGTTGATATTACCGGTGGGTATTTTCAAAATTTTTTTGACAATGGGGAAGTGTTTAATTCAACATTTCGTCAATTGGTGAGTAGCACACGTATTGTTGTGAACTATGCTATGGCAGGTATTGCTTTAGATAAACCAGACTACTTCAATATAGCAAAACATGGTTTGGACTATATTGAACAAGTACATTGGCAGGAAAGTAGTCAAACTTATGCATGGACATTAGAAGATCACAAACCATTAGATATGACACAGCAAGCTTACGGATACGCGTTTGTTTTACTTGCTTACTCAGCAGCAAAAAAAGCTAACATAGTAACAACCGATGAACCGCTTTTAAGGGTATATCAATTACTTGAAGAGAGGTTTTGGCAGGCAGGTTATGGTTTATACGCAGATGAAATATCTGTTGATGGTGTACTAAATGATTACCGTGGTCAAAATGCAAACATGCATTTATGCGAAGCGATGATTGCTGCGTACGAAGCTACTAATAACGCATTGTTTTTAGATCGAGCGATATTAATTGCGGAAAATATTGTCAAACGCCAAGCAAGTTACACCAATGATTTAATTTGGGAGCATTATAAAACCGACTTTTCTCCAGACTGGGATTACAACAAAGACGATCCTAAAAATTTATATCGTCCATGGGGTTTTCAGCCTGGTCATCAAACAGAATGGTCAAAACTGCTGCTAATGATAAATCGTCATCAGCCGAGTGATTGGTTGGTTAATGCCGCTAAAGCTTTGTTTGATAAAGCTATGGATGTCGCATGGGATAAAACCCACGGTGGTTTAATTTATGGTTTTGATCCAGAAGAAAAGTGGTGTGACGACGACAAGTACTTTTGGGTTCAAGCAGAAAGTTTTGCTGCTGCAGCCATGTTGTATAAGGAAACGGGTGAAGAAAATTACTTAAATTCCTATCAAAAATTGTGGCGCTATAGTTGGGATCATATGATAGATCACCAATACGGCGCTTGGTTTAGAGTATTAACACACGACAACCAAAAACTATCTAATGAAAAAAGTAGTGCTGGAGCTAAATGTGATTATCATTCACTAGGTGCTTGTTTAGAAGTATTACGAACGATTACTACCTAGGCTGAGAGCTTTAACAAAGCTTATAAATACCGTCTTAATCTTTATTCATGTTTGGTGTCGCTTTTTATGATTAAAGCTACACTCTTTTCATAAAAATTACGTTAATGGCTTTTTATATTGAGCGCACACGGGTAAAATTGCGTTTTTATCCAAGAATAATTTGTCATGTTTGAACTGAAATACCATACCCCATTTGAATGGACTGAGGCTGTATTAGCCGACTTCGATAGCTTTTTACAAGATCATGCTGCTGCTGAAAAGAAAGCATCAGGTATGGCAATGTCAATGTTGTCGCATTATCAAGACCGCAAACGTTTAGTAAAAGAAATGACAGATTTAGCACTTGAAGAACTTATTCATTTTAAGCAAGTGCTAAAGTTATTGATGGCAAGAGATGTACCTTTAGCTAACGATAAAAAAGATATGTACATTAAGCAAATTCGTTCAGTATTCCGCCATGGCCAAAACGAATTTTTTATGGATCGCTTGTTAGTGGCTGGTGTGATTGAAGCCCGTGGACATGAACGTTTTTCGTTGGTTGCACAAGCGCTTGAGCCAGGACGAGATAAAGATTTTTATGTCAGCATTGCTAAGTCTGAAGAGAAGCATAAAAACTTATTTGTAGAATTAGCGTACGAATATTTTGACAAAGCTGATGTAGATATTCGCCTAGAAGAAATATTGATAGCTGAAGCTGAAATTTGCTCGAAACTCCCTTTTAGAGCAGCACTTCATTAATAGGTAATTCTAAAGTAGATAAAATATTGTAACTATACGGCTAAAAAAAACAGAACGTACCACTGAGGTCACAGAGAACACATATCGCGCTGTATTTTCTCTGTGTAGAGCAGCGTTTCGGTGTTCTCGGTGGTGTATTATTTAAGTACTTATTAGGGGCTGTTGATCTTTGTTCAATAATTCTGCTGAGAGATTAAACTCCTTTAATTAAGGCGAAAATAGTGCCATTTAGTAC
>Ga0209291_1003249_pt1 | contig 12258 bp, 10 predicted proteins | sample GOMGulsemesocosm_FD_184633 | JGI IMG/M metagenome (GOLD analysis project Ga0209291, IMG submission 184633) | Methane-oxidizing microbial communities from mesocosms in the Gulf of Mexico - GOM9B Gulf of Mexico (SPAdes) (version 2) | ecosystem: Environmental > Aquatic > Marine > Cold seeps... | reverse complement strand
TCCCTTGTCAATAACCAATACATTTAATTACAGATCATATTCAGGAGACCCTTCTGCTATATTTTGTAATTCTTTACCTCCATCATCGCCTACTATTTTAAATAATTACACTGCCATTAGCGGAACTGTTACATTTTCTACAACACTTATAGAAGATGATAATGATGGAATTCCTGCAAACCTAGAAGATATTAACAACGATGGTGATTTAACAAATGATGATACTGACGGAGATGGAGTCGCAAACTATTTAGATTCTGATGATGACGGTGACAATGTTCCTACAGCAAATGAAAAACCAGATACAAACGGTGATGGTGATTTTTCTGACCCTCAAGATACCGATAATGACGGAATACCAGACTACCTAGACTCTGATGATGATGGTGACGGAATAATCACTCGTTATGAAGACACAAATAACGACAATGATCCAACAACAGACATCACTAACCCTGTAGTCGGACATGATTACTTAAACGATCAAGTAACTACACAAACTATTAATGATATTTACAAAGACCATACAAAAACACAGAATTACACCTGTAAAATTACTATCCAAGATGCTACATTAATCCATAGTATAACTTTTGAAGGTTTAAGATATGATAATAATTTTATAGGAACCATAAGCACCGTGATTTCAGGCTTTAGCTACCCCGTTGCTTTTAATTAAACATTAACAGCAGTATTTCAGCCCTAAAAAACAACACTTCATCCCAAAGCCATCTAAAAAAACATAAATTGTTTATAAAAAGACATAAATAAATGCTATTTTTAATCAACAAGTATTATTTTAGCATCAAATCCAGATAGTTATGAAAAAAATTACATTATCATTAATCGCTTTATTAGGAATCCCTGCCCTAATGTTAGCACAAGATTTATATGTTTCTCCTACTAGCTACATGTTTGTACAAAATGAAGTTGTTTTTGTAAACGATGATATTCGTTTAGAAGCAGCTGATTCTAACATCTATTTAAGAGATGGAGCACAATTGGTGCAAAATACTGACACTAAAAATTCTGATATTGGTGAACTATCTGTGTACCAAGAACAAACAACAGGTGTATATGAATATAACTACTGGTCTTCACCTGTAGGTGTAGCTGACGCCTCAATGACTTCTAATGTGAATTTTGATATTACAAATTTACACCAACCTACTGCACCAGCAACACATTCTGATGTTACTACTGCTACTTACGGAACTACTGGTTCTTACCAAAGTACCGCTAGTCAAATAGCAAAATATTGGCTATGGCAAATGCAATCAGGAGGAGGTTATATTGATTGGAGTCATGTTACTGACACAGGAAATGTAGCAACAGGTTTCGGATTCACAATGAAAGGTAGCCCAACAGCAAACAATACAATAGACTTCAGAGGAAGACCAAATAACGGAACATTGACAATCCCTTGTTCTTTTAGTGGTACTGATAGTGATGCCAACTCTGGTTTGGATGATCAAGTTGAAACACTAACTGGAAACCCTTATCCTTCTGCAATGGATTTAAAAAGATTCTTAATGCATCCAACCAACAAACCATTACTAGACAGTGGCATCTATTTTTGGGAACAAAAAGCTGTAGGTACTCATTATTTAGAGAGCTATGAAGGTGGTTATGCTGTTTATACTCCTGGCGCAATTGTTCCTGACGGAGATTACAATAATCCACTACATGCAAACTGGGCTGACAATGGTACTTATGCAAATGTATCTTTTTCTGCCTATAATAATGCTGGAAATCAAATGGGTAATTCAGGTGGATCAAGTGCTGATTACAAGAATAACAATGAAAGAAGATATGCTGCGATTGGGCAAGGCTTCATGATTAGAAGTATTGATAACGGTGGGGCTGCTGCTGGAGGTAATGCAATTATAGAAAACTCAATGAGATTGTATTTTAAAGAAGATTCAACTACTGGCGGAAACGGTTCAATATTTGGTAAAACCTCTACCCCATCTGGGATAGTGTCTGTGCCACAAGTAAGAGCTATGTCACATAATGGACTTAATTACCAAGAGCTTGTTAACAACCCTAATGCAATTCCTGAAATTAGAATTCATACAAAAATAAACGATTCATACTACAGAGAAAACGTATTAGCCTTTAGAAACAATACAAACTTATCATATAATAGGTTTTGTGATGGTAAAAACCCAGCTGTATTAAAATCTGATACTTATTTCATTGCTGATGATAAAAAATTAGTTATTAAGTCTATCGAATATGATATTGATACTAGACTACCTTTTGGCCTAAATGCTGATAATGACACAAACACTTATAGTGTCACTATAAATTCATTAACTAATGTTTCTAATAATATTGAGGTATTTGTTTATGATAAAGAAGAAGATACTTATACTGATATTAGAAACGGAGTTTTTGAAGTAACCTTATCACAGGGAGAATATGATAACAGATTTGAAATCGTATTTAAAGACGCTTCTAAAGAAGCTAATGAAGAAATTTTAATTACAGAAGCAGAAGTAACTGATTCATTTGATGTTTTTCAAAACAATTCTAACAACCAGCTAGTTATTAAAAACCCTAAATCTTACATTGTAAAATCATTTACTATGTATGATGTAACAGGTAAGTTAATATTCAACAAACATAACTTAGGTAATGATACTAAATATACATTCCCAACTAACACACTTAGTTCTGGAGCTTATATTACAAAAGTAACTACGGATCAAGATTTTGAAATCACTAAGAAAGTTATTGTTAATAACTAGTATTTCATTTTAATATTATAAAAAAACCAAAGCTAAGCTTTGGTTTTTTTATGCATAAATATTTCCCAATAGCATCATAAATTAACTTCTGCTTTGTAAATTGCGTCAACTAATTTTTTGCTTACAAAATCATGTCTTTTAAAAAACTTAATATTCCCTTAAAGGAATCCTTAGAACGACTAGGATTTACTAGCCCTACTCCATTTCAAGCAACTGTTCTTCCTAAAGTAAAAGGAGGTGCTGATGTTTTTGGGATAGCACCAAAAGGCGCTGGAAAAACAACAGCTATGATTATCAACACGATGCAAAAGCTAAAAAGTGTAGCAGTTGATGATTCTCCAAGGGCTTTGATTTTCGTAAAAGATAAAAAGGCCGCCATAAACCTAGAAAACGAATTTAAGTCCTTCACTAGAGGTACTGATTTAAGAATTTACACCGTTTACGATGAACAAGGTATTGATCATCAAAAAGATGATATATATTATGGAGTAGATATTATTATCGCTACACCTAAAAGATTAAATAAACTATATCATATAAACGGAATTCACTTAGGTGAACTTCAGTTGTTAATTGTTGAAGATGCTGAATTTTTAGCAAAGAATAGCTTGCATGCTGATATAGCAAGATTAACCGAGAGTATGGATAAATGCCAGTATTTAGTATTCGCTGATAAATACTACCCTAAATTTGATCGCTTACAGAGTTCATTCATGTCAAACTCGCAATTAATAGAACTATAATAAATTATGTTCGCAATTTTAAAAAAAGAAATAAATTCCTTCTTCTCTACCTCTATTGGCTACTTAGTTATAGGAATATTTTTAATTACTAACGGATTATTTATCTGGGTTTTTAAAGGTGAATTCAATATATTAAATTATGGTTTTGCCGATTTATCAGGATACTACTTTATTGCTCCATGGATATTTATTTTTCTTATCCCAGCAATTACAATGAAGAGTTTTTCTGAAGAAAAGAAACAGGGTACTTTAGAGATATTACTTACTACACCTATAAACAATTGGCAATTAGTACTCGGAAAGTTCTTAGGTGCTTACGTACTTATCATACTAGCTTTATTACCAACTTTACTATATATTTATACCGTTTATCAACTAGGAAACCCAATTGGAAATATTGATATTGGAAGTGCATTTGGCGCATATACAGGCTTATTAGGAATAGCGATGATATATTGTGCTATAGGAATATTTACTTCATCTATAAGTAACAATCAAATTACAGCCTTCATCCTAGCTGTTTTTCTATGTTTTATATTCTATTATGGCTTTGATGGATTTTCAGAAATCACCAGCATCAACATTGAAACTATTGGGATAAAATCACACTTTAATAATATTAGTAAAGGAATTATTGACACAAGAGATATTGTATATTTCTTTAGCATTACAGTTCTATTTTTATTTTTCACAAGCTTAACATTAACAAAGAAATAATGGTGATATTTACTCCTATACTACTAATTTCATGCATCATTATTGCGGTATTACTTTATCTTTTTTTAAACACTATAGATGATTCTAAAAAGTGGCTAAATATTATATTAGCCCTTCTAATTACACCTTTGATGTACTTTTATATCTGGTATCCTATTTCTACAATTTTCTTACCATATCATCACCATAAACAATTTGATAGTCACAATTGGAATGAAAAACCAGGACTACGCTATGAAATGATTGACAACATGATAGAAACTGATTTTTTAATTGGAAAATCAAAGGAAGATGTAGCAATAAAACTGGGAAAAGTACAATGGTTAAGCTGGAATGAAGCCTCTAAAGACTTTGACCCAAATGTCTGGAACTACGGACTAGGACTAATACCTGGAGCTTTTCAAGATATTAAAGAAGATGTAGAAATTACATTTAAAGACAACAAAGTAACTCTTGTAAAACTTTCTCAAGCCGATTATACATTTGAGATTAAAAAAGATGAGACTAATAAAAAATTAGATTCTATTAACGCTAGATTCAAGACCAAATAAATGGGATTTAAAAACATCATCATAAAAGCACTACTTGCGTTAGTTGTAACTATAGCAATAAATTACATTTCTAGCGTAGTATACTCTCGACTAGATATTACTAAGGACAAAAGATATACACTTTCAGAAGCGACAAAAAACACAATTGCAACAACTGAAGAACCTATTTATATTGATGTTTTTTTAACAGGTGAAATGCCATCAGAATTTAAACGTCTTCAAACTGAAGTAAAAGTATTACTAGAAGAGTTTTCTGAGGTTAACGAAAATTTAATAATTTCATATGTTAATCCTTTAGAAGAAAATCCTGACGAAGCTACAGTCATTAGCGAAATGCAAAAATTCGGGATGACTCCTATGCAAGTTGATGTTAAAGAAAACGGAACAACATCACAAAAAACAATTTTCCCTTGGGCTGTCATCAACCATAATAAGAAAGTTGAAAAGGTTTCTCTTGTAAAAACAGATTCAAACAACCCTATAGACAGAGTCAACAATTCCGTACAACAATTAGAATATGGTTTTGCAAGTGCTTTTAAAAAGGTAACAGGTAAAAAAAATAAGAAAATAGGGCTGCTTTTAGGTAATGATGAATTGGAAAGCAAGTATGTTTATGATTTCCTGAGTTCTTTAGAAAATAGCTATCACATCATTCCTTTTGATTTAGATTCCGTAAACACAAAACCAGTAAAAGCATTAAAAAACTTAGGCCAACTAGATTTAGTGATTGCTGCAAAACCTAAAAAAGCTTTCACAGACAAACAAAAGTATGCTTTAGATCAATACACAGTTAATGGCGGGAAATCTTTATGGTTAATTGATAATGTCCATGCTGAATTAGATAGTATTTCACAACGAGGGGAAACACTAGCTCTAGGAAGGGATTTAAATCTAACAGACATGTTTTTTCAATATGGATTTAGAGTAAATCCTGTTTTAGTAAAAGACGCCTATTCTGCAAACATCCGAACACTAGATAATAACAATCAACCAAACCAAGCACCTTGGTTTTATAATCCTGTTGTTATTTCTAAAATAAAACACCCCATTGTTAACAATATCAACCCTGTTCGTTTTGAGTTTGCAAACACTATTACCATAGTCAAACAAGGAATAAACATCAAGAAAACCCCTTTATTACAATCTTCTCAACACTCAACTACTGTTGGTATGCCTAAAATAATTAGTGCAAATGAAATTAAGCAATTCCAGAAAGAAGAAATTAGAGAAACATTAACAAAAAAGAACCTAACGTTAGCAGCATTATTAGAAGGGAATTTTACCTCAGCCTATAAAAACAGAATCAAACCCTTCGATTACGATAATCATAAAGATGAAAATAACACTTCAAAAATGATTGTCATTGCAGATGGTGATGTTATAAAAAATCAGCTCTCAAAAGGAAAACCACTCCCACTATGGTTTGACAGAAATAATCCACAGCAAAAATTTGGAAACAAAGAATTCTTATTAAACGCTGTCAATTATTTATTGGATGATACTGGCCTAATGGAAGTAAGAAATAAAGAAGTGAAGATTCCGTTTTTAGATGTGGCACGTATTGCCAAAGAAAAAGGAAAATGGCAAAAGATAAACATCCTATTGCCACTAGTACTTTTAGGGGTTTTTGGATTTTTATTCAACTATTTCAGAAAGCGTAAATACAGCTAGTTTTTGTTGAAAAGCCACCAATCTTGTTGATAACATTCTTTCTTATTCCCAAGTAATTAGAATATATTTGTAACTCGTATAAAAAATAAAACAAATGAAATTTATAGTTTCAAGTTCATATTTATTGAAACAACTTCAAATCCTTGGAGGAGTAATTAATAACAATAACACTTTACCAATTTTAGACAACTTTTTGTTTGAATTAAAGCAAACTACACTAATCGTTTCGGCAAGTGATTTGGAAACAACTATGTCGTCTACTTTAGAGGTAGAGTCAGAATCTAACGGTAGTGTTGCTATTCCTGCAAGATTATTATTAGACACTTTAAAAACTTTTCCTGAGCAACCTTTAACATTTATCATCGAAGATAATAATACTGTTGAAATTAGCTCTAACCATGGTAAATATGCATTAGCATACGCAAATGGAGAAGAGTTCCCAAAAGCTGTTTCATTAGAAAGTCCTAGTAAAACTTTATTTTCTGGTGATGTATTAGCAACTGCTATTAGCAAGACTATTTTTGCAGCTGGAAATGACGACTTAAGACCTGTAATGAGCGGTGTATTCTTTCAATTTTCTACTGAAAGTTTAACTTTTGTAGCAACTGACGCACACAAACTAGTAAAATATCAACGCACTGATATTTCAGCTTCTGAAAATGCAGAATTTATTATGCCTAAAAAACCTTTAAATTTATTAAAAGGTATTTTATCTGGTAATGATACTGAGGTTACAATGGAATACAATGAATCTAATGCAAGATTTACATTTGATAATATCGATTTAATCTGTAGATTAATTGATGGTAAGTACCCTAATTACGAAGCAGTAATACCAAAGGAAAACCCGAATCAGTTAACTATTGCTAGAAATCAGTTTTTAAACTCTGTAAAAAGGGTTTCTATATTCTCTAACAAAACAACGCATCAAATTAGATTAAAGATAGCTGGAGCCGAATTAAACATTTCTGCTGAAGATATTGATTACTCTAATAAAGCTGAAGAACGTTTAACTTGTGATTACCAAGGAGACGATTTACAAATAGGGTTTAACTCTCGTTTTTTAACTGAGATGCTAAATAATTTAACTTCTGATGATGTTTCTTTAGAAATGTCATTACCAAACAGAGCAGGAATCTTAACTCCTATTGACGGATTAGATGAAGGTGAGCAAATTACCATGCTTGTTATGCCTGTTATGTTAAATAACTAAAAACCATTACCAACCAAAACTAAAAAAACGCTAACAATTATTGTTAGCGTTTTTTTTAGTGAAAAATTTATTCTGAATCACCTCCTACTAAATAGATACCATCTTCTTTAATAGTAATTCGCTTTTCTTTATATAAAGCCCCTATAGCCTTTTTAAAGTTCTTTTTACTCATCTGAACCAGCTGCTTAATTACTTCTGGGTTTGATTTATCATTCAACCCTAAAAACCCATCATTATCTTCTAATTCTTTCAGTATATATGCTGCATTTGGTTCAATGCTTCTAAAACCAATTTGCTGAAAAGAAACATCTATTTTATTTCCTGGTCTGATTTTCTTAATATAACCTGTCATAATATCACCAACACGGATATCTTGAAAAACCTGATCATCATACACCAAGCCTTTATGCATTTGGTTAATAATTACATTTACGCCAATATCAGTCATATGAGATACTATAATATCCACCTCATCAAACTCTGCTACAGTTAGAGTTTCATTTGACAAATACTTGTTTATTTTACTCGTTCCTACAAGCCTACCTGTTTTATCATCCAAAAACATGTACACTAAGTAACTTTTCCCTTCTTGCATAGGACGTGCCTGCTCGTTAAAAGGAACAAATAAATCTTTTTCAATTCCTAAATCTAAAAAAGCACCATGTCTAGTAACCTGATTTACCTTTAACCAACCAAATTCCTCTAACTGAATATATGGCATTTCAGATGTAGCTATTAAACGTTCTTCATTATCTAAATAGACAAATACATCTAACATATCCCCTATATCAAATGATTCAGGAATCTGTTTTCCTGGTAAAAGCACATCATTTCCTTCTTCATCTAACAAGAATAATCCTGGAGGTGTATCTCTATCTATTTCAAGTCTATTTACTCTACCTAATTCCATAACTGTAATATTATACCAATTTAATTTTTTAATGATGTATCAAATAGTTTACCCAATCAAGTTGAGCACTTATCTTTTTCACAGTTTTAGTAGTAAAATTGTGAAAAAAAATCAATTTAATCATCCATCATTAAATAATCAAATTGATATTATTGGCTACAAAAATACTATTTTTTGAGTTTGCAATTCCTAATTAACTCGCTTTAAATTTGAAGCAAAAAAAAGCGTTCACTTAGTGAACGCTTTAATATTCTATTAAAAAGAATTTATTTATTATAAACTGACTCTTTTTTAAAGTTTACTGCTAATAAATAATATACAACAGCTCTGTATTTATTTCTGTTAGATTTACCATACTTTTCCATTACGGCATCAATACCTTTATCTAAAGCAGCTCCATCAGACAATCCTAATTTTTTAATTAAGAAGTTGTTTTTTACAGTTGCTAATTCTTTTTCGTCAGAACCAGAAACAGTAGAAGCATCTTTATTATAAATAGAAGGACCACAACCTATTACTACTTTTGTTAATAAATCCATATCTGGAGTAACTCCACATTTATCTTTTAAATCAGCCGCGTACTTTTCAATTAATTCGTCTCTTTTACTCATAATATTAGTTTGTTAATTTATTGTTCTTCTCAAATATAAGGATTTTACTTTGATATTTTTTAAAAAATCCTACCAAGGTACTTTAATCGACTAAGTGTTTGAAATAACCGATTAACAACATGTCGTTTACTGTTCTTGGCGTGAACACCTCTAATAATTTCGGTGAATCACTTGCTGTAAAAAAACTATTCAACTCATCTTTTAATGAATTATCATCAGAAGTAGCACTATAATCCACCCCATACATTTTACACAAATGTTCGGCAGTAAGACTATGTGATGTTTCGAAATATGTTTCAAAATTCTTTGTGTTCTTATCTCCAGGTAAAATCCTGAATATCCCTCCACCACTATTATTAATCACAATAATCCTGAAGTTTTTTGGAATATTAGTGTTCCATAATGCATTGGAGTCATAAAAAAAACTCAAATCGCCTGTAATTAATACGTTTTGTTTTTCTGATACCGCAGCATGACCAATTGCTGTACTTGTAGAGCCATCAATACCGCTTGTTCCTCTATTGCAATACTGAACTATATTCGGGTTACTATCAAACAATTGTATATAACGTATTGTAGAGCTATTACTTAAGTGCAAAACAATAGTATTAGGAAGTGTATTTAAAATAGTTTCAAAAGCCTTAAAATCAGAAAATGGTAATTCTCTCAGGTAGCCCTTATGCTTTTCTTCTCTATTCTTTTTTACCGATAACCATTCTTTTTGATAATTACTTTCAACAACAGTATTGGAAAAACAAAGTTCTTTAAAAAAAGAATTCTCTGAAACTCTAAAATGATGTTTCAAACAGAAAAAAGTATCAAATGCTTTATCTTCCCCTAAGTGGTAATGTGCTTTTGGTTTGTAATTTCTTAAGAATACTTTTATTTTTTTAGATACAATCAAACCACCAATAGTCAATAAAACATCTGGCTGTAATTCAGTAAATTCTTTATCACTCAAAGGGGCTATAATTTTATCTATTCCAGGAAAAAAATTTGAGTGATGCGTATTTGATGTTGACTCAGTAAATACAATAGTAGCTGAATCGTTTCCCAAGTAATTTAAAAACTCTTGTTCTATTTTATTAGGGGAGTTTACTCCTATAATAACCATTCTTTTTTTAGCTGAACCCCAATCCTCTAAAAAAGTATTCAAAGGCTCTTGATCAAACACATCCCCCCTTTCTTCTTGAGCAATTACAGTTACTTCTTCGGTAAAACTATCTTGTGTTTCATATAAAGGCTCAGCAAATGGCGCATTTATATGTACCGGTCCGTTATTTTCAATAGCAATATTAATTGCTCTATTAATTTGCTCTTGATTTTCATCTATTCTTGCCTCATTAATATCCAATAACTTCTCCAAAATAAAAGAAGGAATAGTTTCCCCTCCTGAGAAACGTTCGTTATTATCTTCAATATCCTGCGCTAAGTTAGCAGTAAATAAAATATGTTTTTCAAATACATTTTCCTGACGAATTGTTTGCCCGTCACCAACATCAATTAAATGTTTGGGCCTATCAGCCGAAATTACAACTAATGGAATCTTACTATAATACGCTTCCGCTATTGCCGGATAATAATTTAGTAATGCTGACCCAGAGGTACAAACTACAGCTACTGGTTGCTGTAACTCTTGAGCTATTCCTAAAGCAAAGAAAGCTGCACATCGTTCATCAACTATACTATAGGTCTTTATTTCAGGGTGAGAAGCAAAACCTATCGTTAAAGGCGCATTCCTACTTCCTGGTGAAATTACTACATGCGCAATTCCTTTGGCAGCACATAATTGAATCACTTGCTGTGCTAATGGTATTTTAGGGTAAGTCATTATATGCTTTAGTTTTTAAGCGATTGTTTGAATGGGAATCTTTAAAATTTAAAAATAGCAATAAAAAAGGCCTCCAAGCCGTACATATTTTTTAGGTGAAATTAAAATGACGTAAAACATTATCTTCTCACTTATAGCTAATACAAATATCGTTTCTTTTTTAAAATAAAACTCAATTCATAATAAAAAACATATCTTCACTATATAATTGTTGGCAACAATATAAATGAATTACATAAAAAAAATAGCACCCCTCCTCTTGACAATATTCGTCTTCAATGTGTCATTCTCCCAAGTTGAGCAGAATAATCATCGCTTGGATAATGAGTATAAAGAATGTTGTAACAAATTACATGGCGATTACGGAGCTCTGGAGTGTGCAAATGAGTTTAGCCAGAAATGGGACAAAGAAATACTCAAGTATTACAATGCATTAATGAATATTCTTGATACTAATGCGCAAAATAACCTTAAGCAAACAGAGGATCAATGGATGAAATATAGAAACATGGAATACATATTTTCAAGAAGCTTGAATAACATGCAAGGAACAATGTATTCGCGAATCAGAGCTCAAAAAAACATGAAAATTGTACGAGCACGTGCCTTGGAATTGAAATCTTATTATTGGATCATAACAGAAGAGGAAGAACTGCCAAGCTACAATCCGATTAAAGCTATTGACTCTACTAAGCAACAAAAAAACAATTCTATTTTACCAACACCTGATACCACATTTTTCAACAACCCTAAACCGATTGCAGAAAATATAATTGAGAAATATCTAAGAGCTTATTTTGAGCCCACTCAACCAACTAAGCTAATTACAAGAGGACGAAGCGAGTATGGAGAACCGGTTAGGAATTGTCATCAGGAAATCATCTATGGTAATATTAGTGTCGAAACAAATTCTTGTGATATGATGGGAATAGAGCAAACATTTAAGTTTAAAAATTATGCTTTTGAGGAAATTAAAAAGATTCTAAAAATGTTGCTAAAAGATAATGAACACGAAATATGGAACGGTAATAAATATGGGCCGAGGGAAGAAGGTGCAGGGGATTGCTATACAGAGCTCAAAGAATCTGAAGATCAAGTAATAATCAGCTATTATTGTGTTGGTTGTTAAAAATTGCTATCAACAATGAACTGAGCTGAAAAACAAATATTTTTAGCTCTTTTTTATTCATCTCATACAATCTTCTAATTCAATACACTTTTATAATTTTTATCATATACCAATCCTGATTTAGCTAAA